>Ga0302299_10000034_pt1 | contig 50444 bp, 40 predicted proteins | sample III_Fen_N3_4_FD_198795 | JGI IMG/M metagenome (GOLD analysis project Ga0302299, IMG submission 198795) | Peat permafrost microbial communities from Stordalen Mire near Abisko, Sweden - III_Fen_N3_4 | ecosystem: Environmental > Terrestrial > Soil > Wetlands > Permafrost | place: Sweden: Abisko...
TTCACCGCGCGGGTCGGCCAGGTCGGCCAGGCGGTGATCGATCTGGTGCCGTCGCTCGGCGACGTGCTCGGCGCGCAGCCGGCGCTGCCCGCGCTCGCCCCGGGGCCGGCGAGGTTGCGCCTGCAGTTCGGGCTGCGCTGCCTTGCCACGACGCTGGGCGAGACCGCGCCGTTCGTGCTCGCGCTGCGGGGCTTCGAGCACGCCGACCCGGGCACGGTGAACCTGATCGAGGCGCTGCTCGACACGCCGACGAGCTGCCGGCTGCTGATCGCGCTGATCGCGCCGGACGCGGCCGGGTTCGGCAGGCTGCGCCAGCGCACCCCGCCGGCGATCGAGCTCGGCGCGTTGTCCGCGGCCGCGATCCGCGACTGGGTCGCCGCCACGCTCGACTGCGACGCCGCAGGCGCCGGCGAGCTCGGCGACGTGCTGCACGCCAAGTCCGCGGGCAACCCGCTGATCTTCACGCGGCTGCTCGAGCACCTGGTCGAGACCGGCGCGATCGAGCGCCGCGCCGGCCGCTACGCGTGGTCGATCGAGGAGGTCCGCGCGGCCGCGCCGCCGCCGTCGCTGGGCGCGCTGGCCGCGCAGCGGATCGCCGAGCTCGACGGCGAGACCCGGCGCGCGCTCGCCGCGCTGGCGTGCAGCGACGAGCCGGTCGACGAGGCCGCGATCGCGGCCATGGTCGCCCGGGATGCCGAGGCCACGGCGCCGCGGATCGCGGCGCTCGTGCGCGAGGGCCTGGCGCTCGCGGCGGGTGGTCAGTACCGGGTCGCGCACCCGGTGATCGGCCAGACCGCGCTGGCGGCGGTCACCGGCGAGCTCGCCGCGATGCACGGCCGCCTCGGCGCGCACCTGCTCGCCGGCGCGGGGCCGCGGCCGAGCCGCGACCTCGCGCTCAGGATCGCGAGCGCGCTGAGCCGTGGCAAGGCGTCGCTGTCGAGCGACGATCGCGTGCGCGCGGCCGAGCTGTACCTGGTGGCCGCCGAGCACCTGCTGGCACAGGCCACCTACGAGGCGGCCGCGGCGATGTTCGCGGGCGCGATCGCCCAGCTCGGCGATCGCAGGCAGCGCGATCTGCAGTTCCGCAGCGTGCTCGGGTACGCCCGCACGCTCATGATGCTGGGCCGGCACGCCGAGGCCGACGCGCAGTTCGAGGTGATCGCGGCGCACGAGCTGTCGGCGCTCGAGATCGGCCTGGCCTATCCGAGCTGGTGCGACAACCACGCGATGCAGTTCGACCGCGCGCGCACGATCGAGCGCGGGCTCGAAGGGCTGGCGCGGCTCGGCATCGAGCTGCCCGCGGAGCCGTCCCGGCTGCGCTCGGCCGCGGCGATCCGGCAGACCCAGCGCTCGCTCGACCCGATGACGCTCGACGACCACCTCCGCCGGCCGGCCGCGACCGACGAGCGCGCGATCGCCGCGGTGCAGATCCTGGTGCGGGTGGCGGCCCCGGCGCTGTACGCGGGGCGGATGGCGCTCTACGTGGTGAGCGGCGAGACCGCGCTCGGGCTGGTGTTCCAGTACGGTCACATGCGCAACACCAACGGCCTCCTGGCGCTCCACGCGTGCTTCCTGCACGCGATCCGCGGCGACTTCGCGGCGTCGCGCCGGGTCTACGAGCTGGCGGAGGCGCTCGAGGCGGCGCGCCCGGCGCCCGGGCAGGTCGCGCGGACCTCCGTCGTGCTCGACTGGCTGGCCGCTCCGTGGTTCCGGCCGTGGCAGGACTCGGTGGTCAAGCTCGGGCGCGCGATCGTGCTCGGCGTCGAGGCCGGCGACCCGGTGTTTGCCGCGCTGTGTGCGTCGGCGGCGGTCGCGATGCTGCTGATGATCGGCACGCCGCTCGATCGCGTGGCCGCCGCGATCGAGGGCTGGGGGCCGGTGCTGCGTGCTGAGAGCGGCGCGGCGGCCAACGCGGCCAACGTGCTGCACCTCGCAGGCAAGCTGGCGCGCGGCGAGCCGATCGTCACGGCGGATCTCGACCGGGTGAGCCGCGTACCGCTGGCCGCGGGGCCGATGCGCAACAACGCCAAGGTCAACCTCGGGCTCGCGCTCGCGGTGTGCGGTCACGAGACCCAGGTCCGCGCGTGGCTCGACGAGATCCGCGACCAGTTCCCGCAGACCAACTTCGCGCAGCCGTATCGCGCGACGCTGTGGCTGCTCGATGGCCTGTTCGCCGCCAAGGACGTGCGCAACGGCCAGCCGGCACGGCGCGGCGCGGCCGAGCGCGCCCTCGAGACGCTGCGCGAGGTGCGCGATGGCACCCGGACCTCGAACCTCGATCCGGCGATCGCGCTGATCGAGGCCCAGCTCGCGCGCGCCGACGGCGACCTCGATCGCGCGGCGGGGCAGTTCGGCCGCGCGGCGCGCGATGCCCGCCGCCACGGGCTCACCCACCTGGTCGCGTACGCGCACGAGGAGCGCGCGCACATGCTCGCCGCCGCCGGATCGTCCGACGAGGCGACGCTGTACTTGTGCGAGGCCTTGGCCGCGTACCGCCAGTGGCAGCACCTGACCAAGGTCGCCGAGCTCGAGCGTGCCCACCCCGAGCTCCACGCGTTCGATCGCGCGCACGACGGCGGGGGGCGCGCCCGGTCCGCGGCCGACACGGTCGACGGTCCGCCCGGCACGGGTTTGCGCCGCGAGTCCCTGGGGCTGGCCGCCGCGCTCGCGATCTGGCAAGACCTCGGCACGCAGCTCACCGGCGCGGGCATCGTGCGCGCTTTGCTGACCGGGATCGCGCAGCACGCCGGCGCCGAGCGCCTGGTGTTCGTGATGCGGCGGCACGGCGGCGAGCGCGTGGTGGGCGAGGTCGAGCACGGCGCCTACCGCGATCTCGACGTCGGGCTCGACGAGTTCGCCGCGCTGCCGGACGCGGTGGTGGGCGCGGCGCGGCGGACCGGCCAGCCGCTGGTCGTCGCCGACGCGGCGAGCGATCCGGCGTACGCGACCGATCCGTTCGTCGCCGCGATCCGCAGCCGGTCGATCGCGGTGGTGCCGGCGTGCCACCACGGCGAGGTGATGGGGTTCGTGCTGCTCGAGAACCGGATGGTCGCCGGGGCGTTCACGCCCGCGCTGGTCAACCTGGCGCAGGCGCTGGTGACCCAGGCGGCGCTCATGCTCGACAACGCGGCGCTGCACCGCGATCTCGAGGACCGGGTGACCGAGCGGACGCATGCGCTCCATGCGCGCGACCGCGAGGTGCAGCGCGGCGCGCTGGTGACCCTGCGCGACGACCCCCGCGGCGTCGCCGCGTTCCTGGAGGACGCCGCGGCCACGGTGGGCGAGCTGACCTTGCGCGGCAGCCCCCCCGAGGCCGAGCGTCGGCTGCTCCACGCGCTGGAAGGCAACGTCGCGCGGTTCGAGCAGGCCGCGGCGCGGCACCGCCAGCCTGCGCGGTTGCTCGACGCTGGCGACGGCATGATCGAGATCCCCAGGGCCGAGCTCGACGACGTGCTCGGCGCGCTGCGCCGCGAGGGCCACCCGGTCGCCGGCGACCTCGAGCTCTGGGCGCTCGAGTAAGCACGCCGCGACCCTGGCGCTCGATGGATCGGCGCTCAGTACTGGCCGTAGCGCTGGTGCACCGACTCGATCAGCCTGGGCGCGTCGAACCCGACGCCATCCTTGAACACGATCTCGACGTTCTCGATGTCGGCGATCCGGGTCGCGGGGTCGCCCTTGACGACGATGAGATCGGCGTTCTTGCCGGTGGTGACGCTGCCGATCTGCGCCTGGCGGCCGAGGAAGGTCGCCCCGTTCAGCGTCGCGATCTGGATCGCCTCGACCGGCGAGAACCCGGCCTCGACCAGGAGCTCGACCTCGCGCTGATCGCCGAACCCCGGCAGCACGCCGCCGTTGCCGGTCGGATCGGGCCCGGCGAGCAGGAGGCCCCCGGCGGCGACGAACGCGCGCTCGAGCGCCATCGCGCGCTGGAACCTCGCCAGCGGATCGCTCTGGCGCGGCGGCAGCGAGGCCGGGCGGTTGCGCGCGTACAGGTACGCCTGGCGGGCCGGCGGGCTCATCGCGTCGAGCACCTGCGGGCGCAGCGGCGGGCGGCCCGGCAGGTTCGATTCGAACACCGGCAAGGTCGAGGTGATCGCGACGTGGTGCTTGACCAGCGCGGCGATCAGCGCGGTCGCCGCGGGGCCGCCGGGCACCATCTCCTCGAGCGTCGGACCGCCGCCGGTGTTCGGGCACAGGTCGGGCTGCTTGCCGGGATCGAGCTGGGTGTTGGCGAAGAAGCCGTGCTCGAGGTCGTCGATGCCGAGCTCGGCCGCCTCGAGATAGGTGACCGAGCACAGGTGGCCGGTGACCTTCAGCTTGCGCCGGTGCGCGGCGTCGATCGCCGCCTTGAGCTCGGCGCGCGTGATGTGCATGTACGCCTTGAACGACGTCGCGCCCTGATCGGCCCAGTAGTTCACCATCTGGCGCGCCTCGTCGGGGCCGCTCAGGCGGTGCATCTGGATGAACGGGCTGGGCGCGCCCTCGAGGTACGGCCCGGTGACATCGATGTGGGGCCCGATCAGCTCGCCGGCATCGATCGCCTGCTTGAGGTTGAGATCGGAGTACGGCTCGACGCTGCCGGTGGTCCGCATCGTGGTCACGCCGGCGGCGAGGTACAGCCGCGGCGCCGAGAACGGCATCTCGGGGACCACGACCGGCGGCTCGGACTGCCACTCCTCGTCGAAGTTGGGCTGGGCGATGTAATAGAGGTGATCGTGCATGCCAACCCAGCCGGGCATGATCGTGGAGCCGCGCAGCGCGAGCACCGTGACGCCATCGCTCGGCGAGGCGTCCGCGCCGGGTTCGATCGCGGTGATCTTGCCGTGGTCGATGACCACGTTGCGATCGTCGTCGGGTGCACGCCCGGTGCCGTCGATCACCCGGACGTGGGTCAGCACCACGCGCGGCGTCGCGACCCGGACGTAGCTCTGCACCGTCTTCGGCGCGGCGCGAACCGTGGGCGCCGGCGAGGCGAGAGGGGGCGGGGCGGCGGCCACCGCGGGCGGCGGTGACGCCGCGGTCGATGGCGGGATCGTCGCGGGAGCTTGGGCCTGGTGGGTTGGCCCACAGCCGGAGGCGAAGGCGAGGGCGACACAGAGTCGGGAGGCGGTGCGGAGTGGCGGCATGTCAGGCCGCTATCTTCCACGATCGGTCGGCGAGTTACATCGCGACTCCCGGCGATGTGAGGCCCGGGGCCGCGATCCGGGATACACCTGCGCGCCGTGATGCAGCGCGTTCCGGACTGGCGCGCTCGCGGCGACAATCTGGTTTGACTCATTTCGCGAAGTCGCATTTCACGCAAAGCGGCGCCTCCGCGGAGGGCGGCGTCGGCCACGCATTGCTAGAGTACGGCGCGAGATCGTCACTGGCGCCACGACTCGCTCGTGCGCGCCGTGGCGGGCCGCCTCGCCGGCCCGCGGAACTTACCCCCCAGGAGTGTGTCATGACAGCTCGAATGGCATTGATGGAGATCGGAGTTGCGATGGTGGCCGCCAGCGCCTTCGCCGCCTGTACCGGCGACGCGGCCGACGCCGAGACCGGCAGTCTCGGGATGGAGGTCCAGATCGGCCCCGGCGTCACGCTCAGCTCGGTGAACTGGTCGATCAACAATGCGGCCAGCGGATTTTCGCGGACCGGGAGTGTCAATGTACGGTTCAGCAACACGATCTCGTTCCAGACCGGCGTGCTCCCGCCCGGCGCCGGCTACGCGATCACGCTCGGCGCGACCTCGGTCGACGGCGCGTTCACTTGCATCGGCTCGGCCGGCTTCAAGGTGACGGCCGGCGTGGTCACGCCGGTCACCACCGTGCTGACGTGCTCGTCCGCAGCGCCGGGACAGGGCACGATCGTCGTCAACGGCACGACGCAGCTGTGCGCCAACCTCGATTCGCTCAGCGCGTCGCCGCTCGAGACCGCGGTCAACACGTCGATCCTGCTGTCGGCGACCGGCTCGCTCGGCGCGCTGACGCCGACGTTCGCGTGGACCGCGTCGGCGGGCACGTTCGACGACGCGACGCTGGCGAGCCCGACGTACACCTGCCCGGCGACCCCGGGCAAGGAGCTCATCACCGTGTCGATCTCGCCGAGCTCGTCGGTGTGCCCGACCGTCACCTCGCAGAGCGTGGTCGTCACGTGCAGCGCGGTCGATCCGACGTTCACCAACGTCTACGCCAACATCATCGGCGCGCGCTGCATCGGCTGCCACCGCCCGGGCGGCGGCGGTGTCAACGTCGGCATGCTCGATATGAGCACGCCGTCGGCGGCCTACGCCAACCTGGTCGGCGTGACCGCCAAGGGCATCGGGGCGGGGACCTCGGGCGTGACCTGCGCGTCCCTCACGCCGCCGGCGGTCCGCGTGGTCGCCGGCGACTCCGCCAGCAGCCTCATCTTCGACAAGGTCCACAGCAAGCTCGTCGGGGGCCAGCCGCCGTGCGGTTCGCCGATGCCGCTGCCGGCCGCGGCCGCGCCGCTGACCGCGGCCGAGGTCGCGCTGATCGCGGCGTGGGTCGACGCCGGCGCGCTCAATAACTGATCGCGGTCCGGGGCGGGCGACGTGTAGGCGGACGAATTTCCGAAATCCAGAACCGCGCGGCCGGCGACTTCCCATGTGAATGGCCGACCGATGGCGATGTGCCGGCGCTCCGCCAGGCATCGCCCGCGTGGCCGCGTGGCCGCGTGGCCGCGTGGCCGCGTGGAATGGACCGCCTCGGAGGCCACGTTCAACTACCCGGTGCTCGCTCGCGCGAACGCCCGCATCACCGTCCTCGGCGCGACCCTCAGCGGGCTGCGACTCCGCTCGGTCGCGGTCGGCCCGCAGCTCCACGAGGGCTATTCGACATACCTCCAGCAAGACTTCGGCCCCGGCACGACGACCGTGGTCGCGTCGATGCCGATGGTGCCCAACGCCGCGGTGACGTACTACGGCACGGCGTTCCTGACGATGCACCGGGCGAGCGGATCCTCGGTGCCCCGTGGTCGCGCCTCCGCGTGATCGGGCCCGGGGGGCTCGGCCTCATCGGTCGGCTCGGGCGTTTCGGTTTGCGCGGCCGTGTCGGCTTCGTGATCGGACGTCCCGTGCGGTGGAGCGCTCGACGGTGGCGTCGAGTCACTCACCGGGTGGCCACAACCGCGACGCCCACTTGTCGAGCGAGTCCTCGGTGGTCTTCAAGCGCTCCGGAGCCGACGCGAGCCGCGCGATCTCGCGGCGCAGGGCGGTCTTGCCGGCGGCGATCCGCGACTTGACGGTGCCGACCGGGAGCTCGAGGACACAGGCGATCTCGCCGTCGGACATCCGCTCCCAGTACCGGAGCTCGAGCGCGAGCTGGACCGGGAGCGCCATGCGGCGGAGCGCGTGGAGCAGGATGCGTTGCTGGCGCTTCAGGGAGATCCAGGTCTCGGCGGACGGCAGGGTGTCGTCGATCACCAGGGTCTCGAGCTCGGCGTGGCGGCGCGACCTGCGCTGCTCGGCCCGCAGATAATCGTAGAGCTGGTGTCTGGCGATCCCCAGGATGTAGTTGCGAAACGACCGCACCGACGCCTCGATGCGCAGCGCCTGCTCGATGGTGCGCTGGGCGAGATCCGGCGCGGCGGCGCGTGGCACCTTGTTGCGAAAGAACCGCTCCACGGCGCTCGCGTGCCGCCTCCACAACACGTCTCCACTCTTCAGGTCGCCGGCGCGCCAGGCGAGCAGCAGCCCATCATCGGATGGAATGACCCTCTCACGATAGCGATCCACCGTGTCGATACTAGAAGACGGCCACGCGCGAACGCAAGCCACGCAGCTGCCGCGTCGGGCCCCGCCTCAGCGTGCGTGCGACATGCGCAGCGGATTCCTACACGGCCGGCCAGTCACGAGGCCGCGCGATCGCGGTGGTTGCCCACGAGCAGGGCAGGCGCTACAAGACCGCGCGATGGCGGCAGTAACCGATGGCGGCGATGGCGGCGATGGCGGCGACCGGCTGCGCGTGCTCGCCCTGCTCAAGCGCCACGGCTGGAACTCGACGTCGTTTCAGATCCTCGAGCCGGGGTTCCGCTACTGGTTCGACGGCGACGACGCGTGCGTGGGCTACGTGGATACCGGGCGTGCGTGGGTCGCCGCCGGCGCGCCGGTCGCGGCGTTCGAGCGGTTCGCCGAGCTCAGCGCGCGGTTCGTCGCCGCGGCGGCGGGGGCGGGGCGGCGGGCGTGCTGCTTTGCCACCGAGTCGCGGTTTCACGCGGCCGCGGGCTGGCGGTCGCTGCGCGTCGGCGACCAGCCGATCTGGGCGCCCGAGGACTGGACCGCCGTCGTGCGTGACCATCGCAGCCTGCGCGAGCAGCTGCGCCGGGCGCGCGCCAAGGGGGTGGCGGTGCGGCCGCTCACCGCCGGCGAGCTGGCGCCGGGTCAGCCCGTGCGGGGCGCGCTCGACCAGCTGATCGCGCGCTGGCTGGCGTCGCGCACGATCGCGCCGATGGGGTTCCTGGTCCAGGTCGATCCGTTCACGTTTCCCGACGAGCGGCGCTACTTCGTCGCCGAGCGCGCCGGCACGGTCGTGGGGTTTCTGTGCGCGATCCCGATCTACGCGCGGCCGGGCTGGTTCTTCGAGGATTTCCTGCGCGCGCCCGACGCGCCCAACGGCACGGTCGAGCTCCTGGTCGACGCCGGCATGCGCGCCGCGGCCGCCGAGCACGCGCCCTACGTGACGCTCGGCCTCGTGCCGCTGTCGGGCGAGATCGCGCCGTGGCTGCGCGCCGCGCGGCGCTGGGGCAACGCGCTGTACGACTTCGACGGATTGCGCGCGTTCAAGGCCAAGCTCAAGCCGCGCGACTGGGAGCCGATCTTCCTGTCGTATCCCCGCGGCCACGGCTTGGTGGCGATGCTCGACACGCTGACCGCGTTCGCGCGCGGTGGCCTCTTGCGGTTCGGGCTCGAGACCCTGCTGCGCGGGCCGGCGATCGTGATGCGCGTGCTCGCCGTGCTGCTGCTGGCGTGGACCGCGCTGCTCGCGCTGCCGATCACGGCGCCGTGGTTTCCCTCGCCGGCGTGGCAGTGGGGCTGGGTCGGCTTCGATCTCGCGCTCGCAGGTTCCCTGCTCGCCTTGAGCTACCGCTGGCGGGCGGGGCTGGCCGACCTGCTCGCCGCCACGGTCACCGCGGACGCCGTGGTGACGCTTGGCCAGGAGCTGGTGTTCGAGCTGCCGCGCCGCGGCGGTGTGGTCGCCGCGATCGTCGCCACCATCGCGGTGGGCGCGCCGGCGGCGGCGGCGATCCTCTTGTGGAACGCGCGGGCCCATCGCGCGCGCTGACTCAGGGAGCGGTGTCGAGCGCCTTGGCGAGCAGCTTGCGGAGCTGGGTTCGCTCGTCGCTGGTGAGCCCGGCGAGGACCTCGTCCTCCATGCGGCGGAGCTCGGTCTCGGCGCGGTCGAGCGCGGCGCCCCCGGCGGCGGTGATCGCGACGTTGTGCTTGCGGCGATCGTCGGGGTCGCGGTTGCGCTCGATCAACCCGGCGTCTTCGAGCTCGTTGAGCCAGGCGACCACGGTGTTCTGCGTCGTGTGCAGCAGGTCGCATAGCATCTGCTGGGGGAGCTCGCCACGGTCGCGCAGCGCGATCAGCGTATAGAGTTGCTTCAGTGTCAGGCCGATCTGAGCCGGCGTCGCGAGCGTATAGACTCGCCGGCTCAGGCGGGTGATGTGGGGGATCGAGCGCGGAGCGGGCACGGCCCGTGAAGTGTACCCCGATGATCGTCCTTGCGTTGAATGATTATCACTGTCATCGTGATAATCAAGATGGAAGTTAGCATCACGAATGCTTCGATAGACCTGCCCGAGCGTCGTCGCCGGCTTGGCTTGATCTCGGTGCTCCTGGGGCAGTTCATGCTCGTGATCGACGCCACGATCGTGAACGTGGCGCTCCCGGTGATCCAGGCGGACCTCCACCTGTCAGGCCCTCGGCTCACCTGGGTGACGAGCTCGTACCTGATCGCGTTCGGTGGCCTGCTCCTGCTGTTCGGCCGGCTCGGCGACCTGATCGGGCGCCGCCGGATCTTCATGCTGGGATTGGGGCTGTTCACCGCCGCTTCGGCCGCGTGCGGGCTCGCCGGCTCCGCCGAGCTCTTGATCTTTGCGCGCTTCCTCCAGGGCATCGGCGCCGCCGCGGCGTCGTCGGTCGTGCTCGCGATCATCGCGACCGAGTTCCCCGATCCCAAGGCGCGCGCCCGGGCGATGAGCGGCTACATGTTCGTCAGCATCGCCGGCGGCTCGTTCGGGCTGATGGTCGGCGGCGCGCTGACCCAGATGCTCGACTGGCACTGGATCTTCCTGATCAACCTGCCGATCGGCCTGGTCACCCTGCCGCTGGCCCGCGCGGCGCTGCGCGAGACCCCGGCGGCCGGGCTCAAGGGCGGCGTCGATATCGTCGGCGCGGTCCTGGTCACGGGGGCGGCGATGCTCGCGATCTACGCGCTGGTTTCGAGCGCGGACCACGCGTGGAGCTCGGCGGCGGTCGTCGTGCCGGCCGTGGCCGCGGCCGCGAGCGTCGTGGCGTTCTTGATCCTCGAGTCGCGGCTGGCCAATCCGATCATGCCGCTCCGCATCCTGCGGATCCGGACGCTGATCGCGTCGAGCTTCGTGCGCGGCTTCCTCATCATGGGGATCTACGGCGTGTTCTTCTTCGGGGTGCTCGAGCTGTCGCACGGCCTCGCGTTCGGGCCGCTGCGGATCGGCCTGGCGTTCCTGCCGCAGACCCTGACGATCGCGGCGCTGTCGCTCGGCGCGACCGCGTGGCTGATCGGCAAGCTCGGGGCGCGCCGGGTGCTGCTCCTGGGGCTGTCGCTGATCGTGATCTCGCTCATCACGTTTGCCCTGCGCGACGCGGACGCGCCGTACTGGCCCGGCCGGTTCGGCTCGTACGTGCTGCTCGGCCTCGGCGCCGGCACGGCGTTCCTGCCGCTGATCATGATCGCGATGTCCGAGGTCCCGCCCGCCGACGCTGGCCTGGGGTCGGCGATCGTCAACCTGTCGCTCCAGCTGTCGGCCGCCGTCGACCTCGCGCTGCTCGCCGCGGTCGCCGCGCACCGCACCAATTCGCTGATCGCCGACGGGGTGCCAGCGCAGGCAGCAGCGCTCGGTGGCTATCACAGCGCTTATGGCGCCGCGGCGATCGGCGTCGCGATCGGGATCGTGCTGGTTCTGGTGCTGCTGCCGTCGCGCGTGACGCGCCGCGGTGGCTGAACTCGAACGGTGTGTTTCAGCGCTCGATCGCAATGCGTGACAGCGAGCCTGGGTGCGCTGGTATCGCGGCGCCATGGCCACACTGCATCGGCGGTTCGAGCCGTTCTCGGCGACGGTGCTCCGTGGTACGCATGCCGAGCGGTCGCTGCCGGCCGCGCTCGGCATGACACGAGGTGACCATGTTGCATCCAGCTATGCTTCGCGCCACTGCCACCCTCGCCGCTGGCGCCCTGTTGCTGGTGCTCGCGCCGGCCTGTGATAAGAAGTCGGACGGGACGGCGGGCACGCCCAGCGCGGAGCGCGCGGCGTCGCCGACGATCAAGATCGGCTTGATCGCGTCGTTCTCGGGCCCGTTCGCCGACATGGGCAAGCAGATGCAGGGCGGCGTGAAGGCGTATCTTCAGGCACACGGCGAGACCGTCGCCGGCAAGCGGATCGAGATCCTGACCCGCGATACCACCGGACCTGTGCCCGAGGTCGCCAAGCGGCTGGCGCAGGAGCTGGTCGTGCGCGACAAGGTCGATTTTCTCGTCGGCTTCGGCCTCACGCCCGAGGCGCTCGCCGTCGCGCCGGTCGCGACCGAGGCGCGGACGCCGATGATCATCATGAACGCGGCGACGTCGATCATCACGACCCGGTCGCCCTACATCGTGCGGATGTCGATGACGCTGCCGCAGGTGGCGTCGCCGATGGGCGACTGGGCGAACAAGAACGGCATCAAGAAGGTCGTGACGCTGGTCGCCGACTATGGGCCGGGCATCGACGCCGAGGCCGCGTTCAAGAAGGCGTTCACCGCCGGCGGCGGCGAGATCGTCGATGCGCTCCGCGTGCCGCTCAAGAACCCCGAGTTCTCGGCGTTCGTGCAGAAGATCAAGGACACCCATCCCGACGCCGTGTTCGTGTTCGTGCCGGCGGGCGAACAGCCGATCGCGTTCATGAAGAGCTTCCACGAGCGCGGGCTCGCCGAGGCCGGCATCAAGATCATCGCGACCGGCGACCTCACCGACGACCACACGCTGCAGACGATCGGCGATCCGGCGCTCGGCGTCGTCACGACCTTTCACTACTCCCTGGCGCACGACTCGCCGGAGAACGCGGCGTTCCTCAAGGCGTACCTCGCCGCCAACGGGGCCGAGGCGGGCCCGGCGAACTTCATGTCGGTCGCGGCGTACGACGGCATGGCCGCGATCTTCGACGTCGAGCGCAAGCTGAACGGCGCGATGGACGCCGACAAGGCGCTGGCGATCCTCAAGGGGTTCACGGCGCAGAGCCCGCGCGGTCCGATCGCGATCGACCCCGAGACCCGCGATATCGTCCAGACGGTGTACGTCCGGCGCGTCGACAAGGTGGGCGGCGAGCTGCGCAACGTGGAGCTGTCGCAGTTCGCGAACGTGAAGGATCCGGGGAAATAGTCGTCGCGCATGGTCGCGGCGTTGCTCAGCGTCCTGTTCGATGGTGTCGCGTACGGCAGCGTGCTGTTCGTGATCAGCGTCGGGATGTCGGTGACGATGGGGCTGATGAACTTCATCAACCTCGCGCACGGCGCGTTCGCGATGTTCGGCGGCTACCTCGCGATCGCGCTCATGACGCGCGGCGGCCTGCCGTTCGCCGCCGCGCTGCCGGTCGTGCTGGTGGTGCTCGGCGCGGCCGGCGCGGTGCTCGAGCGGCTGCTGTACCGCCGCGTCGCCAGGACGCGCCCGCTCGACCAGGTGCTGTTCACGATCGGCCTTTCGTACATCGCGACCGCCGCGGCCACCTACGCGTGGGGGCCGAGCCAGCAGCGCGTGGCCCTGCCGGCGGCGCTGGCCGGCCAGCTCCACCTCGGCGCGGTCGATCTCGGCGTGTACCGGCTGTTCCTGATCGCGGTCGTCATCGCGATCACGGCGGCGCTGCACGCGGTCGTCCGGCGCACCCGGTTCGGCGCCCAGCTGCGCGCCTCGGTCGACCATCCGCAGGCCGCGGCCGGCGTCGGCATCCCGGTCGATCGCGTGTTCACCGCCAGCTTCGCGCTCGGCAGCGGGCTCGCCGGGCTGGGCGGCGCGCTCGGCATCGACGTGCTCGGGCTCGATCCGAACTTCCCCTTCAAGTACATGGTGTACTTCCTGATCGTCGTGGTCGTCGGCGGCGAGGGCTCGATCCTCGGCAGCGCGGTGGCCGCGATCGCGCTCGGCGTGATCGACGTGGTGGGCAAGTACTATGTCCCCGGCGCCGGCAGCTTGTTGATCTACGGTTCGATGGTGGGCTTTTTGCTGGTGGTTCCCCACGGCCTGTTCGGAGTGCGGCGATGACCGGCCCGTACCGCGACGATCCCGAGGGTGCCCCCGACCCGGCGCCGATCCTGCCCAGCGACCGCTGGCGGCTCGCCGACAGCGCGCTGTGGCTGGTCGCCGCGCTAGGCTACCTCGCGTTCCCCGCGTATCGTGTGCTCGGCAGCCAGGTGATCATCACCGCGCTGTTCGCGCTGTCGCTCGATCTGATCCTCGGGTACGCCGGCATCGTCTCGCTCGGTCACGCCGCGTTCTTCGGGCTCGGCGCCTACACCGCGGGCCTCCTGGCGGTGTACGGCTGGGGGGAGCCGCTGACCGGCCTCGTGGCGGCGGCCGGCGCCGCGGCGCTGCTCGGCTACGCGACGAGCTTCCTGGTGATCCGCGGCCGGGCCCTGGGCCAGCTGATGATCACGCTCGGGGTCGGCCTGCTGGTGCAAGAAGCGGCGACCAAGGCCGCCCTGATCACCGGCGGCGTCGACGGGATGTCGGATATTCCGATGTGGCGGCTGCTCGGCGTCTTCCGGTTCGATCTGGCGGGCAGCACGGCCTACGCGTACAGCTTCGCGATCGCGCTGGGCAGCTTCGTGGTGATCAAGCGGCTCGTGCATTCGCCGTTCGGACTGTCGCTGCGCGCGATCCGCGACAACGCGCGCCGTATGCCCGCGCTCGGCGCGCCGGTCGAGCGCCGGCAGATCGCGGTGTTCACCGTCGGCGCGGCGCTCGCCGGGATCGCCGGCGGCCTGCTGGCGCAGACCACGCAGTTCGTCGGGCTCGACTCGCTCGACTTCGCGCGCTCGGCGGCGGTGCTCATCATGGTGTCGCTCGGCGGCACCGGCCGGCTGTACGGCGCGTTCGTCGGCGCGGGGCTGTTCCTGGTCATGCAGGACGTCCTGGCGCGCCACAGCCCCGCGTTCTGGCAGCTGTGGCTCGGCCTGTTGCTCGTCGCGGTCGTGCTGTTCGCGCGCGGCGGGGTGCTCGGCGCGGCCGAGACGATGACCAGGGCGGCGCGCGACTGGCGGTCGCGGCGGCGGGCGCGATGACGATCGCGCTGCGCACCGAGGGCCTGTGCAAGACGTGGGGCGGCGTCTACGCCAACGCGCAGGTCACGCTCGCGCTGCCGGCCGGCGCGCGGCACGCGCTGATCGGGCCCAACGGCGCGGGCAAGACCACGCTGGTGAACCTCTTGACCGGGTTCTACGCGCCGTCGGCCGGGCGGGTCCTGCTCGGCGAGGTCGACGTCACCAAGCTCGCGATGCACGAGCGCGTCAAGCGCGGCCTCGCCCGCACGTTCCAGATCAACACGCTGTTCGCCGAGCTCACCGTGCTCGAGTCGGTCGTGCTCGCGATCTGCGAGCGCACCGGCACGGCGCGCGCGTGGTTCCGCCCGGTCGCGCGCGCGGCCGACGAGATCGCCGAGGCGCGCGCGCTGCTGGCGCAGCTGCGGCTGGGCGCCCTGGCGAACACGCTCACCCGCAACCTGCCGTACGGCAAGCAGCGCCTGGTCGAGCTCGCGCTCGCGCTCGCGGTGCGCCCCAAGGTGGTCTTGCTCGACGAGCCGGCGGCCGGCATCCCGGCCGGCGAGAGCGCCGAGGTGTTCGAGGTGATCGCCGCGCTGCCGGGCGACGTCTCGGTGCTGTTCATCGAGCACGACATGGAGCTGGTATTTCGGTTCGCGCAGCGGATCTTTGTGCTGGTCGACGGTCGCCTGCTCACCGAGGGCACGCCGGGCGAGATCGCCGCCGACCCGCGGGTTCGCGACGTCTACCTGGGCGAGACCGGGCCGTAGCGCGCGCCGCCATGCCGCACGCGGGATCGGCGTCGCGTGGTGCGCGGCGCGGGCCGTCTCGGGCTATCGTGCGCGGGCCGATGCGTCGAGCCGTGCTCCACCAGTGGCTGTTCGAACGCGGCGGAGTGGTCGCGCTGGCCGCGCTGGTCGCCTACATCTGGATGTCGCCCGCGCACATCGTCGATGGCGATAGCGCCGAGATGGCCACCGCCGGGTTCGCCGGCGGCATCGGACACCCGACCGGTTATCCGTCGTACCTCCTGTGGCTGCACGCGACGGCGTGGCTGCCGGGCACGACGCCAGCGCACACCGCGGCGATCGCGACCGCGATCCTGGCCGGGATCCAGCTGCTGGTGCTGCACGCGGCGTGTCGGGCGTGGGGCGCGCCGCCGATCGCCGCCACGTTCGCCGTCGCGATCTACGCCGCCGGTCCGGTGGTGATCCGCTACAGCACCGAGCCGGAGGTGTTCATCATGAACCAGCTCGTGGTCGCGGCGATCCTCTACCTCGCCGCGCACGACGGGCCGCTGCGCGGAGCGCGCCGGGTCGCGGCGCTCGGCCTGGTGGCGGGCCTGGGGCTCGCGGACCACGTGACCTGCGTGCTGGTGGCGCCGGTCGGCTTGCTCGGCGCGGTCCGCGGCGTGCGCGAGGCCGAGCGGGGGGCGCGCGCGGTCGCGGCGGGGATCGTCGCGCTGTGCGCCGGGCTGTCGGCGTATCTCTATCTGCTGGTCGCCCCGGATCTCAGCTCGTCGTGGCCCCGCGTCGACGGGCTCCAGGGCATCCTCGATCACGTGCTGCGGCGCGCCTACGGTGGCCCGGGCGCGTTCTCCGCGCTCCACGGCGCGCCGCAGACCGCCGACAACCTCGCGGCGCTGGCGAGCACGCTCGGGCGCGCCTGGTGGTGGCTGCCCGGCCTGGCGGGCCTCGCGATCCTGGTCGTGCGCTGCGTGCGCCTGGGGGCGGGCGAGCCGCGCGTGGGCTGGTGGATGCTCGCGGTCTCGCTGGTGATCGCCGGCCCGGTGCTGGCCGCGCGGTTCGATATCGACGCCAGCGGCGTCAACCTCTACGTCGTGCGGCGGTTTCACCTGCTGCCGACGCTGCTGCTCGCCGTGCCGGTCGCCGCGGCGTTCGAGCGCGGCACAGCGCCGATCGCCGGGCGGCTGCGCCTCGCGGTCGCCACCGGCATCGCGGTGCTCGGGCTCGCCACGGCAACGCTGCTCGCGCTGCCCGCGCTGATGCGGGTGCGCACGCCGGCGTTCGAGAACTCGATCCGGCACACGCTCGAGAGCCTGCCGGCCAACGCCGTGGTGTTCTCGTCCGGCGACCTCACGTTTCTGGGCGCCGGTTACATGCAGGTCGCGCGCGGCATGCGGCCCGACGTCGTGATGGTGCTGTGGTCGTTCGTGAAGATGCACGCCTATCGCGATCGGCTCGCGCGCAGCGGGATCGTGATCGATACATCGAAGGACGCCCGGGATGCGATCAAGCCGAGCGTGCGAGTCACCGAGCAGATCCTGGCGAGCGGCCGCCCGGTGTTCGTCGATCGAACGCTGTCCAACGTGCTCGCGGCGCTGCCGAGCTATCCGTATGGCACGCTGTTCCGGGTCCTGCCGCGCGGCCAGCCCAACCTCTCGATCGACGAGATCGCCGCGAACAACCGCGACTGGTTCAAGTCGCTCGATCTGAACTATCCGCGGCCCGGGCCGGATGACGATTATCCCACGCTCATCCACAACGGCTATGCCAATACCTGGAAGATCATCGCGGCAGGTTTTAACGCGGCAGGTCGCCCGGAAGACGCGGCCGACGCGGTGGCGCTGGCGCGCGAGCTCGGCCCGATGCCCTGAGCGGCCCTGAGCGGCCCTGAGCGGAACTGAGCGGAACTGAGCGGAACTGAGCGGAAAGCCCGGGGGACACCGGGGGACCCAGATCGGAGATACTGCCGCGCGTGCCGCCGCTCCTCGAGCTCGAACACGTCACGGCCGGTTACGGCGACTCGGTCGTGCTCGACGGCGTGTCGCTGGCGATGGCCGAGGGCAGCGCGCTCGCGGTGCTCGGCCGCAACGGCGTCGGCAAGACCACGCTGCTCGTCACGGTGATGGGGCTGACCCAGGTGCGGCGCGGGGCGATGCGCTGGCGAGGCCAGGATCTCGGCGGGCGGCCGACCTACCAGCGGGCGCGCGGCGGGATCGGCTGGGTGCCGCAGGAGCGGCTGGTGTTTCGCTCGCTGACCGTCCACGAGCACCTGACCGCGGTGGCGCGGCCGGGGCCGTGGCATCCCGCCCGGATCTACCAGGTGTTCCCGCGGCTCGCCGAGCGCCGCGGCCATCGCGGCGATCAGCTCTCGGGCGGCGAGCAGCAGATGCTGGCGATCGCGCGGGCCCTGATGACCAACCCCGCGCTGCTGCTGCTGGACGAGCCGCTCGAGGGGCTGGCGCCGATCATCGCGCAGGAGCTGGTCCGGGTGATCCGGACGCTCGTCGCCGAGACCGGGCTCGCGATCATCATCGTCGAGCAACACGCGCGGATCGCGCTGTCGCTCACCGACTCCGCGATCGTCCTCGACCGCGGGCGGATCATTCACCGAAACGCCAGCCAGCGTCTCCTGGCCGAGCCGGAGACGCTGCATGACATGCTGATGGGAACGCCGCGCTCGCAGGCGAGCGATCCCGGGTGAGCCGTCAGCTACTTTAGTCCGAGTTCGGCGGGGGCTCGGTGATCGTCACGGCCGGGTTCCCGTTGACCGCAGTTCCGGTCAACGTGTAGACGATCTCGGTGGTGTCGCAGTCGAGGTCGCCGGTCGCCGTCGCGGTGAAGGCCGCTGCCGTCCCGGTGTAGCCATAGTAGAACAGCGTGGGCTCGTCGATCTCGAAGTCGAGCGCCTTCCAGGTGGCGTCCGCGGCGAACGTCGCGGGGACCGCGGCGCACTTGTTGTTCGGGCCGCCGCAGCAGCCGCCGGTGCCCGGCTTGGCCGGGGTCGGGCCGGCCGTGCCGACCACGTACGTCGAGTTCTCCGCGTACACGCGCTTGGAGTTCTTGCCGAGCTTGTTGAGCTGGAGCGAGGCCTCCGTCTTCTTCGAGCGCTTCATGTAATCCATGAAGGCGGGGATCGCGACGGCCGCGAGGATGCCGATGATCGCAACGACGATCATCAATTCGATGAGAGTGAAACCTCGCTGGGTTTTCTTGAGCAGCTTCATGCCAGACGAGTAGAGCAACGGCCGTGCCGTCGCTAACTCGCGTGAAGCGCTCGGGCGAACCGCGCGCGGTGCCGCGGATTGTCACTTTCCCCGCAAAACCTACCCAGCATTGACAGGTTATCAGGTGAACTCGTAATCGAACGTGTCATTGGCTATCTGGGGTAACGGGCGCGCCGCTCGGGTAGCGGCGGCGTAGCGCACGCCCCGCCGGTCTGCGGGATCGTCGTCTGCGCCGCGCGCTGCGGGCGGCGAGCCGAGGTGAGGCGATCGCCGATCGGCGGCGCCGTCGGGCGCGATGGGGTAGCCGTCCGCGCGGCGCCGCGCCGAGGACGATTTTCGGCCTTCGGCGATCTTCTGAGCGATCGGCGCCACGCCCGGGCGGTCGGTCGCCCCGCGCAGGAGCACCAGGGTGTACGCGTGCGCACCGGGGCCGCGTGGCCGCGGCTCGGACGCGCGCGAGGCGATTCGTAGACGTCTGACCGTCCTCGTGCCACGGAGTCGCATGGGGCGACCGCTCGTAGCTTTCCGGGCTTTCCGGGCTTTCCGGGCTTTCCGGTCCACGTGCAAAGTCGATGATGGGGGGAACGCCGACGTGTCGCGCCGCTGTCGTCAACCTCAACGTCCTGGGTCAACGGGGTCGACGACGAGGGGCGCCCGTCGATAGGCCATGACGTCTTCGATGTTGGAGAAGACCGGTTCGATGGTGGCCATGCGCTGGCCGTAGCGCTCGCGCGCACCGGGTTCCGCCATGCGACGACGCATGTCTTCGCGAACTATCTCGAGGTTTCGGTGGGCGGTGAGGCTGCGTTTGTTGCCGGGCGTGCACTGCGTGCGTATCGAGCACTCGCTGCACCCGATGCCTGTCCACACGGTACGGCCACTGTGATGAGGGCTCGGTGGGCTCATCGACCCATTCACGGTTCTTGCTGGCGAACTCGAGATCGGTTTCACAGAAGTAGCCGGCGTCGGCGGCAACCTGAAGCCCATCGATGGGCACACCTGCGCGCTCGAGAACTTCGCGCCCGCCTCGCACAGCGCCTTCGAGCTTGCCGTCATCCGTGGGATCTGCGTCGACGAGTACCCCGACGATGATGCGTTCGCTGACCCCCCGATGCCGTCGCGGTGATGCGATGCCCAGGCAGCCCCGCGCCACTCGGAAATTTCATCAGCGCCGCTTCAGGGTTGGTCGGAACGACGCTGGTCCGGTCGCGGGCAGCGCACGCCTCGAGTGCGCTGCGGTGCTTGGCGAGCTTGCCCTCATGATGCTCGAGCTTCTCCGGCGACAGCGTCGATGTATCGACAGCATCGAGCTCCTTCAATCGCTCGCGTGACCTCTTCACCGTTCGAACCGCGTGCGTCGAGGCGTGCTTCCCGCGGAGCGCGCGTGGCCACCAGACAGCAACAGCAACAGCAACGCGGCGTCGGTGGCGCAAGCGCGCGCCACCTCGGTCGCGTGGTGGATCCCCATCTGGCTCGCGAACAGCCAGACGCCGAGCACGTTCCGCGGGTGATAGCCGTGCCGCCCGAGCGCCGCCTTGACGTGCGCCTTGGATCCCGGGACGTTCGGCGACGCCAGGATGCCGGGATGCGCGACGATCACTACCACTACTCTCCCGCCCGGGATCTGCTGTCAACCCTTATCGTGATCGACCGTCTCACAGGTCAACCAGAATACGTCCGGGCGCGCGCCGGGCTTGCGAGCTTGTCCGGTCCGAACAACCCGTGCGCCGGGTCGCGACCACGGTGGCCGCGGACACCTGGAAGGCGCCTGATGTTCCGATCGGATGATCCACCGGTGTCGCGCGACACCTCACCGGGACCGCGACGGCCATCACTGCGAGGACCTCCGGGGATCTCGATTGTGTCGCCCCCGAGATCGCCTACGCGCGGACCGCCGCCACGCACCGTGGCGACCCGGCGGTGGAGCGGACCCGATCCCGCAGTCAACGCTGACTGAATAGCGGCGGGAGGAGGCCCCGGGGGCCGCCGCGACGCTGGCGCCCGGCGTCGGGTTGCCCAGGCTCGCCAGAGATCGCCACATCGCCGGAGCTCCGGGCGGGAATCAAAGCGCGTGTCGGGTATGTATCCGCTCGCCGCCTGCGGGCCTGTCGCCCGGTCGACAGGCTGTACACCCGTGCATCTCTGATAGCCGTGCAACGCGCACAGCGTGGGCGGTTGGACGACTGCGTCACGGTCACGCGCAGGCTGGGGCCTACCTCGGAAGCCTCAGCATTGGCAAAGATGCCCCGAGAACGGCCTTCAATGCGCTGCGATCGGCTTTCGCACTGGCGTTCGATTGCGAATTGTTGCGCGCGAGGTGCGACGACAGCGCGCAGGGGAGACTGCGTTGTTGAAACATCCTGTGAGCCGTTGTCCAGGGAAGTTTTTTATGTCAAGCATCGACCGATCAAGCAATCTGCGTTCGGTACCTTCAAGAGGATACGATGAGTGACTTCCAGAGTGAGATGAACCGTACTGTTCAGGGCTTCGTGGCACAGATCTCCGAGCTCGCCCGCCGTGCCGCGATCGATACGCTCGAGTCGGCCTTCGCCGGTCGGGTCTCTCGCGGCAGCCATGCGGCTCCGGTCGTCGCCTCCAGCGAGGACCGCGTCGAGCGACCCCGTGCTGCTGCCGCCGCCGCGCGGCCCCGCGTCGGTGCCAAGCGCACCGCGGCGGACCTGGTCGCGCTGTCGGAGCGGTTTGCCGCGTTCGTCAAGGCGAACCCGGGGCTGCGCATCGAGCAGATCAACAAGGAGCTCGGCACGGTGACCAAGGATCTGGCGCTGCCGATCCGCAAGCTGCTGGCCGACGGCGTCATCACGTCCAAGGGCCAGAAGCGCTCCACGACGTACTTCGCCGGCAAGAAGGCGCCGAAGAACTGACCGCCGAGGCAGGCCAGGCGAGCTTGGCGCGCGCCAGGCTACCCATGGCTACGCCCTGGCGCGAGCAAGGCGCCGGATGCGAGACAGACGCTGGACCTGTGTAATCGGCCAGGCAGAAGTGGCGAAACCCAGGCATTCGCGGCGCAGCGGAAGGCCTGTCCTACAGATCAGGGTGTGATGCAGTAAACAGCCTCCGGCTGAACACCCCTGCTTTGCGCTGGATCTGACCGGCACGCACCGCGCTCGAGCCAGGTCGACACGCCGGCCGGGCCGTCCACGCCCGATGTTAGTGCTCGTCAGCGCAGGTCAGATCGCGGGCACATCTGATAGGAGCCCGACTGGCGATTTCAACAGCCGCTCACGGCGGTGCGCGTCATCGGTCGGCGCGCTTGCCGGTCGTGAAGATGCTCTTGGGCATCCGCACGTGGACGCCGAGGTTCGGCTTGTCGACGAGCTGGGTGATCGCGACGTGCCCGGCGATGCTGACGAGCTGATACGCCTGATGCTTGGTAAGCTGCTTCTCGCCGACGAGGAAATCGACCATCTCCTGGATCGCGCCCTTGGTCGCCACCGCGAGGTCCGGATCTGTGGCCATGCTGATGTAATCGGTCGAGGTCTCGGCGCGCGGCCAGGTCAGCTTCAGGTTCTTGCGAACGGTCAGCTGCAGCCGGCCGCGCAGCGAGGTCTCGATCGCGGTCTGATCGACCTCGCCATCGCCCTGCGCGACGTGGCCATCGCCGATCTCGAACAGCGCGCCGGGCGCGAAGATCGGGATATACAGCGTGCTACCGGCGACCAGCTCGCGATTATCGAGATTGCCGGCGTGGCGGCCCGGCGGCACGCTGCTGATCCGGCCAGCCTCGGGCGCCGGCGCGACCCCCATGCTGCCGAAGAACGGCCGCAGCGGAATCACGATCCCCGGGGCAAACTCCGCGGTCATCTTCTGGCGATTCAGCGCGAGGATCTTGGCGGGTACGTCCCGGTCGCAGTTGTCGGGTAAGTAGCCACTGCAGCCGTTGTAGCCGTAGTCGATCGCTAGATCGATCGACAGGATCTTGACCTCGAGGACGTCGCCGGGCTCGGCGCCCTCGACGTACACCGGGCCGGTCAGGATGTGCCCGCCCGGGCCTTTGCGATCCCCGGTGACCTCGGTGACGACCGCCTTCAGCGACGCCTGGATCTTGGCATCGGGGACGCCGGCCTTGGCCAGGCCGGTCGGTGAGTTGGTCAGTAGCGTGTCGACATCGATGATATCGCCGGACGCGATCTTGAGCGCAGGCGCGGCGGCGGACCAGTAGTAGCCATAAGCCACCGTGGCGGGCGTCGCCTCCAGACGATGGGTCCTGGGCGGGGCCGCCTCGGCGACGAGCGTCGAGACGGACAGGGCGGTTGCCATGCAAGCGGCGGTCGGGGCTCTCATGGACCGGGGACGTTAGCACTCGCCGTCGAAGCGCCGCGCCGGATCGTCCGAGGCCGTCCGAGGCCGGCCGAACCGGCGTCACGGCTTGCGGGGCGGCGTGGCGGCGTCGGCCTCGCGCAGCTTGGTCTCGACCTCGGCGACGTGGTCCTTGCCGAGCTTGGTCGTCATCTCGCGGAGCGCGCGGCGCGCCTCCGACGTGGTCATCGACTGCTTCGCCAGCTCGACACAGATGATGCACATGGCGACAGGGTAGCCCGGATCGGCGGGCAGGTCACACGGCGCTCGCGGCCGCGGCGGCCCCGGCGCTCGCCACCGCCGGATCGTGCGGCGGGCCCTCGAGCAGCCAGGTCTCCATCTCACCTTTGCCCTTGACCTCGATCGTGCCGCGGCGGCGCAGGCGGAACTTGCCATCGAGCAGCTGGCGCGACGCGGCGCTCAGCTGGATCGCGCCGGGGATGCCGTGCGATTCCATGCGGCTGGCGGTGTTCACCGTGTCGCCCCAGAGATCGTAGATGAACTTGCGCTTGCCGATCACCCCGGCGACCACGGGGCCGCTGTGCATGCCGATCCGCAGGATCAGCGGTTCGCCGGTGCGCGCGGCGAGCTCGGCGACGATGGCTTGCATCGCGAGCGCCATCTCGGCGACCCGCTCGGCGTGATCGGCCCGCGCCTCCGGCAGCCCGCCAGCGACCATGTAGCAATCGCCGATCGTCTTGATCTTCTCGAGCCCGAGGCGGTCGGCGACGTCGTCGAACTGGCAGAACAGGTCGTTGAGCAGCTCGACGACTTGCTGCGGCGGCAACCGCGCCGACATCCGGGTGAACCCGACGAGATCGGCGAACAGCACCGTGACGCCGGTGAGGCCATCGGCGATCGTGCCGCCGCGCAGCTTGAGCCGCCGGGCGATCGACGCGGGCAAGATGTTGAGCAGCAGCGCCTCCGAGCGTTCGTGCGCCAGGTCGAGCGCGGCCTCGGCGATCAGCGCGGCGTTGCGCGCGTAGTACGAGCACGCCGCGAGGGTCGCGAACAGCCCGCCGAGCAGGATCGGCTTGATGATCGCGAGGTGGTCCGGCGGCACCGCCGGCCCGAGGTGCGGCAGCCGATCGGCGAAGCCGGTCGCGAGCACGAGGTCGATGCCGGCGAGCGCCGAGAGCGCGAACATCGCGCGGGCGTGGCGCGGCGGGTAGAGCAGGAACGGCATCATCGCGTGCAGCATGAAGAACAGGTGCACGTCGAACCCGACGCCCTCGACGAGCACCTGCGATGCGACGCTCAGGTGGCTGAACAGCAGCAGCCACGTGATCGCCGCGAAGTGGCGGCGGCGATGGTTGAGCCATAGCGGCGGCAGGTAGCCCAGCGCGTAGGCGACCTGCATCGCCGGGTAGAGCCGCGAGCCCGAGAGCACCAGCACCGGCGCGAACCCGAGCGTGAACACCACGCCGAGCATCGCGAAGATGTTCGACAGCACCACGTAGCGGGCCTCCGAGGGGCGCAGCGCCGGATCGCGGCCGATCCGGATCAGCCGGGCGAACCACCGGTTGACCCGCGGTGAAGCGACGAACCCGCGAACCATCGCGGCGACTGTATCGCGGCGCTCACCCTGGGTGGGGGCCGGGTGGGGGCCGGGTGGGTCTAAGCGGTGCGCTTGCGGGTCGCGGCGGCCTTGCGCGCGGCGGCCTTGCGCAGCGCGGGGCCCTTGGTGCGGACCGCCTTGCGGGCGCTGGCCTTGCGGGCGGTGCCGGTGCGCTGACCGGCCGCCTCGTGCGCCTGCGTCGCCAGCGCGCGAGGCGATGCGGCGCTGTGCGGCTCGCGGCGCAGCGCGCGGGTCGCCGCCATCGATCGGGCCTTCGAAGGCGCGCGTGGCTTGCGCGGGGCCTGGCCGATCGCGTAGGCGCGCGCGGCGGATCGCTGGGTCGCCGGCTTGCCACGCCGCGGTGGGCGCAACGGCACACCTGCGCGCCGCGCCTTGGACAGCCCGATCGCGATCGCCTGCTTGGTCGATCGCGCACCGTGCTTGCCGTCGCGGATGTGGTCCATCTCCTCGCGGACGAACTCGCCCGCGGCGGTGGATGCGCTGCGTCCGCGGCGCAGTTTCTGCTTGGCTCGTCGCATGGTCGCGCGCTCTGGCATGAGACCCTCCGCGACGGGGTTCTGCATCATGCGTGCCGCAGCGCGAACTGCGCGTGGCCGTGGATGGCGGCGTCCAGCGCCGCGTGCTGATCGCGCGGCACGTCGGCCGGAAACTTCGCGTCCGAGCGCTGCCGGCGCAAGAGCCAGTCGCGATCGAGCAGCGGGTACGGCGCCGCGGGCGGCACCAGCGCGATCGTGGTCTCGGCCGCCGGCCCCGCCGCGACGCCGCGCGCCACATGAAACCCGGCCGCGAGCATCACCGAGCGGATCGCCGTCGAGCTCGCGGCGGTGAACAGCTCGGCGGGTCCGGCCAGGCGCGCGAACACCCGGGTGAACGCGGCGAGCGACCACGGCGGCGCGTCGATCTGGGCCGCGCCGGCATCGTAGAAGATGACGTCGGGGGGCGGCTGACAGTCCAGGGCGCCCAGCACATCGCGGTCGCACAGCTGCCACCCGAACCGCGCGCGCTCGAACCGGCCGCGGTGCAGCGCGACGTGCGGCGCGCGATGCCGCAGGTGCGCGAAGTGCTCGACGTGCGCGAGCGCCAGGGCGAAGCCGTCGAGATCGCGCGCGAAGCTGACGAGCTCGATCGGCGCGTGGCCGGCGGCGCTGGCCGATGCACGATCGACCGCCCGGATCAGCGCCATCGCGTTGTGGCCGGCGCCCAGGCCCACGTCCCACACGACGATCGGCCGGCCCGGGGGCCCGTCGCCGCGCAGCGCGTCCGCCAGCCGGGCCGATTGCGCGACGTAGACCTGCGCCGCTCCGGCGTCGGGATCGCGGTCCGGGTGGACGAGCGCGCCCGACGGCACGTGCCAGAGGCCGATCCCGCCGGCCGGCAACTCGTGCAGCGCGAACGCGCCGCGCTGCCCGGGCTTGCGCGGCTTGACCCGGGGGCGCCGCCCCGGCGGATGATCCGGATCGCCGCGCGCGAGCAGCTCGCGCTGGGCCGCGTAGTACGGCAGGAACGTGCCGGCGCGGATCTGCGCCCGGATCTCGGACATCAGCCGCGCGTAGAACGCGAGGTTATGAAACGCGAGCAGCTGCCAGCCGAGCGGCTCCTGGCACTTCACGAGGTGGTGCAGGTACGACCTTGGCGTCCGCGTGCAGGCGTCGCAGCTGCACGCAGGATCGAGCGCGGCCTCGTCGAGCCGGTACGCGCCGCGCGCCAGATCGATCCGGCCGCGCGAGGTGAACGCCACGCCCTGCTGGGCGAGCGCGGTCGGCAGGATGCAGTCGAACAGGTCGACGCCGCGGTGCACCGCCTCGAGCAGATCGATCGGCATGCCGACCCCCATCAAGTAGCGCGGTCGATCCGCGGGCAGCCGCTCGGTGACCTGCGCGGTGACGTCCTCGCGCTGGGCGCGGGTCTCGCCGACCGCGAGCCCGCCGATCGCGTAGCCATCGAACCCGCCGAGGCCGGTCAGCACGTCGGCGCTGGTCCGCCGCAGGTCGGCGAAGCACGCGCCCTGGACGATCGCGAACAGCTGGGCGTGGTCGGCCGGATCCCGGCGGTGCGCCGCGAGCGAGCGCTCGGCCCAGCGGTGCGTGCGCTGCATCGCCGCCCGGGCCTCGGCGTGCGAGCTGGTCGAGGCGATGCAGTGATCGAGCACCATCCTGATGTCGGCGCCGATCGCGCGCTGCATCGCGATCGAGCTCTCGGGGGTCAGCACCAGCGACCGGCCCCCGGGGATCGGGAGCGTCGCGCCGGCCTCGTCGATCGCCGTGCCCGGCAGCGAGAAGATCTGAAAGCCTCCCGAGTCGGTGAGGATCGACCGCGGCCAGCCCATCCAGCGGTGCAGCCCGCCGAACCGCTCGAACACCTCGATGCCAGGGCGGATCATCAAGTGGTACGTGTTGGCGAGCAAGATCGGCGCGCCCAGCGCGGCGAGCTGGCCGAGCGTCTGGGTGCGGACCGTGCCGCGCGTCCCGACCGGCATGAACTCCGGCGTGGCGATCGCATCGCGCGCGGTCTCGAGCGTGGCGGCGCGAGCGCGCGAGCCGGCGGCCGTGGCGTGGACGGTGAACCTCACGCCCAGGTTCTACCAACCCGGCGAGGTTCCCGCCTGCTGCGCGTGCCAGCTCCTCGCCGGCGGCGCGGGTTGAAGGCCCGGGCGCAGCGTGCGTTACTGGCGGCATGTGGAAGCCCCTTCTGGTTGGTGTGGCCGCGCTCGCGGCCTGTGGCGCGCCCGGCAAGCCCGAACCCGCGGTGGTGCGTCCGCCCGCACAGCCCGCCCCGCCTGCACCGCCTGGCGATGCGCCGATCGCGGTCGCCGCGGCGCGGCCCAAGGCGGTCGCCACGCCGGCGCTGGTCGCGTCGCCGCTCGCCAGCGATCCGTCGAAGGCGACGATCCACCGGCTGTCCAACGGCATGACCGTGTACCTCAGCCCCGACGCGCAAGAGCCGTCGGTGATCGCGCACGTCGTGGTGCGCGCCGGCAGCCGCAACGATCCGGCGCAGTCGACCGGCCTGGCGCACTACCTCGAGCACATGCTGTTCAAGGGCACGAGCCAGCTCGGCACGCTCGACTACGCCCAGGAGAAGCCGCACCTCGATCGGATCGCGGCGCTCTACGGTGAGCTGCGCGCGCCGGGCTCCGATCGCGACAAGATCCTGCACGAGATCGACGCCGAGACCCAGCGATCGGCGGCGTTCGCGATCCCCAACGAGCTCGATCAGCTGTACGCGCGGCTCGGCATCACCGGGCTCAACGCGTTCACCGACCGGGACGCGACGGTCTACGTCGCCAAGGTCCCGAAGAACCGGCTGGCGCAGTGGGCGCGCGTCGAGGCCACCCGCTACGCCGACGCGGTGTTTCGGCTGTTCTGGCCCGAGCTCGAGGCGGTCTACGAGGAGAAGAACCGGGCGATCGACAACCCGGGTCGGCGCGTGGAAGAGGCGCTCCTGAAGGCGATGTTCCCCCGGCACGGCTACGGCTGGAGCACGACGATCGGCGAGGTCGAGCACCTGAAGAATCCGGCGTACGGCGATATGGTCGCGTTCTTCGAGCGCTACTACACGCCCGGCAACATGGCGATCGTGCTGTCGGGCGACGTCGACGAGTCGGTGCTGCCGGTGCTCGAGCACGAGTTCGCCGGGCTCCAGCGCCCGGCCGGCGACGCGCCGCCGCCCGGCGAGCTGCCGCACCTGGCGGGGCGCACCCAGCTCGACGTGCCGGTGCCGGCGCGCGAAGGCGTGATCCTCGGCTGGCCGCTGGTCTCGGCGACCCACCCCGATCGCCTCGCGCTCGAGGTGATGGACCGCATCCTGCTCGACGGCGCGTCCGGGATGATCGAGCGCGAGCTGCTGCTGCCGCAGAAGGTCTCCGACGCGGGCTCGAACCCGACGTTCCTGCGCGAGGCCGGCTACTTCGAGCTCTACGCCGACGCGCTGGCCGGCCAGCAGCTCGACGAGCTCGAGCGGCTGCTGCAGGGCGTCGTCGGCAAGCTCCAGCGCGGCGAGTTCACCGACGCCGACCTCGCCGTCGCCGTGCTCACGGCCGATCTGCAGCAGCAGCGCCAGGTCGAATCCAACGGCGGCAGGGCCCAGCTGATGGAGGCCGCGTTCATCGACGGCCAGGACTGGACCGACGCGGTCGGGCTGATCGACCAGATGCGCAAGATCACCAAGGCCGACGTCGTGCGGGTCGCCAAGCGCTACCTGACCGGCGACCTGCTCGTGGTCCGCAAGATCAAGAGCAAGGAGGCGCCGCCCAAGATCACCAAGCCGGGGATCACGCCGGTCAAGATCGTTCCCGGCCGGGTCGGCGCGTTCGCCCGCGACGTCGCCGCGATGCCGGTCTCGCCGATCGAGCCGGTCGCGCTGGTCGCGGGCCGCGACTATGTGCGGACCCAGACCCCGACCGGGCCGCTGGTCAGCGTGGTGAACCATCGCAACCGGCTGTTCGCGCTGCGCTACCAGTTCGACGTCGGCCGGTCCGACGATCGCCTGGTGTGCCTGGCGCTCGATCTGCAGCGCGTCTCGGGGGCCGGCGCGCGCAGCGCCGCCCAGGTCGCGGGCCTCCTCCACGAGCTCGGCATCACGATCGGCATCAGCTGCACCCGGATGGAGTCGTCGATCTCGGTGAGCGGCCCCGACGAGAACCTCGGCGCGGCGCTGGGCATCGTGCGCGACTGGCTCGGCCAGCCGGTGTTCGACGAGGCGACGCTGAAGGCGCGGGTCGCGCGGGTCCTGACCGAGCGGACCAACCAGCTGACCACGCCGCAGGTGATCGCCGCGGCGGCGCAGGACTACGCGCAGTACGGCGACAACACCGAGTACCTGGTCACCCCGACCAACGCGCAGCTCGCGGCGGCGACCCCGGCCCAGCTCCGGGCGCTGCTCGCCGGCTTCCTGCACTGGAAGCACCGGACCTCGTACTTCGGCCCGCGCAGCGCGGCCGACGCCGCGACCGCGGTGGCGCTCGGCGATGGCAGGCGCCCCACGACGCCGCGCAAGCCGGTCAGGTACCGCACGCCGCGCACCGTGCTCGTCACCGATCAGGCGACCGCGCAGAGCCAGATCCTGATGGCCTGGCCGCGCCCGCCGGTGACCGACGCCGACCGCGCGCTCGGCACGGTGTTCACCGACTACATCGCGCCGATGTTGTTCTCGGAGGTCCGCGAGGCGCGCGGCCTGGCCTACGCGGTCAGCGGCGGCTACATCACCGGGCTCAAGCAGGCCGACGCCGCCTCGCTGTTCGCGTTCGTGGCCACCCAGACCGACAAGGCGCACGACTCGATCGACGCGGTGCGTGAGGCGCTCGACCGGGCGATCGACGACCCGCGGTTCGACGCCGCCCAGGTGAAGCTGAACGAGACCTACCGCGTCGATCGCATCGCGCCGCGCAACATCGCCGGCGCGGTATACAGCTGGGACGATCAGGGCGCGCCGTCGGATCCACGCGCAGCGCGTCATGCGCGCGCCGCGAAGATCGACCGCGCGGCGCTCGAGCGCTGGAAGACCGCGGTGCTCGCCGGGCCGGCGATCCTCTCGATCGTCGGCGACCACGGCAAGCTCGACGACGCGCGGCTCGGCAAGCTGGCCCCCGTGACGGTGGTCCCGGTGTCCCGGCTGTTCGGCTATTGACCGGGCCTCGCCCGGCCGTGCGATGATCGCGCTCGCGTGAACATCCTCTACGTGACGTCGGAGGTCGCGCGCTACGCCAAGACCGGTGGCCTCGCCGACGTCTCGGCCGCGTTGCCGAAGTACCTGATCGACGCGGGCCACGACGTCCGCGTGTTCCTGCCGAACTACAGCCGCGTCGATACCCGCGGCGCCGCGCTCGAGGTCGTGGTCTCGGGCATCGAGATCCGGCTCGGTCGCCATCGCTACCTGGTGTCGATCCTCCGCGCCGCGAGGCCCGGCGACGCGCCGGTCTACCTCGTCGACTGCCCGGCGCTCTACCACCGCCCGGGGCTCTACACGCAGGATCCCGACGAGCACCTGCGGTTCCTCGTGCTGACCCGCGCGGCGCTCGAGGCGTGTGGCCGCCTGCAGTTCGCGCCCGACGTGCTGCACGCCAACGACTGGCAGACCGCGCTCGCGCCGCTCACCCTCCAGGTGCGCTACTCGTGGGACCGGATCTTCGCGCGCACCCGCAGCCTCCTGGCGATCCACAACCTCAACTACCAGGGCCGGTTCTCCGCCGACATCCTCGGCGATACCGGCCTGGCCGACGCGGCCCATCTGTTTCATCAGGACCAGCTGCGCGACGGCGGGCTCAACTTCCTGCTCCACGGCATCCTCTATGCCGACGGCGTCGTGACGGTCAGCCCGACCTACGCCCGCGAGATCCAGACCCCGGAGCACGGCGCCGAGCTCGACGGCATGCTGCGCGCGCGGTCGTCGACCGTCGTCGGGATCCTGAACGGCGTCGACTACGCCGAGTGGAGCCCCGAGCACGACGCGCTGATCCCGGCGCGCTATGGCGCCGACGACCTCGCCGGCAAGGCGATCGACAAGGCGGCGCTGTGCGCCCGGTTCGGCCTGCCGCACGATCCCCGCGTCCCCGTGCTCGGCGTCGTGTCGCGGCTCGCCAGCCAGAAGGGCTTCGCGCTGTTCGAGGGGGTGATGCCGGCGCTGCTGCGCGGCCACGGCGTTCAGCTCGTCGTGCTCGGCAGCGGCGAGCCCAGGTTCGAGCAGATGTTCGGCGAGCTCGCGGCGGCGTTTCCGCGCCAGGTCGGGTTCCACCGCGGGTTCTCCAACGAGCTGGCGCACATGATCGAGGCCGGCAGCGATATGTTCGTCATGCCGTCGCGCTACGAGCCGTGCGGGCTCAATCAGATGTACAGTCTGCGCTACGGCACGGTGCCGATCGTCCACAAGACCGGCGGGCTCGCCGATACCGTACAGCTGTGGGATCCGCGCGATCGCAGCGGCACCGGGATCGTGTTCGATCATTACACGCCCGAGGGGCTGCGCTGGGCGATCGAGGCCGGGCTGCGGTTGTACCGCGACGCCTCGGCGTGGCGGGCGCTGATCGCCAACGGCATGGCGCAGAACTTCTCGTGGGACGTGCAGGGCAGGCTGTATGAGGATCTCTACCGGCGGCTCGCCGCCAGGACGTGACCATGCACATCGTCTTCGTCGAGCCACGGTTTCCCGGCAACCAGAAGCAGTTCGTCAAGGCGCTCGCCGAGATCGGCGCGACCGTGACGGCGATCGGCGAGGGCAGCAAGGCCTCGCTCGATGACGACCTCAAGCGCTGGCTGACCCACTACGAGGAGGTGGGCTCGGTGTGCGACGAGGACGCGGTGCTGCGCGCGCTGCGCCTGGTGCAAGCCTACAAGCACGTCGACCGGCTCGAGGCCGTGGTCGAGGCCCACATCATGCCGATCGCGCGGGTCCGCGAGGCGGCCGGGATCCCCGGCACGTCGGTGCGCACGGCGTTTCTGTGCCGCGACAAGCCGGCGATGAAGGAGGTGCTGCGGGCCGGCGGCGTGCCGTGCGCGCAGTCGATCGGCGCGGCGAGCGCCGCCGAGGTCTACGCGTTCGCCGAGGCGGTCGGCTACCCGCTGATCCTGAAGCCGCGCGACGGCGCCGGGGCGTCGGGCGCGGTCCGGGTCGACAGCGCGGGCGCGCTCGACGCCGCGCTCGCCTCGTTCGGCCACGGCCGCAGCATCGCCGTCGAGGAGTTCATCGAGGGTCACGAGGGGTTCTACGACACGCTCACCGTGGGCGGCGCGGTGGCCCACGACTTCATCACCCACTACTACCCCACCGTGCTCGAGGCGATGCGCACGCGCTGGATCTCGCCGCAGTTCATCACGACCAACCAGGTCGAGACCGCGCCGTCCTACCAGGAGCTGCGCGCGCTCGGCGCCAAGGTCATCGCGCTGCTCGGCATCGAGACCTCGGCGACCCACATGGAGTGGTTCTTTGGCCCCAAAGGTCTCAAGTTCAGCGAGATCGGGTGCCGGCCACCGGGGGTGCGCGCGTGGGACCTCTACAATGTTGGCAACGACATGGATCTGTACCGCGACTGGGCGCTCGCGGTGTGCGCGGGCCGGACGTCGCAGACCGCCTCGCGCCGCTACGCCGCGGGCATCATCGCGGTCCGGCCGGAGCACGATGGCCACATCGCGGGCTACGAGGGACTCGAGGAGATCGGCAACCGGTTCGGCGCGCACCTGATCGACCTGCACCTGCCGCCGCCGGGCACGCCGACCCAGCCGGTCGCGGCGGGCTACATGGCCAACGCCTGGCTGCGGTTCAAGCACGAGCACTACGAGGAGCTCCGCCGAATGCTCGACATTGTCGGCCAGACGGTTAAAGTGCGGGCGCGCTGAGCGGTCCTGGCGACGCGCCCGAGGCAACGTGATCGTACTCTGCGGTGCACAGACCGGCGAACCCTCGCTCCCACGCGTGCTGAGCGAGCTCGGCGTCACCGGTCCCGTGGCGCTCGTCACGGCGGGCTGGCAGGAGCGCGAGGGCGAGCCGGGCATCGTCCCGGACCCCGGCGTCGCGGTGGTGGAGCTGGCGCTGCACGCCCGCGGTGAGCAGGTGTTCGCGGATGACCCGCCGCTGGCCGAGGCCTACAAGGCGCGCCAGCTCAAGCTCAAGCTGATGCAGGACTTCTACCGCGTGCGGCTCGATCACGCCGAGCAGGCGTCGCGGGCGGTCTCGGTGCGGATCGCCGATGCCGCGCTGACCGCCGAGGAGTACACCGCCTCGCTGGAGCTGATCCGGCACGTCGATCGCGAGCACCTCGAGCGCTGTCGCCGGGTCCACGCCGCGTTCGATGCCGCGACCCAGCCGCGCGCCCGGCCCATGGTCGCGCGCCACGTCGGCGAGCTGGGCGCCGCGATCGCGCCGACCCAGGCGATCGTGATCGCCGGTGGCCACGTCGCGGTCCTGCTCAACCGGCTGCGGCTGTTCGGCATCGCCGAGCTCGCCGGGTCGCGGCCGATCGTCGCGTGGTCGGCGGGGGCGATGGCGCTCACCGAGCGCGTCGTGCTGTTCCACGAGGATCCGCCGCACGGCGAGGCGATCTCGGAGATCCTCGACGCCGGCCTCGGGCTCGCGCCCGACCTGGTCGTGTTACCCGAGCCGCGGCTGCGGCTGAAACTCGATCAGCCGGAGCGGGTCGGCGAGCTCGCGCAGCGCTACGCGCCGGCGCGCTGCATCGCGATCGATCATGGCGCGCAGATCTGGGTCGACGGCGGCCGGGCGATCCGCGCGGTGAGCGCCCAGCGGCTCGATCCGAGCGGCGCGGTGGAGGCGGCGTGGGCGCCATGAGGGGGCGCCGATGAGGTGGCGCCGATGAGGTGGCGCCGATGAGGCTGGCGATCGACGAGCTGGCGGCCGGGTCGCGCAGCCGCGAGGCGGTCGACGCGTTCATCGCCAACCGCGGCTTCCCGATCGTCGAGGGCAGCTCGATCACGTTCGTCTACCGCGGCGACGCCGAGGCGGTGCACCTCAAGCACTGGGTGTTCGGCCTGCCGGCGTCGCAGCAGCTCGCCCGGCTCGAAGGCACCAACCTGTGGTACCTCACGCTCGAGCTGCCGTCGGGGTCGCGCGTCGAGTACAAGCTCGAGGTCGTGCGCCACGGCCGCGGCGAGTGGATGGAGGATCCGCTCAACCCCAACCGCGCCCGCGACCCGTTCGGCGCCAACTCGGTCGCCCATGGCACCGGCTACCTCGCGCCCGAGTGGATCCACCCCGATCCCGAGGCGCGCCACGGCGTGATCGACGAGATCCGGTTCGACAGCCAGGTGTTCGGCCGGCGCGGCGTGGCGATCTACCTGCCGGCGCGCTACCGCAAGACCCGGCGCTACCCGCTGCTCGTCGTCCACGACGGCCACGATTATCTGCAGTACGCAAGCCTTGGCACGATCCTCGATAACCTGATCCACCGCCGCGAGATCCCCGAGCTCATCGTCGCGCTGACCACGTCGCCCAACCGGCTCGGCGAGTACGCGGGCGACGAGCGCCACGCGCGGTTCATCACCGACGAGCTGGTCCCCAACCTCGAGCGCACGCTGCCGCTCGACGCCCGGCCGCAGAGCCGCTGCCTCATGGGCGCGAGCTTCGGCGCGGTGGCCTCGCTCGCCACCGCGCTCGACCGCCCCGGGTTCTACGGCCGGCTGCTCCTCCAGTCGGGCTCGTTCGCGTTCACCGATATCGGCGATCACAACGCCCGCGGGCCGCTGTTCGATCCGATCGTCGCGCTCATGAATCGCTACCGCGCCAAGCCTGTCGCGATGTCGGAGCGCGTGTTCGTCAGCTGCGGCATGTACGAGTCGCTGATCTACGAGAACCGGTCGCTGGCTCCGACGCTCGCCGCCACCGGCATGGAGGTCCGCTACGTCGAGGCCCGCGACGGCCACAACTGGGAGAACTGGCGCGACCGGCTGCGCGAGGGCCTGTCGTGGCTGTTCCCCGGGCCGCTGCTGCTCGTCTACGAGTAGCCGCGGAGCCGATTGCGGCAGCGGCGATCTCCGCGAGGACGGACGGCATGTCACGCGCCCGCGATGCTGCCGCCGCGAGGCATCGGCTATACGGGCGGCGGAGGCAATCATGAACAAGCTCGCATGTGTCACGGCCAGCCTGCTGGCGATGTCTGGCTGTACGGTCCTCGGCTCCGACCGCGACGACGACGCACCGACCGCGGAGGCGCCCCAGGGCGTCACGGCGAGCGCGACGGCCTCGGCGATCCAGCACGTGTTCGTCCTGGTGCTCGAGAACCACGGCGCCTCCGACATCTACGGCAACACCGCGAGCGCGCCCTACATCAACAACACGCTGCTGCCGATCGCGGGGCGGGCGACCAACTTCGTCGACAAGCTGCCCCAGCTGGTGAGCGAGCCGCACTACGTGTGGATGGAGGCCGGCACCAACGCGTTCTCCGATCACACGTTCACCACCGACAACGACCCATCCTCGTCCAACAGCACGGCGAGCACCGCGCACCTGTCGACCCAGATCGTCGCGGCGGGCTCGACGTGGCTGTCCTATCAAGAGGATCTGAACACGACGACCGGCGGTTGCCCGATCGCCGCGAGCGGGAACTACGCGCCCAAGCACGACCCGTTCATCTTCTTCCGCGACGTCGCCGGCTCGCCGCCCTCCAAGACCAACGCGTTCTGCGTGGCGCACCACAAGGCGCTGAGCGCCCTGGCGGCGGACCTCGCGAACGATCGGGTCGCGGCCTACAACTTCATCACGCCGAATCTGTGTCACGATATGCACTCGAACAGCTGCGCGGGCTCGAGCGACCCGATCAAGCAGGGCGACAGCTGGCTCGCGGCCAACGTCCCGGCGATCCTCGCCTACGTCGCGGCCCACCAGGGCACCCTGTGGATCGTGTGGGATGAGCCGGTCGGATCGACCGGGACCATCCCGCTGATCGTGCTGGGGCCGCACGTAAGGCCCAACCATGTCAGCACGATCCAGTACTCCCATGGCTCGCTGGTCAAGTCGGTCGAGCAGATCCTGGCGCTGCCCACCCTGGCGTCGGTGACGGGCGATAACGCCCTGGGTGACTTCTTCGACGCCGGCTTCTTCCCCTGAGGCCGCCAGATCGGTGAGACTGGGCGTGACGATCAAATGGAGGTCGGCATGCCGTACGTCAACCGTCGCATCGGACTCTCGCTGGGCGCGGATATCTGCTGGCCGATCTGCTACGAGGAGATCGTCAAGCGCCTGGCGCTCGCGATCCCGTGGCAGGGCGACACCGTCGGGCTCGAGGTCGAGCGCGTGACGATCGAGCCGTTCGATCTGCGCCAGCCGTGCCGCTACGATCTGGTGATCGATCGACTGACCCACTGGTATCACACCAGCCGCGAGTGGATCAAAAAGGCCGTGATCATGGACGGCCTCTACGTGTTCAACAATCCGTGGTCGGTCCAGTCGATGGAGAAGCAGACCACCTACTGCGCGATGATGCAGCTGGGCATGCCGATCCCTCCGACCTGGCTGATCCCGCCCAAGTCGTACGAGCCGCTGCCCGATCTGCAGCCCACGCTGCGCAGCTACGCCAAGCTGTTCGACCTCGGCGCGGTCGGCAAGCAGCTCGGCTATCCGCTGTTCATGAAGCCGTACGATGGCGGCGGCTGGAAGGGGGTCAGCCGGATCGACGATGAAGCGGCGCTGCGCCAGCGCTACGACGAGAGCGGCAAGCTGGTGATGCACCTGCAGCAGGCAGTGCATCCGTTCGACTCGTTCGTCCGGTGTATCGGCCTCGGGCCCCAGACCCACCTGGTGAAGTACGATCCGGGCGCGCCGCTCCACGACCGCTACACGATGGCCAAGGACTTCATGTCCGATGACGAGGCCGGCGTGATGCGCGACACCACGCTCACGATCAACGCGTTCTTCGGCTGGGACTTCAACTCTTGCGAGGCGCTGCGCAAGGACGGCACGTGGTTCCCGATCGACTTTGCCAATCCGTGTCCGGACTCGCAGGTCACGTCGCTGCACTACCACTTTCCATGGCTGGTCAAGGCGAACCTGCGGTGGTCGATCTTCAACGCGGTCACCCGGCGACCGTTTCGCCGCACGCTCGACTGGGAGCCGTTCTACGCGGTCGCCAAGCGCGATCTGCCGTATCGCGAGCGGCTGCGCGCGTACGCCAAGATCGCCGAGCAGCGGTTCAACCTCGCCGAGTTCGAGGAGTTCTGCGCCACGCACCTGGCGCACCTCGACGAGGTGGCCTGGGAGTTCTTCGCCACCCCGGTCGCGCGCGACGCGGTGAGGAAGAAGGTCGCGGCGCTGTTCCCGGCGCACGAGGTCGAGCTGTTCACCGAGCTGTTCTGGCGGCGCGTCCAGGCCTGGCGGGCGGACACCGCGCCGGCCGCGGCAGGTGTGGCGCTGTGAACGACGCCACCAAGACGATCGGCCGGTGGCGCTCCGAGCGGCTGGGCCGCGACGTCACGATGGTTCGCTGGGGCTCGTTCGGCCAGCCGGTGCTGGTGTTCCCCACCGCCGGCGGCGACGCCGAGGAGATCGAGCGCATGCAGCTGATCGACGCGCTCGGCCCGCTGATCGACGGCGGCAAGATCAAGGTCTACTCGTGCGACAGCGTCGCCGGGCGCGCGCTGCTGGCCCGCGAGGGATCGCCGCAGCACCAGATGTGGCTGCAGAATCAGTATCACCACTACGTGCGTCACGAGGTGGTGCCGGCGATTCGCAGCGACTGCAAGTCGCCCGAGATCGAGCTGTGGGCGGCCGGCGCGTCGATCGGCGCGTTCCACGCGGTCGCCGTGGTGTGCCGGTTCCCCGACGTGTTCGCCCGCGCGTGCGCGATGTCGGGCACCTACGATCTGCGGCGGTTCTACGCGGCGAGCGAGTTCACCGACGACTTCTGGGTGTCGTCGCCGCAGCACTTCGTGCCCACGCTGGGCGGCGCCCACCTCGACGCGCTGCGCGCGCGGATGATCCTGATCGCCGCGGGCGAGGGCCGGGCCGAGGATCTCGGCGAGTCGTGGCGCCTGGCCCACGCGCTCGGTGGCCGCGGCGTGCCCAACCGGGTCGATCCGTGGGGGCCGGCGTGGCACCACGACTGGCCCACCTGGCGCGCGATGCTTCCCAAGTACCTCGGAGAGTGGGTGAAATCGTGATCGACAAGCCAAGCGACGAGCCGGGCGCGACCGACAAGGCGCCCGGCAAGGCGACGCGCGCCCACAAGGACGTCGATCTCGAGCAGGACGAGCGCAAGCGGCGCGAGTTCATGCACGCCATGCTCGCCGACCTGCGCGCGCTCGACCGCATGCTGCGCGAGGGCCGGTTCGACACCGGGCCGCGGCGGATCGGCGCCGAGCAGGAGATGTTCCTGATCGATCGCCACTGGGCGCCGGCGCGCGCGTCGCTGCAGATGCTCGACAAGCTCGGCGATCCGCACTACACGACCGAGCTCGGCCAGTTCCAGCTCGAGGCCAACGCCGATCCGCAAGACTTCACCGGCGATGGCCTGTCGCGCATGGAGCAGCAGCTGACCGACCTGGTCGCCAAGGCGCGCGGGGCCGCCGCCGAGCTCGGCCTCGCGCCGGTGCTGATGGGGATCCTGCCGACCTTGCGCAAGTCCGACCTCGGGCTCGACAGCATGGTGCCGAGCCCGCGGTATCGCGCGCTCAACAAGGCGATGGCCGATCTGCGCGGCGGCGCGTTCGAGTTCTCGATCAACGGCACCGACGAGCTGATCGTCGCGCACGACTCGGTGATGCTCGAGGCCTGCAACGCGAGCTTCCAGGTCCACCTGCAGGTCACGCCCGCGGAGTTTCCGCGGATGTACAACCTCGCGCAGCTGCTCGCCGCGCCGATGGTCGCGATCGCCGCCAACTCGCCGCTGCTGTTCGGCCGCCGGCTGTGGGCCGAGACCCGGATCGCGCTGTTTCGCCAGGCCGTCGATACCCGCAGCCACACGCACCACCTGCGCGAGAGCGAGGCGCGGGTCAGCTTCGGCACGCGCTGGGTCCGCGACTCGGTGCTCGAGATCTTTCAAGAAGACATCGCGCGGTTTCGCACGCTGGTCGGCACCGATCTCGACGAAGATCCGATGGCCAAGCTGGCGCGCGGCGAGACCCCGCTGCTCAAGGCGCTGCGCCTGCACAACGGGACGATCTATCGCTGGAACCGCGCGTGCTACGGCGTGATCGACGGCGTGCCGCACCTGCGGATCGAGAACCGCGTGATGCCGGCGGGGCCGAGCGTGCTCGACGAGGTGGCCAACGGCGCCTTGTGGTTCGGCGCGATGGCCGAGCTCGGCGCGCGGGGCGACGACATCACGCAGCGGATCGACTTCGATCAGACCGGCACCAACTTCTACGCCGCGGCGCGCGAGGGGCTCGGCGCCCACTTCACGTGGCTCGACGGCGAGGACGTCTCGGCCGCCCACCTGGTGCTCGATCGGCTGTTGCCGATCGCCGAGGCCGGGCTGCGCAGGAGCGGCATCGTCGAGGCCGATATCAAGCGCTACCTCGGCGTCGTCGAGGCGCGGGTGCGCACGGCGCGCTCGGGGGCGCGCTGGCTGCTGTCGTCATGGAACGCGCTCAAGGGCAAGGCGACGTCGGGCGAGCGCTCGAACGCGCTCGTCGCGGCCACGCTCGCGCGCCAGCAGACCGGCCGCCCGGTGGCCGAGTGGGAGCGCGCGCGGCTCGACGAGGCCGAGACGACCGGCGCGAACTACCGCCAGGTCGATCAGTACATGTCGACCGATCTGTTCACGGTCCAGGCATCCGATCCGATCGAGATGGTCGTCAACCTCATGAGCTGGGAGCGGGTCCGCCACATCCCGGTGGAGGATAACGATCACCGCCTGGTCGGCCTGGTCACCTACCGCTCGGTGCTGCGGTTCCTCGCCGCCGGCGGCTCGCTGCACGACACGCCGGTCGCGGCGATCATGAAGGCCGAGGTCACGACGATCGGCGTCGATACGCCGACGCTCGAGGCGATGCAGCTCATGCGCAAGCACCGCTTCGGCTGCCTGCCGGTGGTCCAGGATGGTCACCTGGTCGGCATCCTCACCGAGGAGGATTTCATGAACGTGGCGTCGAAGCTGCTCGCGCAACAGCTCGGCGAAACCAGCTCGTGACCGCGGAGCGGGTGCCGGAGCGTGTGATCGACCGGGTGCCGGAGCGGGTCATCGCCCAGCTGCGCGGCGCGCTGCCCGGGCCGACGCTCGTCGTGATCGGCGGCATGCATGGCAACGAACCCGCCGGGATCGCGGCGGTGCGTACGGCGGTCGCGGCGCTGCCCGCCACGGCCATCCGCGGCGAGCTGGTCGCGCTGGTCGGCAACCTGCGCGCGAGCGCGGCCGGCCGGCGCTGCCTGACCGAGGACCTGAACCGGATGTGGACCGCCGCGCGGATCGCCGAGGCGCGGGCCGCGCGCGACGCCGGCGCCGCGGCGCCGAGCGAGCTGGCGGAGCTGGGCGAGCTGTCGGCCGCGATCGACGCGGCGATCGCGCGGGCGCGCGGCCCGGTGTTCGTGATCGATCTCCACACCACGTCGGCGGCCGGCGTTCCGTTCGCCGTGGTCGGCCCGACCGCCGCGCACCGCCGGTTCGCCGAGGCGTTTCCGCTGCCCGGCATCGTCGGCCTCGAGCAGGCCCTGCCGGGCGTGCTCACCGGATACTACGGCGGGCGCGGCTGCATCACCCTGGCGATCGAGGGCGGCCAGCACACCAGCGCGGCGGCCGCCGACAACCTCGCCGCGGTGATCGCGATCGCGCTCGAGGTCACCGGCGTGGTCGAGGTGCTGCCCGACGCCGATCCGGGGCGGGCGCACCTGCTGCGGGAGCGCGCCGAGCTGCCTCACCGGATCGAGGTGGCGGTGCGCCACGGCGTGCGCCCCGGCGATGGCTTTCGCATGGTGCCCGGGTTCGCGAACCTCCAGCCGGTCGGGGCGGGCACGCTGCTCGCGCACGACGCCGCCGGCGAGCTCCGCGCGCCGTTCGACGGCGTCGTGTTGCTGCCGCTGTATCAGCCCGATGGCGACGACGGCTTCTTCTTCGGCCGCGCGCTGGCGTAGCCGCGCGGCTGGCCGTGTCATGAGCAGCCAGAGACTCACCCTCCTGTTCCTCGCCGCGAACCCTCGCGATACCGATCGGCTCGCGCTCGATCGCGAGGCTCGTGCGATCCAGGTCGAGCTCGAGCGCAGTGGCCACCGCGATCTATTTCAGTTCGAGACCCGGTGGGCCGCCGAGCCACTGGACCTGCTCCGCGAGCTCCGCAAGCTCCGGCCCACCCTCGTCCACGTAAGCGGCCACGGCGATCCCAGCGGTCTGTTCTTCCAGACCCCCGATGGCCGCTCGCAGGTCGTGTCGACCGCCGCGATCGGCCAGACGTTCGGCGCGGCGGGAGCCTCGGTGCGGGTGGTCGTCCTCAGCGCGTGCTACAGCGATGTCCACGCCGACGCGTTGTTGACGCACGTCGACTGCGTGGTGGGGACGACCGGCGCGATCCTGGACGAGGCCGCGAGGAGCTTCGCGATCGGCTTCTATGGGGCCGTGGGGGAGCGCGAGTCGATCGCGGCCGCCCACCGACAAGGCCTGGCCGCGATCCGCCTGGAGCACGGCCCGCCCTGGGGCGCGCGGGACGTGGTGGCGCCGGATCCGGACCTCGGGACGAGCCCGGGGTACCCCCGCTTGCGGGTCCGCCGCGGCGTCGACGCGAACACCCTGGTGCTCGGCACGGCCGCCCCGTGACCCGCCTTGTCCAGGCTCCTACGTCGGGGCGCCACGGACGGCCATGCGCCGGCGCGAGGCGATCAGCACCGCCGCGCCGATGCCGCCGCATCCGAGCATGACCGCGGCCGGCGGCAGGGACGTGCCGTCGTTCCACGCGCTCACCAGGCTCGAGGCACCCGCTGCCAGGCCGAACTGCGCGGCGCCGATCCACGCGGAGGCGCTGCCGGCGCGCGCGGCGTGGTGCTCGAGCGCCAGCGCGATCGCGTTGGGGAACACGAGCCCGAGGCTCGAGACGAACACGAAATAGCTCGCGGCGGTCGGCAGCAGGGGCCAGCCGAGCAGCCCCCCGGTGACCAGCAGCGCCGGCGCAGCGACGAGGCCGACGATGCCGCGGTGGAGCAGCGCCAGCGGCGCGTGGCGGCGCACGAGCCGCGCGTTGATCTGGCACATCGCGATGTAGCCAGCGGCGTTGGTGCCGAAGTACCAGCCGAAGTGGCGTGGTGGCACGTGATACAGGTCCATCAGGACGCGCGGCACACCGGTGATGTACGCGAACAAGCCGGCGCTCGAGGTCGCGGCGATCACCGCGTAGACCACGAAGTCGCGATCCGAGATCAGGCTGCGCAAGAGCCCGGCCCGCGGGCCCGGCGCGTGCGGCGGCGCGGTCTCCGGCAGGGTGGCGCGCACGCCGACAAAACCGATCGTCCCGGCCGCGACCAGCACGAAGAAGATCGCGCGCCAGCCGGCGATCGTCAGCAGCGCGCCGCCGACCAGCGGGGCGACGATCGGCGCGACCCCCATCACCAGCACGAGCCGCGAGTTGACGCGCGCCGCCTCCGCGCCGCGGTACAGGTCACGGACCACGGCGCGCGACGTCACGGCGCACGCTGCGCCGCCGAGCGACTGGACCAGCCGCGCCACGATCAGCGCCTCGATGGACGGCGCCAGCGCGGCGCCGAGCGAGCCTGTCACGAACACGGCGAGGCCGATGCGCAGCGGGCGGGCGCGGCCGAACCGGTCGGTGATCGGCCCCACGATGATCTGGCCGAGCGACAGCCCGGCGAAGTACACCGCGAGCGTCCAGCCGACCGCGCTGCTGGTGGTGGCGAAATCCTTGCCGATCGACTGGAACGCCGGCAGATACATGTCGATCGCGAGCGGGCCGAACGCCGCCAGCGAGCCGAGCACGAGCACGAGCGCGAGCTCCGAAGGTGGTCGCGTGGGGGCAGCGCTGGGACTTGAGATCACGTGGCCTCATGATGCAGCCCCAGACCCGCGGCGCAAGCGCGCGGGTCAGCGGTGTTCGCCGCGCCTCGCGGCCAGGCCACCGCCGCGCGGAACGTCGGGGGGGGCACCGCGCGCGAGGATGCCCGCGTCGAGCAGCGCGCCGAGCAGCGGCCGTAGCTCGTGCCAGCCATAGCCGGGGCCCCAGGCCATGGCGGTCTCACCGGTGAACGACGGCGCGCGGCCGAGCTGCTCGCCGAACGCAAACAGGTGCGGTTCAGTGAACGTGATCTCCTGGAGCCCGTAGTCGATCCGGAGCTCTCGTGTGCCCGCAGCGTTGACGCCGTAGCGGTAGGTCAGCCACCCGCGATGCGGCACGCACAGGCGCTCCGTCGGTTCGATCGGCCCGCCCACTATGCACCCCCCATGCTGGATAAGACGACCGGCGGTCGATTTATTCCCGAGACCTCTCCCGCGAACCCGACAGGCCAGCCTACTCGGCCCACATCGTGATCTCGCTCGCGGCCTCCATCGCGAGCTGATAAGTCCGGTCCCAGTCGGGGTGGCGCACCAGCAAGTAGCCGTCGCTGACCAGGGTCTTCTTCCAGTCGCGGCGCGGGCTGCCCGGCGGCAGCAGGCGCTGCTCGACGACGTGCTCGCCATGGCGCCGCAGGTACTCGGCGAGCCCGTCGATCCGGGTGATCCGGCCCTGGCCCTTGGCGCGCTTGAAGATGATCGCCGCGTTGTACTTGCGCAGCGTGGGCGCGTCGAAGCGGCCCCAGCACACCGCGCGCGCCCACTCGCGAAACAGGTCGATGTCGCAGGTGTAGTTCATCTGATCGACCAGGTGCGCGCCGCCCGGCCGACACCCGATCTCGCCGAACACGACCTCTCCGTCCGGCTTGCGAAACCACTCCATGTGAGTGAAGCCATCGCCCATGCCGAGCGCGCCGAGCACGGCGTGGCCGAGCGCGAGACCACCGGCGAGCTCGGGCTGCGCGAGGTCGCGCACGGTGATGATCACGGGGCTGATCCATTCGTTGGTGCGCGCGATCAGCGGGCGGGGCAGGTACTGCGCGACGTTGGCGAACGCGGGCACCCCGGCGATGCTCACGGTGTCGAACGTGTACTCGTCGCCATCGACGAACTCCTCGCAGCTGACCTCGGGGACGTGGCGGACCCGGGCGATCACGGCGTCGAGCTCGGCGGCGTCGTCCGCGCGGTAGGTGTCGGCGCTGCCGGCGCCGGCGATCGGCTTCACGATCAACGGATAGCCGATCTGCTCGGCGGCGGCGCGGGTCTCGGCGACCGTCCGCGCCCGCACCGCCCGGGGGACGCGCAGCCCCGCCGCGGCGACCCGCTCCTTCATCAGCTGCTTGTCGCGAAACCCGTTGACCGCGTCGACCGTCATGCCCGGCACGCCGAACCGCTCGCGCAGCCGCGCGGCGGTGAGCACCAGGACCTCCCAGTTGGCCAGCACGCGATCGACCTGGCGGCCGCGCAGCCACGCCGCGACCCGCTCGACCACGTCGGTGTCGTCGAGGATGCGCGGCACCTGCAGGTAGTCGTGGAGGTGCTGCTTCAGCGATCCGGGCAGCGCGTGCACGGGCTGGTCGCCGACCCCGTAGACCTCGGCGCCGACCTCGGCGAGCCCCCGCGTGTACTGCTGCATTTCGGGCGGGTAGTTCGGCGCGAGAAACACGGCCTTCATCGCCGCCATGTTACAACGCGGGTCATGCGCAACGTGGTGTTCGTGGCGCCGTTTCCCCTCGAGACGACGATGCGGTTCGCGCGCGCCGCGGCCGGGCTCGCCGGCGTGCGCTTGCTCGGCATCGTGCAGGAGCCTCCGCGCGGCGGCGATGCCTCGCTGTTCGCCGACGTGATCGTGGTCGGCGATGGCCTCGACGCTGGCCAGCTGATCGCGGCCGGCCACGCGCTCGTCCGCCGCCACGGCGCGATCCACCGCGTGCTCGGCATCCTCGAGGCCGTGCAGGTCCAGCTCGGCGAGCTGCGCCGCGCGCTTGGCGTCGCCGGCACCACTCCCCAGACCGCGGAGCTGTTCCGCGACAAGGCGCGCATGAAGGACGAGCTCGGCCGCCACGGCCTGCCGTGCGCCCGGCATCGCCTGCTCCGCTCGTGGGCCGACGCCGAGGCGTTCGTCGCCGAGATCGGCCTGCCGCTGGTGCTCAAGCCCCCGGCCGGCATGGGCTGCAAGGCGACCTGGCGGGTCCGCACGCGGGACGAGCTGCGCGGCGCGCTCGCGGCGATCCACGCCTCGCCCGACAACCCGGCGCTCGCCGAGGAGCTGCTGGTCGGCCACGAGTTCAGCTTCGAGACCATCACGATCGGCGGCGAGGTCCGGTTCCACTCGCTGTCGCGCTACGCGCCGACGCCGCTCGAGGTCATGGAGACGCCGTGGATCCAGTGGGTCTGCGTGCTGCCGCGCGACATCACCGGGCCCGCGTGGGCCGACGCGACCGAGCTCGGCGTGCGCGCGGTCACGGCGCTCGGCCTCGATACCGGGTTCACCCACATGGAGTGGTTTCGCCGCGGCGATGGTTCGCTGGCGATCGGCGAGATCGCCGCGCGGCCCCCGGGCGCCAACATCGTGCGGATGACCGGCGCGGCGCACGATACCGACATGTATCGCGCGTGGGCGCGCGCCGTGGTCGACGATGCGTTCGATGGTCCGTTCCCGCGGCGCTACGCGGTCGGCTGCGCCTACCTCCGCGGCGTCGGTCGGGGCCGCGTGCTGCGGGTCACGGGGGTGGCGGCGGCGCAGGATCGCGTCGGCGCGCTCGTGGTCGAGGCCCGGTTACCCGAGCTCGGGCAGCCGCGCAACGATAGCTACGAGGGCGATGGCTACGTGATTGTCCGTGATCCGGACACCGAGGTCGTCGCCGCGGCGATGACGACGATCATCGAGACCATCCAGGTCCACTACGGCTGATCGGGGGCGATGTGCGAGATCCGCTGCCATGTGGGTGTGACGTGGCGCAGCCGCGAGCTGCATCGGCGATGAATTCCGGGCAACGATCCGTCGTACCATCTGTCGCCTGTCCGTCGGAGGAACGCATGTACGCACGAGGTTCTCGAATCCTGTTCGCGGCGCTGCTCGGGGGGACGCTGCTCGCCACCGCGGGGCAATCGTACGCAGACGATCACCGCGATGACCGCGATCGGCGAGACCACGACCGCCACGAGGAGCGCCGGGACGAGCGCCGCGAGGAGCACCGCGAGGAGCGACGGGATGAGCGCCGGGATGAGCGCCGGGATCGCCGGCGCCCGTACGAGGCGCCGCCGGCCGCGCGCTACGAGCGCCACGAGCCGCGCCGCGGCTACGTGTGGGTCAACGGCAACTACGAGTGGCGCGATGGCCGCTATGACTGGGTCGGCGGTCGCTACGAGCGCGAGCGCCGTGGCTACCGCTGGCGCGAGCCGCGCTGGGAGACCCGCGACGGCGTCTACGTCCGCGTCGATGGCGGCTGGTACGCACCCGGGCCGGCCGCGGCGCCGCCGGTGGTGCGCGAGGAGCGATGGTCGCCCCGGCCCGGCTACCTCTGGGTGCGCGGCCGGTGGGAGTGGCTCGGCGGCCAGTGGGCGTGGGAGCCGGGCCACTACGAGCGCGAGCGCGTCGGCTACGTCTGGCGCGAGCCGCGCTGGGAGATGCGCGACGGCGAGTACATCAAGATCGAAGGCGCCTGGGTCATTCGCTGAGCCGGCGCCGCGCGTGGACCGCGCGCGCCCGGCGCGCTAGGTTGCGCGCGTGCGCACCGTTCGGGCCACGCGTTACCTGACGCCGCTGCGCGAGGGCGGCTCGGTGCCGGCGATCGTCGAAGCCGACGACGAAGGCACCTACGTCGCGAAGTTTCGCGGCGCCGCGCAGGGCCCGCGCGCGCTGGTCGCGGAGCTGATCGGCGGCGAGCTGGGCCGGCTGCTCGGGCTGCCGGTCCCGCAGCTCGTGTTGATCGAGCTGGACGCGATGCTCGCGGTGTCGGAGCCCGACGAGGAGATCCAGCAGCTGCTGCGAAGCAGCGCCGGGCTCAACGTCGCGCTCGACTACCTGCCGGGGGCGCTCAACTGGGAGCCTGCGCTCGCGCCGCCGCCCGATCGCGATCTCGCCGCCGCCGTGGTGTGGTTCGACGCGTTCATCACCAACGTCGATCGCACGCCGCGCAACCCGAACATGCTGCGCTGGCACCGCGCGCTGTACCTGATCGATCACGGCGCGGCGCTGTACTTTCATCACGACTGGAACGACCACCTCGCGCGCAGCCGGTCGCCGTTCGCGATGATCCGCAACCACGCGCTGCTGCCGCTGGCCGGCGATCTGCGCGCCGCCGACGCCGCGCTGGCGCCGCGGGTCACCCGGGCCGCGCTCCACGAGATCGTCGCCCAGGTCCCCGACGCGTGGCTCGACGGCGAGGCCACCCCCGACGAGACCCGGCGCAGCTACGTCGAGCACCTGTGGTCGCGGGTCTCGGCGCCGCGCGGCTTCGTCGAGGAGGCGATCCGTGCCCAGCGCGTTTGACTATGCGATCGTGCGCGTCGTGCCGCGCGTCGAGCGCGGCGAGCTGATCAACGCCGGCGTGATCGTGTCGTGTCCGGCCCAGGCGTTCCTGGCCGCGCGGATCGAGCTCGACGTCGACCGGCTGCGCGCGCTGTCGCCGGCGACCGATCCCGACGAAGTGGCGGACGCGCTCGCCGTGATCCCGCGGATCGCCGCCGGCGACCCGCTCGGCGGGCCGATCGCGAGCCTGCCCCGCAGCGAGCGGTTCCACTGGCTGGTCGCGCCGCGCAGCGCGATCATCCAGACCTCGCCGGTCCACACCGGCCTGTGCGACGCGCCGGCCGCGGCGTGCGACCAGGTGCTCGCGCAGGTGATCGAACAGCTGCTCACCCGGCTGGTCCGGCTACCGGCGCTGCGCTACACAGGAACGCCTTGACCTGCGGTCAAGGGTTCATGTTCCGCCTCGATCGAGAGGGGGCTTTCCCGCGCTTTCCTGCGAACCCCTCTGGGGATGCGCCGGCAAGCCGGCGCATTCACCCCTCCGCGCGTCGCGTCGCGCGGATCTCCTGGCCACCAGCCTATGCGACTTTGTTTAGAAGCTGCCGCTCACCGACAGGCCGGCGCTGGTGCGCGACACGATCGGCATCACGACCTTGGCGCTATCTTCCTCGACGTGCGCGTTGGTGAAGTACCAGATCGCGCCGCCGACCGCCGCGACCCCGCCGATGGCCGCGGTGGTGAGCCCGATCTTGTACAGCCGCGCGCCGGACTGCGCGTCGTTGAACACCGGATCGCCGGGCGGCGCGTTGCACGTGCGGCTCGAGTAATCGCAGGCCTTCGGCACCTGCGATCGGCCCACGATCGCGAGCCCGGTCCCGACGGCCGCGACGCCGATGCCGCCGAACATCACGACGCGGGCGCCCACCGGATGGACCGTCTTGAGCTCGATCTGCGCGGCCGGCGATGTCGCGCCGGCGACGCCGCCCGCCGCGCTCGCCGGGTTCACCGTGCCGAACGTGGCCACCACGGAGCGCGCCTTCTCACCGGCGCCGACCACGAGGGTGACCGACTGCTCCTTGCCGTTGTTGGTGAATCGCACGGTGTGGCGGCCCGGGTCGACGTCGTGCGCCTTGCCATCGTCGAGCCGGGTCACGACGAGCAGATCGTCGACGTAGACCGTGGTGTCCGGGAGGTCTGTGCCTTGCGCATCGCGGGCCACGAACGTCAGCGACGACTGCTGGCGCGACAGATCGTCGGCGAGCCGGGCGCAGTCGCCCTGGACCAGCGCCGGGCACGCCGGCTGGGCGCACTGCAGGAACAGCTTGCGCGCCAGCGTGATCTTGCCGCTGTCGCGGGCGTCCTGGCCGCGGCCGTGGGCGTCGACGCACTGATCCTTGCTGATCGGATCGGCCCGGGCCGGTGCGCCGAGCGCGCCGGCCAGCGTGAGTGCGAGTCCGATCAGGGATGCGTGGCGTGTGGCGATCATGAGGCTCCTGGTTCGCGACGCGGTCGTCGCGTGCGCGGCGATCAGATGCAGTTGGGTTTGAAGATCTTCTTCTGACCTTCGTAGTAGTACGGAGGACTGCAGTCGGTGGCGGGATCGGGGGCCGAGCTCGGTTGGCTGGTGGGCCCGGCCGCCGGGGTCGACTTCTTGGGCGGCGCGGCTTGCTGGGACGGGCGGGACCGTTGCGACTCGCGCTGGCGCGGCGGGTTGCGCGACGGCCCGGTCGGCGCCGGCGTCCCGGGGACGGGCTGCGCGTCGGCCGGGCTCTCGACGTCGGCCGGCGCGGGCGCCGACTTGGCGACAGGGGTGACGATCGCCTGCGGAACGCTGGGCTGCGGCGCGGCCAGGGGCGCCACGGGCGGCGCGACGGGCGCGGGCTTCGCGGCCACCGCGGCGGGCGGGATCACCGCGGGCGGGACCGCGGCGGGCGGGACCGCGGCGGGCGGGGCGGCCGGCTCGATCGCGGCCGTCCTGGCCGGCCTGCGGATGGCGAGCACGACGCCGATGCCGAGCACGACCACGAGCGTGCACAGGACCGCGATCAGCGCGGTCGCGCTGACGCTGCGGCCGGGCGCCACCGGGCGCGGCTGCGACTGCGCCGCGGTCGGCGCGCTCGCGAACGAGGCCTGGACGCCGCGGCGAGGCTCGCCGGTGCCGCTCGCCAGCCGGCGCTGGATCGACGTCCCGACGCGCCGCCAGCTCGCCTCCTCCGCGGCGAGCACGCGGCCGTGCTTCTCGATCAGCTCGCGGCCGAGGCCCTTGAGCCAGGCGGCGACCTCGCCCGACGTCGCGGGCCGCACGACGTCGGTCAGCGCGTGCTCCATGTCGGCCGCGGTCGCCCAGCGCTCGGAGGCCTCGACGGCGAGCCCGGTCTTGATGATCGGTTCGATCGCCTGCAGCTCGCGCCAGCGATCGGGGCCGAGCGCGTCTCGGTCGGCGGTCAGCGCGTCGGTGATCGTCGGCAGCCGGCCGTTCATGATCGTGGCGACCAGCTCGACCTCGGCCTGCGCGGTGTGGTGCATGCGGTGGCCGACGATCAGCTCCCACAGCACCACGGCGAGCGAGTACAGATCGCTCTGCCGCGTGGCGTGGCCGCGCAGCTGCTCGGGCGCGGAGTACGCGAGCTTGCCCTTGAACTGGCCCTCGCGCGTGACGTGCGCGGCCATCGTCGCCTTGGCGACGCCGAAATCGAGCAGCCGCGCCGTGCCGTCGACCGCGACCATCACGTTCTGTGGCGAGACGTCGCGGTGCACGATGTGGAGCGGGGCGCCGAGCTCGTCGCGGGTCTCGTGCGCGGCGTGCAGGCCGGCGAGCACCTGGCACGCGATCGAGACCGCGATATCGAGCGGGATCCGCGAGTTGGTCTGGCGCGCCGTGCGCAGCAGGAAGTGCAGCGGCGCGCCGTGCACGTACTCCTGGACGAGGATCGCCTCCTCGCCGGTGGTCACCACGTCGAGCACCGGCACGACGTTGCGGTGATGGACCTTCGAGGCGATCCGGGCCTCGTCGAGGAACATCGCGACGAACTCGGAGTCCTCCGCAAACTCGGGGAGCAAGCGCTTGGCCGCGACGATCCGGCTGAACCCCTCGTCGCCCATGAGCCGCGCGATGTGAATCGTCGCCATGCCACCACGCGCGATCTGTCGGTGCAGCAAGTAGCGCCCGATCATGATCGGCTGGGGCTCGTG
>Ga0302299_10000035_pt1 | contig 49893 bp, 45 predicted proteins | sample III_Fen_N3_4_FD_198795 | JGI IMG/M metagenome (GOLD analysis project Ga0302299, IMG submission 198795) | Peat permafrost microbial communities from Stordalen Mire near Abisko, Sweden - III_Fen_N3_4 | ecosystem: Environmental > Terrestrial > Soil > Wetlands > Permafrost | place: Sweden: Abisko...
GACGTCGAAGCCCTGGCCACGCAGCATGTGCTCCGCGCAGGCAAGGGTGTTGCCTATCGCCGGCAGCGCATCCCAGCCCGAACCGATGACCAGGGCACGCTTGGCCGGCGCGTTGGGGTCCTTGGTCATCGCGAGGTCCCGTGGCACGCGTCGTGGCCGAACATCACGAAGTTCGGCCAGTCGGTGTTGCCGGTCTCGGCGAGCTGGGCCTGGACGAGCGCGAGCGCGCGGGCGGGCTCGGCGGCGCCGTTCGCCTGATAAAACGCGCTCGTGATCTGCTGTGCGCCGGCATCGTTGACCTGCCGCAAGGTGGCGATCACCTGCGACGAGCCGCTCGCCAGGAACGCCATCGCGAGCGAGGTCGCGAGCTCACCGTCCGCGGACGCCGCCGACTCGCAGCTCGACAGCACGACGAGCTTGGGCCCCGCGCGCTGCTTGCCGATCTCGATCGCCGAGACGCGATCGTCGTACAGGGCGAGCGTGCCGCCACCGAGGTCGACGCTCGAATGGACCGCCACGTGCAGCAGATCGGTGCTGGCGGCGCTGAACAGCGCACGGCGCGTCGCCGCCGCTCGGGCGTGGGGCTCGACGCCGAACCGCCGCGCGACCTCGTCGGCTTCGCGCTCGGCCTCGTCGAGATCGCCGCTGGCGTTCGCGATGACGACGGCGTGGCGCGGTGCCTCCGCGGGCACGCACTCGAGCGCTGACAGGCGCGCGGCGCGGACGATCGGGCGGCTGGCGATGAGCGGAGCGCCACCACGGCGGAGCGCCGCGACCGGAAGTCCGGACAGCGGACTGTCGAGCAGGACGTGCAGCGTGCGGTCGGTGCTGCGGAACGCATCCTCGCCGAGCAAGCGCACGCCGAGCTTCTCGCCGTAGGCACGGTTCGTCGGCTGCGACTGGAAGTTGGTGATGTCGACCTGCAGCGTTGCCAGCGGGGCCAGGTGGGCGATGCTCGGCTCGCCGTGGCGCGAGGTGATGCGCCAGACCTCGCTCTCGGCGACGACGAGGGCCACGAGATCGACCTGGGCCAGCGCCGCCAGCAGCGCCGCAGGACTCGCAGGCTGCATGATCGGCGCGCTCGAGAGCACCGGGAACATGCGCTGCAGCAGCTCGGTCTGCAGCGCGCTGTCGCGGATGCCGTCGGGTGCCGCCGTGCGGCCGCGCGACATGGCGTCGAGCAGGCTGCGGCCCTGCCAGCCATCGAACGCCACGAGCGCCGCGGGGACATCCCCGGCGCGGGCCAGCGCGGTGAACAGGATCTCGTAGACGTCGCGGCGCGACGCGAGGACCCAGGATCGGGGCTCGATCGCCGACTGTCCTGACCGCAGGTTCTCGACGAGATGGACGCCCTTGTTCGCCCAGTCGATCGCGCGGTCGAGGTGCTGGGCGGCGAGCGCCATGCGACCCTCCATGGCACATGCGTCGATCCGATCCTCGTCGCTATCGAGCTGGTCATACACGCGTTCGATGATCGATGACGTGAGCCCGTGATCGCCGCGGCGATACGCGATGCGCGCTTGCAGGAAGGCGCGCTCGACCGCGTCGTCGTTCCGGGGGTCGAGGTCGCGAGCTCGCTCGAGGTGCGCGGTCGCCTCATCGAGCTGGCCGAGCGCGGCGTACGAGTACACGAGGTTCATCTCGATGGCGCCGGCCAGGCCGGTTCTGCCGGCGCGGCGAGCGTAGGCGAGCGCGCGGGTGGCCTCGAACACGGCTTGCGCGTTGGCGCTCTCGTGACCCGGCCGGCGGCCGCGGAGCTGATGGACATTGGTGCGCTCGAGCGCCAGCTGCGCCAGATCTTTGTCGAGCACGAGCAGCGACGCGGCGCGATCGAGCTCGAGGCTGGCACCGTCGAGGTAGCCGATCTCCGACAGGATCGTGCCGGCCGACATGTGGCAGTAGCCTTCGATCACCGGATCGCGACCTTCGCGGGCTTCGGCGATGCACGTGTCGAGCGCGCGGAGCGCGTCGACCAGGTTGCCTTGGCTCTCGAAGATCCTGGAGAGCAGCTGGTCGTCGGCGGCGAGCTTTCCGGGGCGGTGCTGCGCGGCGTGGAGCGAACGCGCGCGGTCGAGCAGCGCGCGCGCCTGCCCGCCACGATTCTCATCCATCGCGATCTTCGCGAGCACGGCGAGCCCGTCGGCGGCCGCGGGGGTGAGCAGGAGCTCGCCCGCGATCGCGCGTGCCCCGTCCGGGTTGCCGGTCCGCCGCAAGACCCCGGCGAGCCGCGCGCCGGTCTCGGGGTCGTGGAGGCGCGCGTACTCGCGCTGGCAAACCAGGGCCGCGACGGCCTCGGTCTCGCTGTCGAGCGCCTGCGCGCAGTCGGGATCGGGGACGCAGGCGACGAGCTTGACCCCGAGCGCCGCGATCAGCGCCGCGGTCCTCGCTGCGGTGGCCGCCGCCGGATGCCGGATCAACCGCACGTCCATGCCCCTCCAGGCGACGTCACGGTCCGAGATCCTACAACGATTCAGACGATCGATGATGTCGACGCACACCGGGCCGGGAGTGGTCCGGCCGGGGCGGGGGCCGGATCGCGCGGGTTACGCGCCGGGCCCGAACATCTCGGCGGCCTTGTGCATGTCCTGGCTGCGTTGCGCGAACAGCGTGCGCACCAGGCGCGGGCCGAGCGCGAGCCGGTCCGCCAGCACCTGCACCTCGGCCGCGCAGGTCCGGCTCCGGGGGCTGCGGCGCTGGATCGCGCCGATCGCCGAGATCAGCTGCGCGATCTGCGCGTCGATGGTCGGCGCGTCGGCGTCGGCGACGCACGCGGCGCGCAGCTCCTCGGGCAGGCCCATCGCGATGATGGTCTGACGGCTGATCGCCGGGGCGACCTCGTCGATCGCCGCGAGCACGACGGCCGGATCGAGTGCGGCCGGGGCGGCGCCATCGCGGACCAGCGCGCTGAGGATCCGCAGCGCGAGCGGGCGGCCGATATCGCTCAGCAGACCCGCGAGCAGGGCGCGCTCGGACCTGGCGTCGCGGATCTCGAGCGCGAGCCGGCCACAGGTGAACGCGTTGGCGATCGCGTCGTCGAACATCGGCGTCCACAGCTCCGGAAACAGCCTGAGCTCGTTGCGCGACGCGACCGCGTAGAACGACTTGCCGGCGGTGCCGAGCACGACCTCGACGACGCCGTCCAGGCCGAGCGCCTGGATCGCGCCGCGCACCGTGGTGATCGGACAGGCGGGCGCGAGCATCGCCGAGTTGGCGATCCGCAGCATCGCGGTGGCGATCGCCGCGTCGCGCTGGACGATGCCGACCAGCTCGTTGAGATCGAGCTCGGGCTGCTTGGCGAGCGAGAGCGCCTGGGTCACCACGTTGGGGAACGACGGCGGCGTGGGCGGATCGGCCGCGGCGCGCTCGCCGATCTGCGCCGCGAGGCCGGACCAGGCGTCGCGATCGACCTCGATCGTCGGGCCGCCCAGCGCGTCGATCGCTTCCTTCAGAATGTCTCCGAGCGTGGCCGGCGGCTTCGCGCCGGTGGGGGCGGCGGCCACACCCGCCGCCCTGGCGCGACGAGCGGGAGGTGGCCGGCGGAACAGATCGAGGAACCGACCGAGCACCGCAGATGAGTCGACCGGCCGGCGCGATCGTGTAGCGCGGGATGCTACCGCGCCGAGCCGAGCTCGCCGGGGCGAGCCCTTCACTTCGGGAGCAGCACGGTGTCGATCACGTGGATCACGCCGTTCGACGCCACGATGTCGGGCTTGGTCACGGTCGCGCCGTCGATCATCACGTTGCCGTTCGCGGCCTTGATCGTGAGGCTGTGGCCGTTGACCGTCTTGGCGGTCGTCAGCTTGGCGGCGTCCGCGGCCAGCACCTTGCCTGCGATGACGTGATAGGTGAGCACCTTGACGAGCTTCTTCTTGTCCTTGAGGAGCGCCTCGAGCGTGCCGCTCGGCAACTTCGCGAACGCCTCGTCGGTCGGCGCGAACAACGTGAACGGGCCCTTGCCTTTGAGGGTCTCAGCGAGGCCGGCCTCGCCTACCGCCTTCACGAGCGTCTTGAAGTTGCCCGCCGCGACCGCGGTATCGACGATGTCCTTGGGCGCATCGGCGCGCGACGCGGTCGGAACCAGGAGCGCGAGGCCGAGAGCGAAGATGGCGATGGAAGCTTTCATGGCAGCTTGGATGCGTGCCGAGGGCCTGCGTTACGCCGATCGCGCTGCATCCGATCGGGGCGCGCGCACGAAGTGCTCAGCAATCCATGGAGGACTTCGATGAAGCCGACTAGCCCGGCCAGCGCTGACCACCAGCTACGCTTCGACGAGCTCGAGCGTGGCTTCGTCTACGCGATCAGCCGTCGCTACGTACGCGACGACGATGACGCGCAGGATGTCGCGCAGGAGGCGATGCTGCTGGCGTATCGCAACCGCGCGTCGTTCCGCGGCGAGTCGCATCCGCGTACGTGGCTGCACCGGATCGCGGCGACCACCGCGCTCGGCCACCTGCGGCGCCAGAAGCGCCGCAGCGCCCACGTCGCTGACGCCGATCCGGAGCAGCTCCACGGCCTCCACGACGCGATCGCGCCGTCCGCCGAGGACGTGCTCGTCGACCGCGAGAGCGCCGATCAGCTCGCCGGTGAGCTGCTCCGGCTCGACGAGAAATATGCGTCGGTGCTGCGGCTGCGCAACGCCGATCTGCGAGAGGAAGAGATCGCGGAGCGGCTCGGGATCAGCGTCGCCGCGGTCCGGGTCCGCGCCCACCGAGCTCGCGGCATGTTGCGCGAGGCGCTGTCCGCCGAGCCACCTCGCGGGCGGCTGCCCTCACGGCCGGGCTGACGGGCCGGTGATGCGCCCCCGGTTTCGCGAGCTGCGAGGCGCGGCCGTCGCCGGTGCGTGGTAGTTTTGCACCGTGGTTGCATCCGATCCGGGCGGCCGGGCGAATACGGAGCGCGCCCGCATGCGTTCCGATCCAGCCACCCAGGACTCGCCAGAGCCCTTGCTCACGCGCGTCGCCGCCGGAAATTCGGAGGCGGTGCGCACGTGCCTCGCGCGCTACGGAGGCCTCGTCTACGCGCTGGCGCGGCGTTACGAGAGCGGGGGTGGCGACGTCGAAGATGCGGTTCAAGAAGTGTTCGTCGATCTGTGGAAGAGCGCCGCGCGATTCGACCCGGCGATCGCCGGCGAGGCGACGTTCGTCGCGATGATCGCGCGGCGGCGGCTGATCGATCGCCGGCGCGCGCGCGACCGGCGCCCGGCCGGCGAGCGCGGCCCCGAGCTCGCCGCGCAGGTCGACCCAGGCGCGCTGCCCGACGTGCACGCCGAGGCCGCGCAGGCCGCGCGCGCGCTCGACGCGTTGCAGCCCGATCAGCGGCGCGTGCTCGTGCTCGCGTGTCAAGGAATGTCGCACAGCGAGATCGCCGGCGAGACCGGTCTCGCGCTGGGCACGGTGAAGTCCCACGCCCGCCGCGGCCTCGCGGCGATCCGCGACGCGCTGTCGGACGTACCCAAGGAGACGCCATGAGCCGGCGCGACCCATCATCGTCACCCCAAAGGACCGAGCGGATCGCCGAGCTCCTCGCCGATCGCGCGACGGTGGGGCTCGACGAGGCAGAGCGCGCCGAGCTCGCGGCGCTCGGCGCCGATGACGATGATTCGTTCGATCTCGCGGCGAGCGCGGTCGATCTCGCGACGCTCGGACCGCTGCCGGCGCTGCCCGACGAGCTCGCGCGCAGCGTGCTCGCGCGAGCGACGTCGCCAGCGCCGTCGCGCGAGGTGGCGGCGCCCGTGATCCCGATCCGGCGGACGCCGCGCGTCACGGCCGCGTGGGTCGCCGCGGCCGCAGGCCTCGCGGCAGGCGCGATCGCGGTCGCGTGGGCGGCGACGCGCGAGCCCGAGCTCCGGACCGTGGTGCGCACCGTCGAGGTCGCGCCGGCGGTGCCGCCGACCGCCGAGGCGCGCGCCAAGCTGCGCGCGTCCGCGCGGGACGCGGTGACGGTCGCGTGGACCGCGACGGCGGATCCCGCCGCCGCGGGGGTCACCGGCGACGTGGTCTGGAGCGCGGCCGCCCAGCAGGGGTTCATGCGATTCGTCGGGCTCGCGCCCAACGATCGCACGGCGCTCCAGTACCAGCTGTGGATCTTCGACAAGGTGCGCGACGACCGGTACCCGATCGACGGTGGCGTGTTCGACGTGCCCTCGAGCGGCGAGGTCGTCGTGCGGATCGATCCGAAGCTTCACGTCAGCGAGGCGGCGCTGTTCGCGGTGACGATCGAGCGCCCGGGTGGCGTCGTCGTGTCCAAGCGCGAGCGGATCGTGGTCACGGCCGCCCCGAAGGGTTGACCCGCAACGTCAGGGCGTGGCGCCCAGCGAGAGCGGCGTCGAGTCGGTCGGGGTCTGCCAGACGATCAGCGGCCGCACGCGCTGGTCGGTGCCCGCCAGCAGCGCGCCGCGCTCGATCTGCGTCGTCGTGATCAGCAGCCCTCCGTCGGGGCGCAGCGCCAGCGAGTCCGGCCACAACAGCTGCCCGTCCTGCGCGATCAGCTGCATCGTGCCGTCGGCGTTGCGGCGGTGGATCGCGTTGTGTTCGAAGTCGGTGAGGTAGAGCCGGCCCTGGGCATCGGCGAGCAGGCCGTCGGACGCGAACCCGAGGTCGCCGAGATCCTCGATGGTGGCGGCGACGTCCACGTCGCTCGTGGTCGCCGACGCGAGCGCGTCGCTGCTGACGCGATAGAGGTGGTGGCCGGTGAGCGCGCGGTAGTAGAGGTGATGGCCATCGGCGTCGAGCGCGATGCCATCGGCGCCGACGCGCAGCGGGGTGCCGGCCCCGGCGCCCTGCCGGACCGTGAGCGCCGCGCCCTCGGACGTGATGACCAGGCCCGGCTCCGGCCGGGTCGTCGGGTCATCGTTGAGCCTGCGGATCGCGGCGCCGGTGGCGAGGTCGACCACGATGATGCCGTTGGGGCCTTGCGCCGACGAGTCGGTGACGAACGCGACGCCCGACGCGCCCTTGCCGAGATCGACGCGCACGTCGTTCAGCATCGCGCTGGCACCGGCCACGGCGGCCGGAAAGAAGATCGTCTGGACCGGCTGGTTGGTGCGTAGGTCGATCGCGACCAGCTTGGGCGTGCCGGGCACGATCGGCGCCTGGCCGACCTTGCTGGTATCCAGGATCCACAGCCGATCGAGCGCGTCGACCGTGAGCGCCTGGACCGACAGCAGGCGATTGGGGGCGGGCGCTCCGGTGTTCTGCGTGAACAGGCTCGCTGCCGGGTACACGTGCGCCTGCCCATTGGGCAGGATCTCGGCGACGCTGTAGGGCACGTGCTCATCGATCGCGCGCGATGTCGAGACGAAGACCCGGCCGCTGCGCGACACCGCGACGCCGACCGCGACGGTGTTGGTGAACTGCGCGAACGAGGTCACCGTGCCCAGCGGCGCGGCATCGATCGGCGGCGCCGCGTCGGCCGTGGGGGAGGCGTCGCCCAGCGGCGCGCCGTCGCTCGGCGTCGCGCCGTCGCTCAGCACGGCGTCGAGCGGGAAGGGGGCGTCGCGCGGCGGCGCATCGACCGGGAGCGTCGCGTCGAGCGGCGCGTACGGCGCGTCGAGCGCGCTGTTGTTGGAAGAGTCCTTGCAGCCGATCGAGCCGGTCGCGGCCGCCAGGGTGATCAGGGATAGGTGCGAAAGAACCAGCGGGATGCGCATGTCACCTCGTGCGAGCGCCGTGCACGTGCGGTGCCCGAATCGCGTGGGCCAGGATGGCGTCCATGGGCGTTTGCGCAACGTCAGCTGTGCGGGCTTGACGCAGCGTGCTCGCAACGCCCGTGATCATCATACGCGGTGGCATGTACCAACTGCGCAACATCAACAAGACGATTCGTCGTGGTCACTGCGGCCATGGCGGTGGATGAGCCTCGGCGTGCCGTCCAGCGGGCAAATCGTGGCATTTCTCGACAGCACTCGCCATCACCCGAGTGCCTCGCTGCGCGGCACCCGGGAGTGTGCCTTTCCGTCAGCGCGAGGTCCCCTCGGGGGCAGTCGGTGGCCACCAGCTCGCGACATCGATCGGGACCACGTCGAAGGGTTCGATCCGCGCCTGGGTCTCATCGCCGTACACGCCGAGCGTGAGCCAGCGCCCCGACTCCAGTCGCTGCGCGCTCACCGTCCGCGTCTCGAGATCGACGAGCCACGCGTAGGCAACGCCGACCTTGGCGTAGTACGGCATCTTGATGAGCAGGTCGTGGCGTCGCGTCGTGGGCGACAGGATCTCGCAGATCCAGTCGGGGACGACGCGGATCGGATGGTCGACCGGCAGCGCCGGCATCCGCGCGCGCCGCCAGCCGGCGACGTCCGGGACGATCTCCCGCGTGTCGTCCGGAAGTTCGATCCCCGGCTCCGTCAGGATCCACCAGCCGCCCGGACCGCCGATGCCATCGTCGAACGACGCGCCGATGCGGCCACCGATGCTGCGCGTGGCGCGCTGATGCGCCCGCCGGCGGTCTGCCAAGAACCATTCTGTCGTTATAAGTCTATGTTACTACTTAATAATGCCGACCCGTGCCGACTCTGCCTCTTGCGAGTAAGCGCTCACTCAGTCAGGATGGCCGTCGTGTCCACCAACGCGCGTCGCGCACCGCCGCTGCCGCCTGAAGCGCGGCGCGCGACGATCATCGCGGCCACGCTGCCGCTGCTCCGGAGCTACGGCAAGGTGGTGACGACCGCGCAGATCGCGATGGCGGCGGGGATCGCCGAGGGCACGCTGTTCCGCGTGTTCGCCGACAAGGAGTCGCTGATCCAGGCGGCGATCGCCAGCGCGTTCGATCCCCGGCCCGCCGAGCGCGCGCTCGATACCATCGATCCCGGGCTCGGGCACCGCGAGCGGTTGATCGCAGCGGTCGAGATCCTGCAGCGCCGGGTCGAGGAGATCTGGCAGCTGATCGCGATGCTCGGGTTGCCGCCGCCCGTGCCCCAGGCTGCGCCTGGTGGCCCTGGGGAACGGCGCGTGGGGCCCTCGCTCGACGGTGTTCAGCGGCGGTTCGCCGCGATGCTCGAGCCGTTCGGCGACGCGCTGCGCTGCAGCCCCGCGCACGCGGCGCGGCTGTTGCGCATCATGACGTTCGCCGGGACGCACCCCCGGATCACCGATGGGGTGCCGCTCACCGCCGCCGAGATCGTCGCGGTGGTGCTCGATGGAGTTCGCGTGAGGCCAGATCTCGATGTCGATGCGGAGGGACCATGCTGATCCGGTTGCTGTTTCGTTTCTTGCGTCCGTACGCGCGCCAGGCCGCGGTGGTGATCGCGCTCGCGCTGGCGTCGACCACGGCGATGCTGTACCTGCCAAACCTGTACGCGCGGATCATCGATCGCGGCGTCATCGCGCACGACACCGGCTACATCCTGACGCTCGGGGCGATCATGCTGGCGATCGCGGTGGTCCAGATCGCGTGCTCGATCACCGGCGTGTACTTCGGCGCCCAGATGGCGATGGGGTTCGGCCGCGATCTGCGCGCGGCGATCTTTCACCGCGTCAGCGAGTTCTCCGCGCACGAGGTCGCGGTGTTCGGCGCGCCGTCGCTGATCACCCGCACGACCAACGACATCCAGCAGGTCCAGATGCTCGCGCTGATGGGCGCGACGATCCTGGTCTCGGCGCCGATCATGTGCATCGGCGGCGTGGTGATGGCGCTGCGCGAGGATCTATCGTTGTCGCGGCTGTTGCTGGTGTGCGTCCCGGTCCTGATCGGCTGCCTCGTCGTGATCATCAGCCGGATGATGCCGCAGTTCCGCGCGATGCAGCCGCGGCTCGACAGCGTCAACCGCGTGCTGCGCGAGCAGATCACCGGGGTGCGCGTGGTCCGCGCGTTCGTCCGCGAGGCGGTCGAGGCGACCCGGTTCGATGGCGCCAACGCCGCGCTGAGCGACACCGCGCTGCGCGTCGGCCGGCTGCAGGCGCTGATGTTTCCGACCGTGTTCCTGGTGTTCAACGCGTCGAGCGTCATGGTGCTGTGGTTTGGCAGTCACCGGGTCGCCAGCGGCGCGATCGGGATCGGCGCGATGGGCGCGTTCCTCAACTACCTGATGCAGATCCTGGTCGCCATCATGATGGTGACGTTCATCGCGACGATGATCCCGCGCGCCGCGGTGTGCGCCGAGCGGCTCTCGGAGGTGCTCGCGACGACGTCGTCGGTGGTGCCGCCGCCCCATCCGGTGGTGCCGAGCGGGGTGCCGGGGATGGTCGAGCTGCGCGGCGTCGAGTACCGCTACCCGGGCGCCGAGGTCGCCGTGCTGAAGGACGTCGCGTTCGTGGCGCGGCCGGGTGAGGTGACGGCGCTGATCGGCAGCACCGGCGCGGGCAAGACCACGCTGCTCGAGCTGGTGCCGCGGCTGATCGATCCGACCGCCGGCAGCGTGGTGATCGAGGGCACCGACGCGCGCCAGATCGAGCTCGACCGGCTGTGGTCGAAGATCGGCATGGTGCCGCAGCGGCCGTACCTGTTCTCCGGCACGATCGCGAGCAACCTGCGCTATGGCAACCCGAGCGCGACCGACGCCGAGCTGTGGGCCGCGCTCGACACCGCGCAGGCGCGCGAGTTCGTCGAGGCGATGCCCCAGCAGCTCGACGCGCCGATCGCGCAGGGCGGCACCAACGTGTCGGGCGGTCAGCGCCAGCGGCTGTCGATCGCGCGGGCGCTGCTGCGCAAGCCGTCGATCTACCTGTTCGATGATTCGTTCTCGGCGCTCGATCTCGCGACCGAGGCGCGGCTGCGCGCGGCGCTCCGGCCGCACACCGCGAACGCGACGGTGATCATGGTCGCGCAGCGCGTGGCGAGCATCGTCGACGCCGACCAGATCCTCGTGCTCGACGCCGGCGCGATCGTCGGCCGCGGCCGGCACGCCGAGCTCGTGAAGACCTGTCCCACGTACCTCGAGATCGTGACCTCCCAGCTCGAAGAGGCGGCCGCATGACGACCACTGCACGCGCACCTGCCACCACCGGCGCACCCGCGGCCAGCCCCGAGCGCCCGACCGCGGCGCCGCAGCGCGGCCCGTTCGGGTTCGCCGGCGGCGCTCCGCCGCAGAAGTCGAAGAACTTCAAGGCCTCGTCGCGCCGGGTGCTCGCCTTGCTGGCGCCCGAGCGCGCCGGCCTGGTCGCGGTGATCGGGTTCGCCGTGACCGCCGCGGTGCTCGCCGCGCTCGGGCCGTGGCTGCTCGGCCGGGCGACGACGGTGATCTGGGACGGACACGTCGGCAACACCGTCATCGACTTCGACCGGCTCGGCCGGCTGCTCGCGATCGTCATAGCGCTGTACGTCGGCGGCTCGACGTTCGCGTGGCTGCAGGGCGCGGTGCTGAACCCGATCGTGCAGCGCACCGTGCGCAAGCTGCGCGCGGACGCCCAGGCCAAGATGAGCCGGCTGCCGCTGGCGTACTTCGATCTGCAGCCGCACGGCGAGCTGCTGAGCCGGGTCACCAACGACATCGACAACGTCGCGACCAGCCTCCAGCAGACGCTGAGCCAGATCCTGAGCTCGCTGCTCAGCGTGACCTGCGTGCTGGTGGCGCTGGTCGCGATGTCGCCGCTGCTCGCGATCATCGCGCTCGTGACCGTGCCGGTCTCGATCCTGGTGACCGCCGCGATCGGCAAGCGGTCGCAGCGCCGGTTCGTCGCGCAGTGGGCCCACGTCGGCGCGCTGAACGGCCAGATCGAGGAGGCGTTCACCGGCCATTCGCTGGTCAAGGTGTTCGGCCGCCAGCGCCAGGTCGAGGACCGGTTTGCCGCCAAGAACGAGGAGCTGTACCAGGCCGCGTTTCGCGCGCAGTTCATCTCCAGCATCATCATGCCGGCGATCACGTTCGTCGGAAACATCAACTACGTCGCGATCGCGGTGGTCGGCGGCCTGCGGGTGGCGTCGGGCGCGCTGGCGATCGGCAGCGTGCAGGCGTTCATGCAGTACTCGCGGCAGTTCAGCCAGCAGCTCGGCCAGCTGGCGCAGATGTCCAACGTGCTGCAGTCCGGCGTGGCGTCAGCCGAGCGCGTGTTCGAGGTGCTCGACGCCGCCGAGCAATCGGCCGACCCGGCGGCGCCGGCCGAGATCGCGCGGGTGCGCGGCGAGGTGCGGTTCGAGCACGTGGGGTTTCGCTACAAGCCCGAGCAGCCGCTGATCGACGACCTGTCGCTGGTCGCCGAGCCGGGCCAGACCGTGGCGATCGTCGGGCCGACCGGCGCGGGCAAGACCACGCTGGTCAACCTGCTCATGCGGTTCTACGATCTCACGGCCGGCCGGATCACGATCGACGGCGTCGACATCGCGCAGCGGACGCGCGCGGACGTGCGATCGCAGATCGGCATGGTGCTGCAGGATACCTGGCTGTTCGGCGGCACGATCCGCGACAACATCCGCTACGGCAAGCCGACCGCCAGCGACGCCGAGATCATCGCGGCCGCCAAGGCGACCTACGTCGACCGGTTCGTCCGCGTGTTGCCCGCCGGCTACGATACCGTGCTCGAAGATCAGGCCGGCAACGTGAGCGCCGGCCAGAAGCAGCTGATCACGATCGCGCGCGCGTTCCTCGCCGATCCCGCGATCCTGGTCCTCGACGAGGCGACCTCGTCGGTCGATACCCGCACCGAGGTCCTGGTCCAGCACGCGATGGCGGCGCTGCGGGCGCGCCGCACCAGCTTCGTGATCGCGCACCGGCTGTCGACGATCCGCGACGCCAACCTGATCCTCGTGATGGAGAACGGCCGGATCGTCGAGCAAGGCAGCCACGCACAGCTGCTCGCGGCCCACGGCGCGTATGATGCATTGTATCACGCCCAGTTCGCCGCGGCGCCCGTCGCCGCCTGAGCTCGACGCGACCGGTCACGACACTCCCGCGGGCACCCGCGGGCTTGCGCGCCAGCGAGGCTCGATCGCAAACTCCGCGGTTCTCGGCTTGCCAGCGCGGCGTTCGCAGAGATCCTGAAGCCATGCCCTCATCGAGCGAACGCGCCGCCTCTCTTCACACCGCCATCCGCAAGTTTCTCGACGAGCGGATCTACCCCGCCGAGACGGTCTACGCCGCGCAGCTCGGGGAAGGGCCGACGCGCTGGAGCGTGCCGCCGGTGATCGAGGAGCTCAAGAAGGCCGCCAGGGCCGAGGGGCTGTGGAACCTGTTCCTGCCGGAGTCTGAGCTAGGCGCGGGGCTGACCAACGCCGAGTACGCGCCGCTGTGCGAGCTGATGGGCCGGTCGCCGATCGCCGCGGAGGCCTTCAACTGCTCGGCGCCCGACACCGGCAACATGGAGGTGCTGGTCCGCTACGGCACCCCCGCCCAGCAGGACCGCTGGCTCAAGCCGCTGCTCGCCGGCGAGATCCGGTCGTGCTTCGCGATGACCGAGCCCGCGGTCGCCTCGTCGGACGCGACCAACATCGAGTGCCGGATCCGCCGCGAAGGCGATCACTACGTCGTCGACGGCCGCAAGTGGTGGACCTCGGGCGCGATGGACCCGCGGTGCGCGATCGCGATCGTGATGGGCAAGACCGATCCGAGCGCGCCCAAGCACCTGCAGCAGTCGATGATCCTCGTGCCGATGACGAGCCCCGGCGTCGAGATCTTGCGGCCGCTGACGGTGTTTGGCTATGACGACGCGCCGCACGGCCACGCCGAGGTCGTGTTCCACAACGTCCGCGTGCCCGCCGACCACCTGCTGCTCGGCGAGGGCCGCGGCTTCGAGATCGCGCAGGGCCGGCTCGGACCGGGGCGCATCCACCACTGCATGCGCACGATCGGCGTCGCCGAGCGCATGCTCGAGCTGATGTGCCGGCGGGCGGCTTCGCGCACGGCGTTCGGCAAGACGCTCGCCGAGCAGGGCACGGTGCGCCTCGCCATCGCGCAGAGCCGGATCGAGATCGACCAGGCGAGGCTCCTGACGCTCGCCGCGGCGCGCGCGATCGATGAGGGCGGCGCCAAGGGCGCGCGCAAGGAGATCGCGATGATCAAGGTCGTCGCGCCGACCATGGCGCTCGCGGTGATCGACCGCGCGATCCAGATCCACGGCGGGGCCGGCGTCTGCCAGGACTTCCCGCTCGCCAAGGCGTGGGCGGGCGTGCGCACGCTGCGGATCGCGGACGGTCCCGACGACGTGCACCTCGAGTCGATCGCCAAGCTCGAGCTCGCCGAGCAGCTGCGCGGCGCCGGCGCGCGCACCCGGTAGCGCTCAGCGCGGCGCGAGCAGGCAGCGCCGGAGCTCGGGGAGCGCCTGGTGGGTCAGCGCGAGCGCGCGGTGGTCGAGCGCCGGTCCCTGTGAAGACAGCTTGGCGATGACGAGGCGGCTCGCGCGATCGACGAACAGGTGCTGGCCGTGGATGCCCATCGCGAACACCATGCGAGGTTCGTCGTCGATGACGTACCAGCCGCTGCGGTAGCGCATGGCGCGGCCGCGAAACGCCGCCGCGAACTCGCCGTCGTTCCAGGCCTGGGCGTCGCCGTGGCTGGCGACGTCGTCGAGCCAGCTCGCCGGGACGATGGCGCGATCGCCGCGGCGTCCGCCTTGCACGATGAGCTGGCCCATGCGCGCGAGATCGCGAAGGGTCATGCTGAGGCCGCCGGTGCAGCGCGGGGCGCCGCGGCGGTCGACGGTGATCGAGGCGGGGTGCTCGGCGCCCATCGGCTTCCACAAGAGGTCGCTGGCGAGCACCGCGAACCGCTGGCCGGTCGCGCGCTCGATCGCCCAGCCGAGTAGATCGGTGTTGGCCGAGACGTAGCGGAACGGGCCGCCGTGGGGCGTAGCGGTGGCGGTCGTGGTGGCGAAGAACGCGTGGAGGTCGGCGCCGGGCGCGTCGGCGGCGGCGGGCTCCCAACCGGTCGCGGCGTTGTAGGCGCGAAGCGCGTGCTCGTCGAGCACGACGCCCGTCCGCATGTCGAGCAGGTGCCGGAGGGTCGCGCCGCGATAGGCAGTCTGGGCGATCTCTGGAACGAGATCGGTGACCTCGGCGTCGGGGTCGAGCTGGCCGCGGCCGACGAGGATGCCGGTGACGAGGCCGACGATCGACTTCGAGACCGACATCACGATGTGCGGCGTGTCGGCGGTCATGCCGTGCGCGTAGGATTCATAGGCGATCTTGCCGTCGACCAGCGCGACGAGTCCGTCGGTCTGGGTGTCGGCGAGGAAGCGTTCGAGATCGCGCGCGCCGCCGCCGGGGCCGAGGCGAAACGCCGCGAGCGACCGCGGGTCATGCAGGAGCGGCTGCGCGCCGGCTGGATCGGCGTCGATCGGGGCGCAGGCGACGATGTCGCGGACGTGCTGGAACGCCCAGGCGCTGTGCGGAGGGCTGCGCCAGTTCGAGAGGTCGGCGTGGTCGACGAGCGAAGACGGCGGGCTGGACTTGGGATCTCGGGGACCTCGGGGGCTGGGGACTGGGGGGCTGGTCGCAGGCTAGTGCGCGTCGGCCGGACGATCTATCCTCGAGGCTCCTGATCTCGTTCGAGAGCGTCCAGCATGGATCCGTTGACCCAGATGATCGAGCTGCTCGCGCCTCACGGCTTCACGTGGAAGGACGCGTCGGCCGCGGGGAACTGGGCGATCCGGTTTCCGGCTCACGCCGGCGCCGCGTTCTGTCTCATCGCCGCGGGGAGCTGCCGGCTCGGGCTGCCCGGGCAGGCGCCACAGCGGCTCGACGAAGGCGACTTCGTGCTGCTGGTCGCGCCGCCGCGCTGGACGCTCAGCAGCGGCGCCCGGACGGTGGCGATCGAGTTCGATCGCGCCGCGGTGAAGCACGGCCGGATCCGGTCGCGCCTCGGCAGCCGCGGCGCGCCGGAGGTCACGCGGCTGATCGGCGGCTCGTTTCGCTTCGAGGACGCGAGCGCCGAGCTGCTCGCCAGCCTGCTGCCGCGCGTGGTGACGATCCGGTCGTCGGAGCCGGGGGCGGGGCGGCTGCGCGGCGTGCTGGGCCTGGTCGACGACGAGGCGATGGCGGATCGGCCGGGGCGGACGCTCGTGCTCGCGCGCTTGCTGGAGATCATGCTGGTCGAGGCGATGCGCCATGGCAGCCGCGGCGCGGGGGAGGTCCGCCCGGGGCTGGTGCGCGGGCTCGCCGATCCGCCGGTCGGCCGGGCGCTGCGCGCGCTGCATGGCGATCTCCGGCGCGGCTGGACCGTGGCGCAGCTGGCGGCGGCCGCCGGGACGTCGCGCTCGGCGCTGGCCGAGCGGTTCCACCGCATCGTCGGGCTGTCGCCGATCGACTATCTGCTGCGCTGGCGGATCGCGCGGGCCAAGGACGCGCTGCGCACCGGCGCCGGGCTCGCCGAGGTCGCGGCCGCGTGCGGCTACGGATCGGCGAGCGCGTTCAGCACGGCGTTTCGCCGGGTCGTCGGGTGCGCGCCGGGCGCGTACGCGGTCCGCGGCGGCGACGTCAGCTTGGAGGCCAAGCCCGCCGCGCCAGGACCTGGACGATCCGTGACGCGATAGCGACTTCGTCTTCTGGCGCGATCTGCTGGTGCAGCGGCCCCGCGTTGTCGCCGAGCAGGACGAGCCCATGCAAGGTGCTCCAGATCGCGATCGCGCGTTCGTGCGTCTCCTTGGGCGACGCCGCGGAACACGGGTGCAGGGCCGCGATCAGGGTCTGCAAGCAGCGTTCACACGCATCTTGCGTGTGCTTGATGTTCTCCGGACGGCTCACCTCGGGCAGGAACATCGCGCGGTAGTAGGCGGGCTTGGCGCGCGCAAAGCGTACGTAGGCCGCCGCGAGCTCGGCGATGCGGTCGCCACGATCGGGCGGCGACGCGTTCAAGTCGGCCAGCAGCGCACTGAAGCCTTCTCCAGCGATCACCGCCAGAAGCTCGCTGCGGTCCCGAAAATGGGAGTAGAGAGCGCTGTGACGCACGCCGACGGTTCGAGCCAGATCGCGCAACGACACGGCGGACGGCTCCTGCCGGGCGAGGACCTCCAGCGCAGCGGCGACGACCGCCTCGCGCACGTTGCCATGATGATAGGGCCGGTCTGATGCACGCTCGGGCGACTTGGGCACGCGATCTACTTTCGACTTCCGCGCTTGACTTTAATCTGACCGGTGGTCAAATGACAAGCATCTGACCCATGGACGGATCGAAATCATGGCCAAGAAAGTACTCATTACGGGAGCTAATTCCGGCATCGGAATTGCGTCGCTTCGCACATTCATGCTGGACGGCTGGGATGTCACCGCGACGGTGCGCTCGGACGCCCGCGCCGCGGAGCTCGGAGACCTGCTCCGAGACGAAGGGCTGGCGGCGGAGATCGTCCTCTGTGATCTGAGCGACCGACGGGCCACCGATACCGCGGTTGCGACGATCCTGCAGGGGGGTGTCCCCGATGTCATCGTCAACAACGCCGCGGCGACGGTATTTGGACCGGTCGAGCTTGCGGACGATGCCTCCATCGACCTGCAGTTCGAGACCAACCTCGTGGGGCCGCTTCGCCTACTTCGCGGACTGATCCCGCACTTCAGGGTGCGCGGCAGCGGCGCCATCGTCAACCTCTCGTCCGCGTGGGGGTTCACCGCGCAGGAATGTGTGGGCCTCTATGCGGCAAGCAAGCATGCAATCGAGGCTGTCAGCGAGGCGCTGTACTACGAACTGCAACCGTTCAACGTCCGCGTGGCGATCGTCGAGCCTGGACGCACGGCGACCTCCGCTCGCGAGAAGCTTCTGCTGACCCCAGGGTTTGGTCCCGGGACGCCCTACTGGGGCGCGTTTGCCGAGCGCAACGCGCTGCTGGACACGACCATATGGAAGGATGGCTGGGCCGAGGACCCTCGCACCGTGGCGAACACGATCTTCGCCGCAGCGACCACGTCCACGCCCGCCTTGCGCTGGCTCGTGGGTCGCGACACCCAGCTGGTCGCCAGGCTGCGCGGCCGCGATGCGCTCGATACCTATGACGAGCGAAGCCTGCAGGCGCTCCGGGAACTGGCGGACCCTGCAAAGGCGGAGTGAGCTGGGGACCGCCCCGAACCGAACCACCCGTCATCCGCGTCGGGAGCGCATCTGCCCGTGATTTCATCAGGGCAGCTCGGGGCGCGAGCCTAGAGCAGGGCTGTTCCGCGCACCGGCTCGCCCTCGGCGAACCGCGACGGCCGCAGCGCGTGGACGTCGAGCGAGCGCGCCGCGCCGAGCGTCGCGATCTCGGTCGCGAGCAGGCCCAGCGCCGGTGAGTGCATGACGCCGTGGCCCGAGCTGCCGTTGACCAGCAGGAGGTTCGGGCAGCCCGGCGCCCAGCCGAGCAGGGCGTGGTGATCGGGCGACATCTCGTAGAGGCCGGCCCAGGATCGGGCGCGATCGATCGCGACGCCGCGCAGCGCCGGGACGTGGCGCGGGGCGCGCGCCGCGATGTCGTCGAGCCAGGCTGGATCGACCTGGTCGTTCCACGGATCGCCCGGGTCGCCGGGCGTCGGCCGTAGCAGCAGCACCCGGCCGTCGCGCACGCGCAGGTGGAAGCCGTCGCCTGCCCAGATCGTCATCGGGAAGCTCGCGGGGAGCGCGTCGGTCGGCTCGGTGATCGCGACCTGGCGGCGCAGCGGCACGACCGGCAGCTCGACGCCCGCGAGCCCGGCGAGCTCGGCGGCCCAGGCGCCCGCGGCGTTGACGACCAGGCCCGCGGCGTGGCGGCCGCGCGCGGTGACGACGTCGGTGATCCGGCCGGTCGCGTCGCGGCGCAGCGCGGTCGGCGGCTCGTTCCAGCGCAGCTCGACGCCGAGCCGGGCGGCCGCCTCGAGGTAGCCGCGCAGGATCTCGGTCGGCCGCATCACGCCGTCGCTCGGGCACCAGGCGGCGCCGGCGATTCCCTCCGGGTCGATGAACGGGTTGACCGCGCCGAGCTCGTCCGGGCCGAGCATCGCGGCGTCGGCGAGGCCCTCGCGGTGCTGGAGCTGGTTGGCGGCGGCGAGCTCGGCGAGCTCGGCGGCGGTGGTCGCGAGCCAGAGGTAGCCGACCGGGCGAAACTCCGGATCGACGCCGGTCGCGTCGCGGAACTGCAAGAGCTGGGGGCGCGCGAGCAGCGACAGCTGGATGTTGATCGCGGTGCCGTACTGCGCGCGGAACCCGCCGGTGGCACGGCCGGTGCTGCCCGCGGCCGGGCCGGCGGCGCGATCGAGCACGGTCACCCGGAGCCCGGCGCGCGCGAGGTGCATGGCGCAGCTCGCGCCGATCACGCCGGCGCCGATCACGACGACATCGGGGCGGCTCACTTGGCGAACATCTCTTCGGGCCGGCGGAACGCCTTGAACTCGAGGGCGTTGCCGCTCGGATCGAAGAAGAAGAAGGTGCCCTGCTCGCCGGACTGGCCCGGGTAGCGGATCCGCGGAGTGACGACGAACTCGACGCCGGCGGCCGTGAGTCGCGCGGCGAGCCGCTCGTATTCGTCGAAGCTCACGACCGCGCCGAAATGCGGCAGCGGCACCACGATGCCGTCGACCTTGCCGACGTTGGCCGGCGGCGGCGGCGTGCCGAGATGGGCGGTCAGCTGGTTGCCGAACAGGTCGAGATCGACCCAGGTCTGGGTGCTGCGACCCTCGACGCAGCCGAGCAGGTCGACATAAAACCGGCGGGTCTCGTCGAGATCACGGACCAGAAACGCATGGTGAAACGCGCGCGACGCCATGGCGCCAGCGTATCCTGGCGGGAGGATCCGCGCGACCGTGTGGGGTGCGGCGGTTGCGCACGTGGCGCAGCGGCTCGGTCGGTCAGCGGCTTGCACGTCGATCGCGCTGTCCGGCCTGCGACGAGCTCGCTGCGTGGCGCGCGGAGCGTCAGCGGCAGGCCGGCGGGCGCGCCTCGCCGTAGGCCGTCGTGCCGTTGCGCAGGACCAGGCCGAGGCACACCGCGTCCGAGGCGTCGTCGAGCCGGGCGAGCGGAAACATCTCCTCGATCGTCATGCGGTCGCTGATCCAGTCGCCGCACGGCTCGCAGTAGCTGAGGATCGCGAGCCGGAGCTCGTCGTCGGCTACCTTGATATCGCGCGGCGTTCGGTGCTGCGCGACGTCGTTGCGGTGGCGGCGCAGCCGGTCGAGCAGCGCCGAGCCATCCATGTAGCTGCCGTCGCGCTGGCGGGTGTGCGAGATGTTGCCCGGCGCGCAGCTGCACGCGGTGCGCTCGGGGGACGCCCCCTTGCACGCCGCGAACATCGCGAGGCCGAGCGCGAGGACGAGCGCGAGCGAGGGAACGACGGCGGCCGAACGCAGGGACGACGACATCGCACCGACAGTATCAGCGTCCAGGGCGATCGATCGCGCAATCGCAGCGGTGGTTCAGCCGCGGCCGCGGCGATGGGACCGGCCGTGCGGCGATCGGGGCGGTGCAGGGGATCGCGGGGGTGCAGCGGTGCGCGGCGGCTGCGCGGCGCGCAGCTTTTGCGGAAGCAAGGTGGCGACCTCTTCGGCAGTCAGGTTGCGCCAGCGGCCTGGCGGCAGCTCACCGTGGTGGATTCGCATGATGCGGACGCGCTGCAGCGCGACGACCGTGGCGCCGCAGGCCTCGGACATCCGGCGGATCTGGCGATTGAGGCCCTGGGTCAACGTGATCCTGAACACTCTGGGGGCGAGCTTCTCCACCTTGCAGGGCTTGGTCGTCGCGTCCGAGAGCCGGACACCCGCCGCCATCGCGGACAGAAACTCCGGCGTGACCGCGTGGTCGATCGCCACGATGTACTCCTTCTCGTGGTTGTGCTCGGCGCGCAGCACCTCGTTGACGATGTCGCCGTCGTTGGTGAGCAGGATCAGGCCCTCGGAGTCCTTGTCGAGCCGGCCGATCGGAAATACGCGCTCGGGGTGATCGACGAAGTCGATGATGTTGCCGGCGACGTGGCGCTCGGTCGTGCAGGTGATGCCGACGGGCTTGTTGAGCGCGATGTAGACCGGGCGGCTGCGCTTGCGCGCGGCGCCGATCCGATCGCCATCGAGCCGCACGTCATCGCCTTCCGCGACCTGGGTGCCGAGCACCGCCGGCACGCCGTTGACCGTGACGCGGCCCTCCGTGATGAAGCCGTCCGCTTCGCGCCGCGAGCACGCGCCGCTCTCGCTGAGGTACTTGTTGAGACGCACCGCGAGCTACGCTAGCGCACGCGAGCCGCCCGCGGATCGCGGAGCTCGGGCTATCGATCGGCCTCGCCACCGCGACGCGGTGCGACGTTCGGGCTAGGCTGCGCGGCGTGAAGCTCCTGCTCGTCACGCCGCCGATGACCCAGCTCAACACGCCGTACCCCGCGACGGCGTACCTGACCGGGTTCCTGCGACAGCACGAGGCGCGGCTCGGGCTCGAGGTCTGCCAGGCCGACGCGGCGCTCGAGCTGTTCCTGCGGCTGTTCAGCCGGGCCGGGCTCCAACGGGTGCTCGACGAGCTGACCGCGCGTGCGGCCGAGCTCGCCGGGGACGACGGGGCCGGGGACGAGGACGGGTCCGAGGAGCTTGCGTGCGACGATGGCGGCGAGCTCGATGACGAGCTCGATGACGAGCTCGACGACGAGGCCGACGCCGAAGACGAGGCCGACGCCGAGGACGAGCCCGACGCCGACCTGCCGCCCTCGATCGCCGGGTTCCTCGCGAACGGCGCGCGCTACGTCGAGACGATCGACCGGGTGATCGCGTTCCTCCAGGGCCGCGATCCCGGGTTCGCGCTGCGCATCGTCGGCCGGACGGTCTTGCCCGAGGGGCCGCGGTTCGCAGCGATCGACCACGGCCCGGGCGGTGGGGCCGACGACGACGCCCTCGGCTGGGCGTTCGGCGCGCTGGGCAGCTCCGACCGCGCGAAGCACCTGGCGAGCCTCTACATCGACGATCTCGCGGACGTGATCCGCGATGGCATCGAGCCCGAGTTCGAGCTGGCGCGCTACGGCGAGCGGCTGGCGGCGAGCGCGCCGACGTTCGATCCGCTGCGCGATGCGCTCGAGGGCGAGCCGAGCCTGGTCGACCAGGTCGTCGACGAGCTCGCCGCCGAGCTCTACGCGCGCCACCGCCCCGACGTGGTCGGCCTGACCGCGCCGTTTCCCGGCAACATCTACGGCGCGTTCCGGATCGCGCGGGCGATCAAGGCGATCGCCCCGGCGACCCGGGTCGTGCTCGGCGGCGGCTACGTCAACACCGAGCTGCGCGAGCTCGCCGATCCGCGGGTGTTCGACTACGTCGACTACATCACGCTCGACGATGGCGAGGCGCCGCTCCTGGCACTGCTCGAGCACCTGGGCACCCCGGCGAGCCCGCTGTACCGCACGTTCGTCCGCGACGCGGGCCGCGTGCGCCTGGCGACCTGCGACTCGCGGCACGACATCGCGCTGCGCGACGCCGGCACGCCGACCTACGAGGGCTTGCCGCTCGATCGCTATGTCTCGCTGTTCGAGATGCTCAATCCGATGAACCGGCTGTGGTCGGATGGCCGGTGGAACAAGCTGACGATCGCGCACGGCTGCTACTGGAAGCAGTGCACGTTCTGCGATGTCACGCTCGACTACATCGCGCGCTACGACCGCGCGCCGGCCGACCTGCTGGTCGACCGGATCGAGGCGCTGGTCGCCGAGACCGGCCAGACGGGGTTTCACTTCGTCGACGAGGCCGCGCCGCCGGCCGCGCTGCGGGCGCTGGCGGAGCGGCTGCTCGCGCGCAAGGTGATGATCACCTGGTGGGGCAACGTGCGGTTCGAGAACGCCTTCACCCCCGAGCTCGCGCAGCTGCTCGCGCGCGCGGGCTGCGTCGCGATCAGCGGCGGGCTCGAGGTCGCGTCCGATCGTCTGCTCGAGCTCATGAAGAAGGGCGTGACCGTGGCGCAGGTCGCGCGGGTCACGCGCGCGTTCAGCGACGCCGGGATCATGGTGCACGCCTATCTGATGTACGGATTTCCCACCGAGACCGCGCAGGATACGGTCGACGCGCTCGAGCGGGTGCGCCAGCTGTTCGCCGAGGGCTGCGTGCAATCGGCGTTCTGGCATCGCTTCACCGCCACGGTGCACAGCCCGATCGGCCGTGCCCCGGAGCTGTTCGGGATCCGCCTGCGCGTGGCCACACCGCCCACGTTTGCCAGAAACGATGTGGCGTTCGACGACCCCACCGGCTGCGATCACGACTTCTTTGCCGCCGGACTGCGAAAGGCGGTTTACAATTTCATGCATGGCGTCGGGCTCGACGTCGACCCGCGCGCGTGGTTCGAGCGCCCGGCGCGGCGCCCTCGATCGCTGGCCGCGCCGAGGGTGCCGAGGGTCTCGGTGCCCGCCGATCTGATCCGGCGCGCGCTCGCCCGTGAGTGATCGCGGCGCTGTGCGGCTGGGCCGCGCATGGAGTTTCGGACACCTGGCGGCCCGGGCATTGCAGCGACCGCAACTGTGTCCGCCAACCAACCAACCTCCGAACACCCGCCGACGTTGCTCGTCGTCGACGACGATCCGGACATTCGCATGCTGCTGTGCGATCTGTTCAAACGCGAGGGCTATCGGGTCGATGTCGCGACCGATGGCGCGGCGGCCATCTCGTTCCTCGAACGCCACGCCCCGCCCTCGGCGATCTTGCTCGACCTGCTGATGCCCGGCATCCTGGGCACCAGCGTGCTGCAGTACCTCGGCAGCAAGGCGGGGCTCGCGCAGGTGCCGGTGGCCATCGTGTCGAGCTCGCCGGACCTGGCGCCGAGCGGATACCCGCTGTTCACCAAGCCGCTCAAGTTTGCCCCGCTGCTCGCGTTCGTCCGGCAGGCATGCCACGGCCCCGCCTACCCGGCGTGAACGCGGCGCCGCGCCTCGCCGCACGTGAGGCACAGCCGCACGCGGCGGAAAAACCGCCGGGGCTCGGTAGGCGCCACGGCGCGCGCCTCCTGCGTCGCAGCCGCCGGTCGAGCCGCCGGTCGATCCGTCCGTTCGATCCGTCCGTTCGATCCGTCCGTTCGATCCGTCAGTTCCAGCCGCGGGTCTGCTGCAGCCGCTCGGGCACCGACTGGCGCGCGAGCGCGAGCTCGACGTCCTCGACGCGGCCGGCGACCTCGCGCAGCACGATGAACCGTGCGTTGATCGCGAACTTGCGGCCGTATTCCAGGACGTCGTCGCCGAGCGTGCGATCGAAGCGCGTGCTCGTGATGACCGCGTCGAGCTGAGGCCCGCGGCGCATCAGCGTCTCGACGGTCCCAGCGATCGTGGTCGACGCCGTGACGCGATGACCCGAGCGCCGTAGCGTGGCGGCGAGCGCCCTTGCAACGGTCTCGTTGTCCGCCACCAAGAGGATCTCGAGGGACCGATGCACGCATCTACTTATGCGCTTTGGCTCGTACGTGACAAGTGTAATTGTGGGAGTCGACTGCGAGTTTATACGAGCTGCCTCACAACGCTGCAGTGTATGCGGAGATACCGTGATTGCCGCCACCAGGGTTACTTCCATGGTGGTCGTGCGTGGTTAGCCGCGCGCGCGTTCCGTACGAGAACATGGCGCTGGCCGTGCGCCAGGTGGCAGTCGACTCGGTAGGAGATCATCGCGCGCGATGTGAAATTCCGCCGAGCCGCCGATGTCGGCGGCTCGCGCCGACCGGCGATCGAGGAGGGTAGGCGGTATGCGACATGCACTCCTCGTGAACCGAGGACCGTATGACAACGCCCCCCATCACTTCCGATCACTCGCCGCGAGGCGCCGCCGAGGCGCCGCACGTTCCCCGTGCGCACGCAGCGAACGAGCCGCGGCAGGACTCGCAGGCGCAGTATTTCGGCTCGCAGCTGAAGATCCTGCCCGGCGTGACGATCCCGTTGCGGTCGATGCTCGTCACGTGCGCCGAGCGACAGCTCTTGATCTCGCCGATCGGCACTGCCGAGGAGGCTTCGGCGCTCGGCGCCGCGCCGCTCACGCTGATCGCGCCGAGCCTCCTGCACCACCTGCACCTGCCCGCCACGATCGAGCGATTTCGTCCGGTCGCGTTGTGGGGACCGCCGGGGCTGGCCCACAAGCTCCCCGCGCTCGGCCCGATCCACGTGTTCGGCGTCGACCCGTGGCCGCACCCGGGGCTATTGCAGGCCGTGGTCATCGAGGGCGCGCCGGTGCGCAACGAGGTCGTGTTCTTCCACCCCGCGTCGCGGACGATCTACACCGCCGATCTGTTCTTCAACATCGCCAAGCCCGAGGGCGTGCTGACGGGGCTGGCCATGCGGTTCATGGGGATCCACCGCCGGTTCGCCGCGGCCAAGCAGTGGCGGCACTGGGTCAAGGACCGCGCGGCGTTCACGCGCTCGATCGAGCAGGTGCTGGCGTGGGACTTCGCGCGCATCGTGATGGCGCACGGCGATCCGATCGAGGACCGCGCGCACGACCGGTTCGAGATCGCGCTGCGCGAGCTCGGGCTACTCGATAGCTGAGCCCGCGGCGGGCGAGGCGGCGCAGATCTCGGTGATCGTCGCCGCGCCGAGCAGCCACGCCGCGGCCGCCTGGGCCGGCGCGTGCTCGCGATCGACCTGGAGGTTGGCGCGCCGGACGAGCTCGACCGGCAGCGCGCCGCGCAGCGGTGCGAGCGCGCACACGACGCGCGGATCGTCGACGACGCGCGGGCCGAGCAGGACCATCGCGTCGTAGCTCGGCAGCGCCGCCGCCGGATCGGCGAGCACGACCAGGTCGTACGCGGCGATCCGGCCGTCGCTCGAGAACGCCGAGATCGCGTCGACCTCGCCGCGCGCGATCGCCTCGTACAGCAGCGCCGGGTCGAAGGTCGCCGTGCGGCCGAAGCCCAGGCCATAGGCGGTCCGCACCGCGGTCCATTCGCGGCGGCTCAGAAATTCGTAGTCGGCGCCGAGCGACAGCGCGCCCGCGTGGCGCGCCAGGTCGCCCAGGCTGTGCAGGCCGAGCCGCGTGGCGGTCTCGCGCCGCACTGCGAGCGCGTAGGCGTTCTGAAAGCCGAGCGGGCCGAGGCTACGCAGGTGCTGGCTCGCCACGTAGCCCTCGACCTCGGACAGGATCTGCCAGCTCGGCGCGCCGCGGTCGCGCGCCAGCTGGGTGGTCCACAGCGTGCCGGAATAATCGACGTAGGCATCGAGGTCGCCGTGGCGCAGCGCCTCGAACACGACGTTCGAGCCGAGGCTCTCGACGACGTCGACCGGCAGGCCGCGCTGGGCCAGCCGGGCGCGCAGCACCTCGGCCAGGATGTATTGCTCGGTGAACGTCTTCGCGCCGACGCGGATCCGGGTGGGACGCGCGGCCTCGCCGGGCACAGCCGCGGGTGGACGCGGCGCGCGGGCGGTGGCGGGCGCGTCGGCGGGGCGGGCGAGCCACGGCAGCACCCAGATCACCAGGACGGCGAGCGCGGCGAGCGCGCCGCCGGGGATCGCCACGCGGCCGCGCGGCCGCCGCGACACGGCGCGCTCGGCGGCCGCGAGGATCGCGTCGAGGATCAGCGCGAGCGCCGCGGCCGCGCCCACGCCGACCAGCAGCATCGACCAGCTGCGCGTCTGCAGGCCGGCGAAGATGTAGTTGCCGAGGCACGGCTGGCCGATCGGCGTCGCGAGCGTGGCCGCGCCCACGGTCCACACCGAGGCGGTCCTGATGCCCGCGGCGATCACCCGCGCGGCCAGCGGCAGCTCGACCCGGCGCAGCACCTGGCCGCTCGTCATGCCCATGCCGCGCGCCGCCTCCACGGTCGCGGCGTCGACGCCGGCGAGCCCGGTCACCGCGTTGCGCAGGATCGGCAGCAGCGCGTACAGCGTCAGCGCGATCGCCGCCGGCGCGAACCCGAACGAGGACAGGCCGACGCCGAGGCCGCCGGTCGCCGCCAGCACCGGGACCATCAGCGCGAGCAGCGCGAGCCCGGGGATGGTCTGGATCGCCCCGGCGATGGTCAGCACGGGACCCGCGAGCCGCGGCCGGCGCGCGAGCACCACCGCGAGCGGAAGGCCGATCGCGACCGCGACGGCGAGCGAGACCAAGGCCAGCACGAGGTGGCTGGCGAGCAGCGGCGCGGCGCCCTCGACGAGTTTGCCGAGCCCGGTTCCGGAATCTGGATCAGCCATCGCGTACCCCCTCGGCGAGCGCGCGCAGCTGGCGGTGCTGCTGGCGCACCACATCGACCAGCCGCGCCACGTAGTCATCGGCCGGCGCCGCGAGCAGCTCGCGCGGCGCGGCGATCTGGCGGACACAGCCCCCGGACATCACGACCACGCGGTCGGCCAGGGTCAGCGCCTCGACCATGTCGTGGGTGACCAGCACCGTGGTGAGCCCGAGCTCGCGGTGGATCCGCGCGAGCTCGGCCTGCAGCGCCATCCGCGTGATCGGATCCAGCGCGCCGAACGGCTCATCGAGCAGCAGCACGCGGGGCCGCGCCGCGAGCGCCCGCGCCACGCCGATCCGCTGGCGCTGGCCTCCCGAGAGCTGGTCGGGGAACCGCGCCCGAAACGTCTCGGCCGGCAGCCCCACCATCGCGAGCAGCTCGTCGACCCGCGCGGCGATGTCGCGGCCGGACCAGCCGAGCAGCTTGGGCACCATGGCCACGTTGTCGGCCACCGAGAGGTGCGGCAAGAGGCCGGCCTGCTGGATCACGTAGCCGATCGTGCGGCGCAGCGCCACCGGGTCCTGGTCGCGGACGTTGCGGCCCGCGACCCGGATCTCGCCGCGATCGGCGTCGATCAGCCGATTGACCATCTTGAGCAGCGTGGTCTTGCCGCTGCCGGATTCGCCGACCAGCGCGACCAGCTCGCCATCGCCGATCGTCGCGTCGACGTGCTGCACCGCCCACGCGGCGCCGGCGCGGTCGTAGCGCTTCGATACGTCGACGAGCTCGATCACGGTGCCCCGGTGCGGCGGTGGGCCGCGCGATCACAGCCCGCGCACGAGCTCGGCGAGCCGCTCGCGCTGGGCGGGATCGAGCTTGCGGGTGAGCTGCTCCAGGAGCTTGGCCTCGGTCTCGGCATGGCTTGCGTATGCGGCCTCGAAGCGCTGGAACACGGCGAGGATCGTCGTCAGATCGGCGTTGGCGGCGGCAAGATGATACATCCGCGCCAGGCCGCCGCAGATCGCGTCGTGCGCGAGCGCCATCGCGTGGACCTGGTCGGCGAGCTCGGGCACCAGCTCGGCGACCAGCGGAAACAGGCCCTCTTCTTCCTGCGCGAAGTGGAGGAACAAGAGCTCGCGGAGCTCGCCGAGCCTGGTGACCAGCGCGCGCGCCATGCCGTGGCCGCCATCGCGATCGAGCGCGCGGATGGTCGAGCCGAGCGCGAACACCCGACGGTTGAGATCGGCGTGATCGTGCACGAGCGCCTGGACGGGATCGATGGGGGCCACGAGCGCGCCAATATAGCATCGCAGCGCGGCGCTGGCGCTGGTGCTACGGCGCCGCCGTCCCCGTGAAGCTGGCAGCCGAGATCGGGGCTCGCAGGGCCGCCGTCCCCACGACCCCGGTCCATCGTCCCTGGTGGAGCTCGTCCATGGTGCCATCGCCATCGCGGTCGTAGGCCACGGCCGTGCCGGTCACCTCGAGCCCGAGCGGCACCTGGTCGATCGCGGCGATCCCGGCGTAGACCTCGCTGGCGACCGCGATCATCGCGGTGCGGCAGGCGGCGCGGTACGGCGTCGCCGAGCCCAGGCCGACGCGATCGGCGATCGCGGCGCCGAGCTGGTCGCAATCGACGAGCTCGGTCAGCGCCGCCGCGAGGTCGTGCGCGCCGGGCACCACGCTGCCGACCACGGCGCGATCGAGGCCGAGCTGGAGCAGCGCGCCGTAGGGCAGCGCGTGGGTGTGGTCGCCGAGCGCGAGCTGCCCGGTCGCGTCGAGCGAGACCTGCAGCGGGGTCGCGATGTCCGGCAGGCCGGCATCACCGAACCGCACCGCGACCGGGACGCCGCCGAGCTCGAAGCGCGCCCCGGTGATCGTCCGCAGCGCGGCGCCGCTGGCGTCGATCTGCAGGGTCTCCGTGGTGCCGAGGTGGGTCGCGATGCGCGACAGCCCGCTGGCCAGCGCGTCGATCCCGGCGACGAACCGCGGCGCGACGTCGTCGAGCCGCGCGTTGACGTACGCGGCGACGTACGGCACCGCGGTCGCCGCGATCGTCTTGATCGTGCCGTCCGGCAAGGTCGCGATCACGCGGTCGAGCAGGTAGCGCGCCGGATCGTCGGGGCCGTCGGTCGCCGCGACCAGCGTGGCCAGCACCGGCGCTGCCGCCGCGGGCACGGCGATCTCGATCGCGCTGGTCATCGTGAACGCCCCGGCGGGGCTCGTCGGGATCGTCGACGGCGGCGCGTCGGGAGCGGGCGGTGCGTCGCCGCAGGCAGCGAGCCAGGCGATCGAGAGCGCGAACAGCGAGTGGATACGAGGCGAGATCGACATGAGCTTCTCCGGCGTGGTGTTGGTTGCCGGAGCCGTGTGCAGCGGTCGTGCCGCACGCTCGCAAGGCCGCGCGTTCGCGCCATCCTCGTCGGAGAATCGCGCGATCACCGCCGCCCACGGTGTCCGGGTCGTGGCCGGAGTTCGGCCAGGCCGTCCGGATCGCGGACGCCCCGGACGCGCTTTTCAGTAGATCAGCGTCATCAGCCGCTCCGGATCGTCGGTCTCGATCCAGTCGACCCCCAGCGCGACCAGCCGCTCGGCCTCGGCGGCGGTGGCCGCGCTGGTCGCGATCGGCTTGCCGGTGGTCGAGCCGAGCGGAAACAGCGTGTGGGTCCCGACCGCGACGCCCAGCCGGCGCAGCCGCTGCACGGTCTGCGACCCGAGCAGCGTGTGCTCGGCGCCGACCGCGCGGGTCGCGATCAACCGGCCGACCAGATCGCTGTCGAGGATCCGGCTGAGCACGTGGCGCGCATTGTGGCCGGGCCGGCGATCCGCCAGCGCGAGCTCGCCGGCGAACGCGGGCAGCCGGTCGAGCACGCCGCGCGCGAAGTCGAGCATGCTGTCGTCGAAGCAGAACGCGAGCGCGAGGTCGGGGCCGGCGCGCCGCGCGGCCCGCAGCTTGCGCGGATCGAACGACGTGACGATCACGCGGTGCTCGGCCTTGGCCTCGGCGATCACCCCGGCGGCCACCGCGCCGACCTCGACCTGCCACCACGTCGGCAGATCCAGCTTGAGCTCGACGTTGATCGCGACCTTGCCGGCGACCTCGGCGAGCACCTCGGCGAGCAGCGCGATCGGCTCTTCTCGATCGTAGTGCGCGATCACCTGCGCGCCGTGGACGTCGATCCCCATCGGTAGCACGCGCTGGATCCGCAGCCGCGACAGCTGATCCCACGTCAGATCGAGCACGTTGCCGCGCGTGCCGGTCAGCCGCTCGAGCTCGGCGTCATGCAGGACGACCGCGCGGCGGTCCCGGGTCAGCCGGACATCGAGCTCGACCGCGGGGACGCCGAGCTCGACGGCGCGGCGAAACCCGGCGAGCGTGTTCTCCTGGTGGAGCGCGGGCACGCCGCGGTGGCCCACGACGATGGGCCGCCGCTTGCCGGCGAGAAACGGGTTCGAGTCAGCCTGCGACACGGACCGCCGACCGTAGCATCGCGCCTGGCGCGCCGGCCAGCCGCGCACTGGATTCAGTCCTCGGGTTCGATCGCCGGCAGCTTCGGCGGCTTCGCCTTGCCTGCGGCGTCGAACGTCACCATGCCGAACGGTCGCAGCGGCCGGTTCTCGATCGCGAACACCAGGAGCCGCCGCTTGGGCGCGTGCAGCAGGTAGAGGTACTGCGCGTCGAAGCAAAGCGGGTTCACCGCGGGGTCGCAGGTCGCGACGATGCCATCGAACGCGCCGCCGAAAAACCCGATCGGATCGGCGCAGCGTTCGCCCTTGTCGAGCGCGATCCAGCCCTCGGGGCACGCGTCGATGTACTGCGGGGTGAACCCGTCGAGGTTGCCCTTCATCGCCGCGACCCGACGGATCAACACGCGACCGAGTTGCTGCGGCTCGCTGTTGCTATCGTTCCACACGCCTTTCCAGGTCCCCTCCGGGGACGACGACGCGATGATCGCTCGAGTGCTCACGCCGCTGACAATACACAATTCTCGGAGGAAGTACGGCTACTTGACAGATGTAGAGATCGGTTGACGAAGGACCTTGTGTGTGGCCTCGCCGCGCTGTTTGCGGGCGATGAGCGCGTGGGCACGCAGCTCCCGCCGCTGGCGCCCTGTGCGGCGCGATCGGCGGCGCGGTGGGGCGGCACCGGCGTTGCACTGCTCGTTGCCAACTCACAACCACGAGGTTTCCCATGCGTACGACCGTGTTCGGTTCGGTGTTCGGTTCCATGTTCGCTGCAGCGCTGCTCACCACCGCCGCGTGCCACAAGGACGACGAGTCGGCGAAGGCGATGGACAAGGCCGCGACCGCAGCCGCCAAGGCCCAGGAGAACGTCAACGACCAGAGGAAGGACGTCAACGCGGAGCAGAAGGACGTCACCAAGGACAACCAGCGCACCGCCAGCGACGAGGCGGACGTCGCCAAGCAGCAGGGCGAGCTCAAGGCCGCCGAGGGCGATCTGTCGCAGGCCCGCGTCCGCTACAGCGTGGCAGCCAAGCAGCGGCTCGCCAACCTCGACGCGAAGATCCAGCAGATCGAGGCCTCGGCCAAGTCCGATGCGCACGACGTCGCCACGCGGCTGCGCGCCAAGCGCGACGAGGTCGCGATCCGGATCGACGCCGCCAACGCGCAGACCCAGTCGACCTGGGACGGCTTCAAGAAGGATGTCGGCGATACCTTCGACAAGCTCGACCAGGACGCGAACCAGGCGCTCGACAGGTCGCACAACGCCAGCGACAAGGCGATCGACAAGTCCGACAAGCTCGGCAAGTAACGCTACAGTAGGTGCGTGCTTGCACGAGATATCGCCGGGCTTGGCTACGCCGATCGCTTCGTGCGCGAACTGCCCGGCGATCCGCGCACGGATCACCGGCTCCGCCAGGTCCACCAGGCGTGCTACTCGCGCGTCGCGCCGACCGCGGTGCCCGCGCCCGCGCTGGTCGCGCTGGTGCCGGAGGTCGCGTCGCTGCTCGAGCTCGATCCGCGCGCGACCCCCGAGCTGGTCGAGGTGCTCGCCGGCAACCGCGTGGTCGCCGGCATGGCGCCCTACGCCGCGTGTTACGGCGGCCACCAGTTCGGCACCTGGGCCGGCCAGCTCGGCGATGGCCGCGCGATCACGCTGGGTGAGGTCCTGACCTCCACCGGGCAGAGCTGGGAGCTCCAGCTCAAGGGCGCCGGTCCCACGCCGTACTCGCGGCACGCCGATGGCCGCGCGGTGCTGCGATCGTCGCTGCGCGAGCTGGTGTGCAGCGAGGCGATGCACCACCTCGGCGTGCCGACGACGCGCGCGCTCTCGCTGGTCACCACCGGCGAGGCGATCCAGCGCGACATCCTCTACGATGGCCATCCGGCGTTCGAGCCGGGCGCGGTGGTGTGCCGGGTCGCGCCGTCGTTCCTGCGGTTCGGCAGCTACGAGATCCACAGCTCGCGCGGCGACGTCGACACGCTGCGCGCGCTGGTGCGGTTCACGCTCGAGCGCCACTTCCCGCGGTTCGTCGCCGGCGATCGCCTCGACGTCGCCGGGTGGTTCGCCGAGGTCGCCCAGCGCACCGCCTGGATGGTCGCCGAGTGGATGCGCACGGGCTTTGTCCACGGCGTGATGAACACCGACAACATGTCGATCCTGGGCCTCACGATCGACTACGGCCCCTACGGCTGGATCGAGTCGTTCGATCTCGACTGGACGCCGAACATCACCGATGCCTCGGGCCGGCGCTACCGGTTCGGCAACCAGCCGCAGATCGCGCAGTGGAACCTGGCGCAGCTCGCCCGCGCGCTGCTCCCGCTGGTCGACGACGCCGAACCGCTGCGCCGCACGATCGAGCGGTTCCCCGCCGAGTTCGCGGCGCTCCACCGCCACACCTCGCTGCGCAAGCTCGGCCTGGCCGGGCGCCGCGACACCATCGCCGAGGACGACGAGCTGTTGCTGACGATGGGCGCGCTGCTCGTCGAGATCGAGACCGACATGCCGCAGTGGTTCCGCCAGCTCGCGCGCGCGCCGCTGGCCGATCCGTCCGCCGGCGCGGCGGCGCTCGGCGACGCCTGCTACGCTCCCGACGCGATCACCGCGGTCCACCACGCGATGATCCGCCGCTGGCTCGAGCGCTACGCGGCGCGGGTCCGGGTCGAGGGCCTGGTCGACGCCGAACGCCGCGCGCGGATGGATGCGATCAACCCGCGCTACGTGCCGCGCAACTACCTGGTCCAGGAGGTCATCGAAGCCACGGAGCGCGGCGACCGCGCGGCGCTTCCGGAGCTATTGGACGTGCTGCGCCGCCCCTACGACGACCAGCCGGGCCGGGAGCGGTTCGCCGCGAAACGTCCCGACTGGGCGCGCCACAAGCCGGGTTGCTCGATGCTGTCGTGCAGCTCGTGACCCGCGGCGTGTGGCGGCCTCCCCGCGCGCGAGCTGCGGTATAGATCGGCCATGGCTCTCAAGCGCACAAGCACCGCCGTCTGGCACGGCAACGGCCCCAAGGGCACCGGCTCGATCACCACGCTGTCGGGCGCGCTCAAGGATGCGCCCTACGGCTTCAACACCCGGTTTGCCTCGGAAGATGGCAAGGCCGGCACCAACCCCGAGGAGCTGATCGCGGCCGCGCACGCCAGCTGCTTCACGATGGCCCTCGCGTTCCAGCTCACCGCCGCCGGCAAGGAGCCGACCGAGCTGTCGACCGTCGCCACCGTCTCGCTCGAGAAGGATGGCCCGGGATGGACGATCGCCGCGATCGCGCTCGCCACCTCCGGCAAGGTCCCCGGCCTCACCGCGGCCGAGTTCACGGCGCAGGCCGAGACGGCGAAGAAGAACTGCCCGATCTCCAAGGCGCTGGCTCAGGTCCCGTCGATCACGCTGACCACGACGTTCGAGTGAAGCGCGCGCACGCGCAGCCCGAAGCTCGCTAACCTGGCGGGCCCGCAAGGTTGCAGCGCCTTCCAGTCGGAATTTATAGTTTGTTGCGTCACAAAACCTGGTGAAGAGTAAGGGTTTGGTGGAACTGCGCTTGGTTCGTATGCCGCGATAAGCTGCAGTGGTCGCGGTCAGTACATGTGGCGCTAGCGCTGCCGACGATAATTACGCTACGAGTACACCTGAGATGCGAGGTGCTCGTGCACAGGGTTGGTGATGGCCTCCGCGCGGCGGGCGGCGTCGCGGTGGGGGCGCGGCGGTGGCTCGCGGCGTCCGCGGCGGTGGCGGCGCTCGCCGGGAGCGCGCGGCCGGTGGCGGCGCAGGCCGAGCTGTCGCCGGCGCCGAACAGCGTCGCGCCTGACGACGTGGCGCACGGCCAGATCCGGTTCCGCTTGTTCGGCGCCGCGGATGGGCTGCGCAACCTGGTGGTGGCTGCGATCGCGCAGGATGGCAACGGCCTTCTGTGGGTCGCGACCGACGATGGCGTGTACCGCTACGATGGCCAGCAGTTCACGCATTACACGGTGCAGGATGGGCTGCCCGCGGTGGCCGTGCGTGCGCTGAGCGCGGCGCCGGATGGGGCGATGTGCGCCGGGACCGGGGGTGGGATGGCGTGCTGGGATGGGACGCGGTTCACGAAGGCCGGGGCCGAGGGGTTGCCATCGGTGTGGGTGCGGTCGCTCGCGTCGGGCCCGGACACGCTGTGGGCCGGGACCTCGGCGGGGCTGTTCGTGCGTCGCGGCGACCGGCCGTTCGTGCGCGACGCGGGGTTTCCGGAGCGGACCGTTCGCGCCGTGTGGGTCGATGCGGAGGGGATCGCCGCGAGCGATGGGACGGTGGTGCAGGTGAGCGCCGGGGACGGGCGGTGGCGCGTGATCGGCGCCGAGGCCGGGCTCGATCGCGAGCGGATCGACGTCGTGCTGCGCGATCGCGAGGGCACGATGTGGATCCGCTCGGTGCATCATCTGTGGACGCTGCGGCGCGGCGCGGTGCAGGTCCAGGACTGGAGCGCGGGGCTGCCGATCGGGGCGGATCGCAGCGGGGCGGCGTGCGATATGGTGGTCAGCCCCTGGGGCGATGTGCTGGTCGGCACCGAGCGCGGGATCGCGTATCGCCGCGACGGGCGGTGGCGGCTGATCGATGACTCGATCGGGTTCCCGGGACGCGAGGCGCGCACGCTGTTCGTCGATCGGGAAGGCAGCGTGTGGATCGGCACGCTCGGGCTGGTCCAGTGGATGGGGCGTGGGCTGATCACGCGGCACGCGCCGTCCGGCGAGCGGACGCCCGACGTGGTGTGGAGCATGGCGCGCGACCGCGCCGGCGTGCTGTGGGCCGGTACGCGGCAGTGCCTGACGCGGCTGCGCGAGGATCGGTGGGAGTGCTTGCCCGAGACGTCCGGGGCGAGCGTGCGCGCGTTCGTGTTCGCGCCGCGCGGCGGGCTGTTCTTTGGCGGTGGCACGCCCGACCTGCAGTACATCGATCCCGCCGGCGAGCGGCAGGTGCTCGAGCTCGCCGGCGAGCGGGTCGCCGATCGCCAGGTGCTCGCGCTCGCGTTCACGCCGGACGGCGAGCTGTGGATCGGCACCAACTGCGGGCTGTTCCGGCTGCCCGGCGGGGCGCCCGGGATCGCCCAGCGGGTCGCGGTGCCCGGCGATACCGCCACCACCGCGTACGTGTCGATGGTCGCGGTCCGCGACCAGCTGTGGGTCGCCAGCGACGTCGGGCTCGTCGTGCTCGATCACGGGACGCCGCGGGTGTTCGACAAGACATCGGGGCTGCGCGCGACGTTGATGCGCTATGTGATCCGCCGCCAGGACGGCAGGACGTGCGTATCGTTCACCGATGTCCACGGCGTGACGTGCTTCAAGTCCGACGGCGTGCGGATCGAGGGGCTGCAGGATATCAGCGTGGCCGATGGGCTGACGTCGGGGAGGATCTATTTTCTCGGCGAGGATCGCGCGCGGCGGCTGTGGATCGGCACCGGCGATGGCGTCGATGTCGTGACCGCGACCGGCATCGATCACTTCGACGAGAGCGATGGGCTGGCCGGCAATGACTCGGCGGCGCACGCGTTCTTCGAGGATCGCGATGGCTCGCTGTGGCTCGGCGCGAGCAACGGCGTGTCGCACGTGCGGGCGCAGGAGTACAATGGCCTGCCGCCCGCGCCGCGCACCACGCTGCTCGGCGGCACGCTCGGCGGCCAGCCGCTGTCGCAGATCGCCGGCCCGGTCGAAGCGAGCCACGATCTCAACGCGCTCGTCGTGAGCTTCGCGGCCGATGGCTTCGTCGACCCGCGGCGCGTCGAGTTCCAGGTCCGGATGTCGCCGCTCGAGCGCGGGTGGAGCACGACGCGCCAGCGCGAGGCGCGGTATCCGGCGCTGCCGCCCGGCGCCTACCGGCTCGAGCTGCGCGCGCGAACCGGCGCCGGCGCGTGGGGACCGGCCGCCGAGCTCGGCGTCGCGATCCTGCCGGCGTGGTGGCAGACCCCGTGGTTCATCGCGCTCGCGAGCGTGGCGGTGGCGGCGAGCCTGGGCGGCGGCGTGGCGTGGCTGTGGCGGCGGCGGGCGCGCCAGCTGCAGCAGCAGTCGGGCGCGAGCTTTCGCGATCTGATCGAGTCGATGCCGGATCTGGTGCTGGTGTATCGCGATGACAACCTGAGCTACCTGAACCAGGCCGCGCGCCAGATGCTCGGGCTCGACGGCGAGTCCGGCGCGTGGCGCGGCCGCCGGCTGACCGAGCACGTGCACCGCGATGATCTGGCGCTCGCGGTCAGCCGGTTTCGCGATGCCCCGAGCGGCGGCGCGGCGCCGGCGCAGGTCGTCGAGCTCCGGGTCAGCGCCGGCGATGGCACGTGGCGCCACTGCGAGCTGTCGGCCCGCCGGATCGAGCTCGGCGATGGGCCGGTGACGGTGGTGAGCGGCCGCGACGTGACCGAGCGCCACCGCTTGCGCGCCCGCCTGCTGCTCTCGGATCGGATGGTGAGCCTGGGGACGCTCGCCGCCGGCATCGCCCACGAGATCAATAATCCACTGGCGTACGTGACTGCCAATCTCGAGGCGGTCGCGGAGTCGCTCGAGGCAGAGTCCGCCGCCGGTCGGGCGGCGCCCGGCGCGATCGAGCGCAAGGCCGCGATCGCCGATGCCCGCGAGGGCGCCGAGCGCGTCCGCAAGATCGTCGGTGGGCTGCGCAGTTTCGGTCGCTACGAGGAGGAGAAACGCGTGCCGCTGGCGCTCCCTGATGTCATCGATGCGGCGATCCGGCTGACCGCCAACGAGGTCCGGCACCGGGCGCTGCTGGTCCGCGAGCTCGGGCCCACCCCGCCGGTGCTCGCCGACGAGGGCCGGCTGGCCCAGGTGCTGATCAACCTCATGGTCAACGCCGCGCACGCCATCCCCGCCGGGCGCAGCGATGATCACCGGATCTTCGTGCGGACGCGCACCGACGAGCACGGCCGCGCGGTGATCGAGATCGAGGATACTGGCACCGGGATGTCGCCCGAGGTCCAGCAGCGCGCGTTCGATCCGTTCTACACGACCAAGGCGATCGGCGAGGGCACCGGCCTCGGGCTCTCGATCTGCCACGGCATCGTGACCAGCCTGGGCGGCCAGATCGCGATCGAGAGCGCGCGGGTCCGCGGCACGATCGTCCGGGTGACCTTGCCGCCGGCGCCGCAGGCGAGCGCGCCCGCGCCCGCGCCCGCGCCCGCGCCCGCGCCCGCGCCCCACCGCCACCGCGTGATGATCGTCGACGATGATCCGCGGATCGCCAACGCGATCAAGCGGATCCTGAGCCGCGATCACGACCTGACGCTGGCGTCGTGCGGCGCCGACGCGATCGCGCACATCACCGCGGGGGAGCGGTTCGATGCCATCATCACCGACGTGATGATGCCCAACATGACCGGCGTCGAGATGTTCGAGCGGCTCACCGAGCTCGCGCCCGATCAGGCGACCCGCGTGATCTTTCTGACCGGCGGGGTGTTCACGCCGCAGACCCAGGCGCAGCTCGACGCCGCCGGCAACCCGCAGCTGCAAAAGCCGGTGAGCTCACAGGAGCTGCGCGCGTGCGTGATGAAGCTGGTCACCCAGGCGACCGCGGCGTGACGCCGGCGCAGGTCCCCGGCGGCGGCGCCACCGCGCCCGAGCCCCCGCGCGTCCGTACGCGCTCGGTGGCCCGCCGCGCGTTCACCCCGGCGCTGCTCGACTCGCTGTACGAGCTCGCGAACCGGCTGATGGCCGAGGACGCGGCGCACTTCCGCGTGCACGCCGCGAGCAACGACGTCGTCCACGTGTTCGAGCGCGCCGATACCGGCGCCCCGGTCGGGTTCCAGTTCTGGCGCACGGCGGCGATGGCGCGGCCGCGCCAGCGCGCGCTGATCGGCGGCAAGCTGCGGATCGACCCTGCGTTCCGGCGCCGCGCGCTGCACCTGCGGTCGGGGCTGCGGATCTACGCCGAGAGCCAGCTGCGCCACCCGCGGACCCGGTTCTACCGGCTGTCGCTGGCGAGCATGTTCGGCTTCGTCTCGATCACGTCGGCGCTGGCGTCCTACCGGCTGTTCGATGCCGCCGCGACCGACCCCGACAGCCGCACGGTCCGCGGCGCGTTCGAGCGGATGGCGGCCGACAGCCACTACGCGCTCGACCCGGCGACCAGCCTGTTCGCGGTGGGGATCCGGCCGACCGCGCAGACGCTCGCGCAGTACAGCGACGCCTACTACGCGCGCCCCGAGGCGCAGGTCTACGCGCGGGCCAATCCCGGCTGGCGCAGCAATGGCTGTTACGTGGGGTTCTGGTTTCGCTTCACGCCGGCCAACCTGTGGAAGCTGGCGCGCACGATCGCTCACAAGCGATAGCTACTCGAGCGACGAGAGCGCGGCGCCCGCGGGGTCATGGTTCCGGCAACGCGGCGAGGTCCGGTCGCAGCAGGTGATGGTGAGGTCGGTGCGTGCGCCGGTCGCGCGCCGAGCCGACGCGTCACCCGGGGGCTGCGCGCGGCCGACCGCCAGGAGGTACTCGGCCGCGACGCCATAGCGAATCAGATAATTGCGGACCTTGTCGGCGCGGCGCTGGGCGAGCGCGAGATTTCCTGGGGCGCGGTCGAAGCCCTCGATCGTGATGCGCGCCCATTGCGTGTGGCGCTGCCACGCGTGGGCCAGCAACATGAGCTTCTCTCGGTCCTTCGAATACACCCGCACGCGGCCCGGCTCGAACGTGACCAGCGAGCCCAGGCGCAGCGCGGTTGACTCGACGGAGCGGCCCGCCGGCGCGTCGGCCCGCTTCACCGCGCGGCAGGTCGGATCGTCCTCGCAGTCGAGCTCGATCGCCGGATCCGGCTCGGCCGCGCGATCGGCCAGCGCCGCGACCGCGGGCTCCGCGCGCGCTGCCATCGGGATCAGCAGGACCACGAGCAGGGCGAGCGGGCGTAGCGAGGGCATCCCTCGATGGACCGGCCGCGCAAGCGCTCGCTGTATGTACGCAGGCATGCAGTCGGATCCGGCCATGTGCAGCCGCGGCTCGCGGCATCCTGGTGTCTCCGGACTGTCTACAACGTAGGCCCGCGTCCGGCCTGGTCACCGATCCGGAGCATCGCGCCGCAGGTGGAAAGGTAGCATGGTGGCCGGGTGCGTAGGTGGCCGGGTAGCCAGGTGGCCAGGTGGAAAGGTGGCAAGACCATCATTGTTCACGCGATCGACCCTGCGGCGCATGCCGCGCATGCAGCGCAGGGACCCACGCGCGCGGCATGGATATCGCTGTCGCAGTGAAGCGTTGCTGTCTATATCAAATGACGTGTCGAGTCACTGTAGATCTGTATTGCTTGATTCGCGATGAGCGCGTAGATCCGCAAGGCCCTCGATGGCACTGGAGGATTCGCGATGACTCGATGGAATCGAACTGGTTGGCTCATGGCCGGCGCGCTCGGCCTGGTTGGCTGTGGCATGGCGGACGAAACCGATGGCGACGGCGACGAGGCCTCGGCCCAGCAAGCGGCGACCGCCTGCGCGGTGCCGAGCTTCATCGCGTCGTCACCGACGCCGGTCGGCTTCGCCTCGCTGAACGGCAACACCACGGGCGGTGGCTCGGCGACGCCGCAGGTCGTGACCACGCTGGCACAGCTCAACGCGGCCGCCGCGGGCACCGGCGCCGCGGTGATCTTCGTGAGCGGCAAGCTCGCGCAGGGCACCGTGACGATCGGCTCGAACAAGACGATCGTCGGGTGCTCCGGCACGACGCCGACGCTGAGCGGTCACGTGGCGATCAGCAACGCGGCCAACGTCATCGTGCGCAACATCAACATCGTCGGCTTCAACTGCAAGCCGCCGGACGTCGACCCCACCCGCGGCGGCCAGTGCCAGAATGGTCAGGACGCCGTGACGGTGCAGAGATCGCACAACATCTGGTTCGATCACGACGCGGTGTCCGATGGCTCGGACGGCAACCTCGACATCGTCCACGGCTCGGACTTCCTCACCATCTCGAACACCAAGCTGTTTTACTCGTCGAAGCGCACCGATCCCAACGATACCGGCGCCGCGGGCCACCGGTTCTCGGATCTGGTGGGTGGCAGCGACAGCAACGCCGCGGAGGATACCGGCAAGCTCAACATCACGTGGCACCACGACTGGTGGGCGGATAACGTCGTGGAACGCCAGCCGCGGATCCGGTTCGGCAAGAACCACCTGTTCAATAACCTGTGGACCTCGGCCGGCAACAACTACGCGATCGGCGTGGGCGTCGGGGCCAGCATCCTCACGCAGAACAACGCGTTCGTGAACATCAAGACCCCGATCAACACGACGAGCTTCGTGAATACCGGCGTCGCGCGCAGCGCGATCAAGTCGACCGGCAACGTGAGCTCGGGAGTCACCGGCACGGCCCCGGTCGACCTGAACCCGACCACGGTGTTCACGCCGCCGTACACCGTCAACATCGGTGACGGCGCGACCACGCAGGCGTTCGTCCAGGCCAACGCCGGTCCCAAGTAATGACGCGCGCGCGATCAGCGTGATTCACGCGTCGTCGTCGCCGCCGGTCGGCGGCGGGGTGAACGGCGTCTCGGACAGCAGGGCCATCGCGGTCGCGAGGTTGGTGACCTCGACCGAGGGGGGCGCGTTGCGCTTCAGCATGAACGCGCAGGTCGCGCACGAGGTGACGACCATGCCGCCGCCGCTGGCCTGGACCTCGGCGAGCCGGCGCTTGGACATCTGGTCGGCGACCAGTGGCATCGTCTTGGGCAGGAGGCCGCCGCCGCCGCAGCATTCGGTGTCGGTCTTGTTCCAGGCCAGCTCGCGGAGCTCGGCGAGCTGGGACAGCGCGCGGCGCGGCTGCTCGATCACCCCGTTGTAGCGCGCGTGGTAACACGGGTCGTGGTAGTAGACCGACTTGCGGCTCACCGGGCAGGCCAGGTTGGGGGCCGCCGGTGCGAGCAGGTCGGCGAGCGAGACCACCTCGGTGCGCAGGCTGACGCCCTCGGCGGGGTACTGGGAGCGCAGCGCGAACAGGCACGCGGAGCAGTTGATCGCGACCTTGCGAAATCCCCGCAGCGACGCGGCGACCCGGCCGGCGTGCCAGCGGAACAGGTCGCGGTGGCCGGCGGCGAGCAGCGGATAGCCGGCGCACGCTTGCGGTGCCTCGACGATGCGGACCTGCTCGAGGCCGACGCGCTCGAACAGCGCCATCGCCGCCGCGATGTCCGACGCGGACTTGTCGATCGCGTCGCAGCCCGGCCAGTAACCGATCTCGCCCGAGGTCGCGAGCTGCGCTTCGAACATGGTCGCGAGCGAGACGCTCAGCCGCTGCTCGCGGGCGCGGAACCGCTCGCTGTAGCCGGCGAGGGCGGGATGCGGCGTGCCGTGCGCGACCGCGGCCGCGCGCCCCGAGAACAGCACGAGGCCCGGCTCGTTGCCGTGGTCGCAGTACATCGTGCAGTGCCGGCAGCCGGTACAGGCCCACAGCGGATCGGTGGCTTCGGCGGTCCACTCGTCGCGGCCCAGCCGGAGCTGGTTCAGCCGGTCCATCTTGACCTGCGGGATGTAGGTCTCCTTGCCGCTCGCCGTCGAGACCGGGCACGCGTGCCGGCACATCTTCGGGCAGAACGTGCAGTTGTCGAGCTGCCTTCCGACCGACTCCGGCGAGAACGGGTCACCCTCCGACATCGCGCCGACTATACGCGGGTCGCGGGGCGCCGGGCGCGGCGGCGAGGCACATTGACGCTCCCGCGCGCGGCGCGGTGTCGGAGCGTGGTGGTACGCCTTCCGATGAGGAGTCTGCATCCATGCCCTCGCGATCGGTACTCTGGCTCGCGTTCACCGTCACCGCGTGCGCATTGCCTCACGGCGAGACCCCCGCACCGGCGGCACCGCCTTCGATCGCGCACGTGGTCGGGCGAGCGCAGCTGCTCCCGGGGTTCTTCAACCTCTACTGGGATGCCGCCGGCGGCAAGCTGTGGCTCGAGATCGCGACGTGGCAGCGCGACTTCCTCTACCAGAGCGGGCTGCCCGCCGGCGTCGGCTCCAACGACATCGGGCTCGATCGCGGCCAGCTCGGCGCGACGCGGGTGGTCCGGTTCGAGCGGATCGGCCCCAAGGTGCTGCTCGTGCAGCGCAACCTCGGGTACCGCGCGGTCGCGGGCTCGCCCGACGAGCAGCGCGCGGTGCGAGAGTCGTTCGCCGAGTCGGCGCTGGGCGGCTTCGTGGTCGCCGGCGAGACCGACGGCCGGGTGGTCGTCGATGCGACCGAGTTCTTTCTGCAGGACGCCCACGAGCTGCCGGCGGCGCTCCGCCGCGCGGGTCAGGGCGCGTTTCACGTCGATGCCGCGCGCAGCGCGCTGGCGCTCGATCGCACCCGAAATTTTCCGCTCAACACCGAGGTCGAGGCCACGCTGACGTTCGCGGGCGACGCACCGGGCGAGTGGCTGGCGCAGGTCGCGCCGACGCCGACCGCGATCACCGTGCGCGAGCATCACTCGTTCGTCGCGCTGCCCGCGCCGGGCTTCGTGCCGCGCGCCTACGATCCGCGGGGCGGGTTCTTCGACCTCGCGTACCAGGACTACGCGACGCCGTTCAGCGAGCCGATCGTCCAGCGCTGGGCGGCCCGCCACCGGCTCGAGAAGCAGGATCCGTCGGCGGCGCTGAGCGATCCGGTGAAGCCTATCATCTACTACCTCGATCGCGGCGCGCCCGAGCCGATCCGCTCGGCGCTGCTCGACGGCGCGCGCTGGTGGAGCCAGGCGTTCGAGGCGGCCGGGTTCCGCAACGCGTTTCGGGTCGAGCTGATGCCCGAGGGCGCCGACCCGATGGACCTGCGCTACAACGTGATCCAGTGGGTGCACCGCGCGACCCGCGGCTGGTCGTATGGCAGCGCGGTCATCGATCCGCGGACCGGCGAGATCCTGAAGGGCCACGTCACGCTGGGCTCGCTTCGCGTGCGGCAGGACTACCTGATCGCCGAGGCGCTGCTGGCGCCGTATGCCAAGGACTCGGCGGCTTCGCCCGCGGCGCAAGCGCTGGCGCTGGCGCGGCTGCGGCAGCTCGCGGCGCACGAGGTCGGGCACACGCTGGGCCTCATGCACAACTTCGCAGCCAGCACGATCGCGCGCGCGTCGGTGATGGACTATCCACCGCCCGTGGTCGCGCTCGGCGCCGATGGCTCGGTCGATGCCTCGGCGGCGTACGCCTCCGGGATCGGCGCGTGGGACAAGGTCGCGATCACGTGGGGCTACCGGGAGTACCCCAAGGGCACCGACGAGCGCGCGGCCGGCCGCCAGCTGCTCCAGCAGGCCCTCGCCGAGGGTCAGCGCTACCTGACCGATCAGGATGCGCGCCCGCCAGGGAGCTCGAGCAGCGTGGCGCACCTGTGGGACGCCGGCGGCAACGCGATCGACGAGCTCGCCCGCGTGATGGCGCTGCGCGCCGCGGTGCTGGCGCGGTTCGGCGAGGCCAGCATCCGGCAGGCCGCGCCGATGGCGACGCTCGAGGACGCGCTGGTGCCGCTGTATCTGCTGCATCGCTACCAGGTCGAGGCGGTGAGCAAGCTGGTCGGCGGGGTCGACTACAGCTTCGCGCTGCGCGGCGATGGCCAGGTGCCGACCCGGCCGGTCGCCGCCGCCGAGCAGCGGCGCGCGCTGGCCGCGGTGCTCGCGACGCTGGCCCCGTCGGCGCTCGCGCTGCCCGAGCCGCTCGCGGCGATGATCCCGCCGCGGCCGCCGAGCTATCCGCGCGGCCGCGAGCACTTCAAGATCCGCACCCAGCCGGTGTTCGATGCGCTGGCGCCCGCCGAGGCCGCCGCCCAGCACACGCTGCAGTTTCTGTTCTCGCCGCCGCGCGCGGCGCGCCTGATCGAGCAGCACGCCCGCAGCCCCGAGCGCCCCGGGCTCGACGAGGTGCTCGAGGCGATCCTCGCCGCCACCTGGCGCGCGCCGCGCGAGGCGGGCCTGCGCGGCGAGATCGCCCGCGCGGTCGATCAGGTCGTGCTGTCGGACCTGATGGCGCTGTCGCGTCAGCCGGTGGCCTCGCCGCAGACCCGGGCGCTCGCGGCGTTCGCGCTCCAGGGCCTGAAGACGTGGGTCGCGGGGGCGGCGGCGAACGCCAAGGACCCGGCCGAGCGCGCGCACCTCGCCTACGCCGAGCAGCAGATCGCCGAGTTCCAGCGCGACCCCTCGCAGGTCAGGCCGCTGCCGCCCGAGCCTCCGGACGGCCCGCCGATCGGGCAGGACGACGACGGCTTCGTCCCGCCGCCGTGATCACGCTTGCGGCGCGATGAACGCGTCGATCGCCGCGAACGTGGCGCGCGGCTGCTCGAGGTGGGGCAGGTGGCCGGCGTCGGCGATGAGCTCGAACCGCGCCGACGGGATCGACGCGGCGAGCGCGCGGCCATAGGCCGGCGTGATCACGCGGTCGCTCGCGCCCCACACGACGAGCGCGGGCACCTGCACGCGGCCGAGCCGGCGGCGCAGCTTCGGATCGTGCATGTACGGATCGCCCGCGATGATCCGCAGGGTCTGCGCGTTCGCCCGCCGCCCCGCCTGCTGGGCCTCGGGCAGCGTGGCGGGATCGACGAAGAACCGGCTCGGATCGTGAAACGACAGCTCCATGAGGGAGCGCGGGTCGAGCGCGAACACGTCGCGGATCGGCTCGCCTTCGACCGCGATGCCGCCGGCGTTGAGCAGCACGAGGCCGGAGATCAGGTCGCCGTCATCGCGCACCGCCATCTCGCAGCCGATCCAGCCGCCGATCGAGGAGCCGACCACGAGCACGTCGCGATGACCGGCGTCCCTCAGGAGGTGCAGGTACGCCAGCGCCAGGTCATCGACCCCGGTGAGCCACGCCGGTCGCGCGGTGCCCATGAAGCCGGGGTGGGTCGGCGCGATGACGTGCATGCGCTGGGCGAGGTGGGCGACCAGGCTCTGCACGGTCGCGGGGCCGCCGCCACCATGCAGCACGAGGGCCACCCGGCCGGCGCCGCCCTCCGCGATGGTGAGCGGCAACCCGGGGCGGATATCGACGGTGCGCGCGGTGAGTTCGTTCATGCGCCTACCATAACTACGCATGCGTATATACGCAAGTGTAAATGTGCTACCGTCAGACATGGCCGTCGACCTCGAGCTCCTGGGGCGCACCCTCAAGCAGGCGCAGTACCGCAACCACCGCACGGTGGACCGCCGGCTCGCCGAGATCGGGACCACGCTGGTCCAGTGGGACATGCTGCGCGCGATCGCTCGCACGCCCGGGGCGACGGGCCACGCGCTCGCCACGGCGACGTTCCAGGGCGACCAGGCGTTCGGCACGCTCGCCAACCGGCTCGTGGAGCAAGGTCTGATCGAGCGGCGTCGCGGCCACGGCCGCGCGATCGAGCACCACCTCACCAAGGCGGGCGAGGCGATGCTGGCCGCGGGCCGCGCGATCGCGCGCGACGAGCTGGTGCGGTTGTTCGCGCCGCTGTCCGAGGGCGAGCGCGCCACCTTGCTCGAGCTGCTCCAGCGGCTCGTCGCGCCGGGTCCCGCTGATAGCTCATTTTAGTCCAATTGATGGTACGAACGTATGGCGGCCCTGCGCCGGCTACTTGTGGGGCGGCTCGACCGGCGGCCCGATCTTGAGCTTGAAGAACGCGTCGGGGTCGATGAAGCCGCCCGGCACCCAGACGCCGACGTGGATGTGCGGGCCGGTGGTGCGGCCGGTCATGCCGACCTTGCCGATCACGACGCCGCGCTGGACCGTATCGCCGACCGCGACCTTGATGTCGTCGAGGTGGAAGTAGGTCGAGGCGATCCCGGCGCCATGGGTGAGGACGACCGTGCCGCCGGTCAGGAACCCGCTCGTGACCGCGCCGACCTTGCCGTCCTGGATCGCCTTGACGTCGGTTCCCTTGCGGACGCCGAAATCGAGGCCGAGGTGGCGGCTGCGGTAGCCGCCGTTGAGGGTCCGCCAGGCGCCGAACGTCGAGGTCTTCTCGCCGTTGCCGGGCTTGCCGAACCCGGCGGCGAACCGCGGCGGGCCGTGATCGCGGATCGCGGCGATGATGAGGGCGTTGTCCTTGTTGATGATCTTGCGCTTGTCGGCCGGCGGCTCGGCCATCTCGGGGTCGGCGATCTTGACTTCTTCTTCGGCCCACGTGCGCGGCTCGATCGCGAGCGTCTCGGACAGCGCCGGCTGGTTGACCACGACCTTCAGCTCGGCCAGGTGATCGTCGAGCGGCACCGCGAACACCGCCTGCCAGCCGCCGGCGACCGGGAAGAAGATCAGCGGGACCTTGCCGCCGGCGCCCCGGGGCATGCGGTCGACCCCGGTGACGGTGACCAGGATCGGATCGCCGGGCCTGGGCTTTTGCGTCGAGACCTCGAGGTGGGGCTCGGCGCGGCCGGTGCGCGGGGCCGCCGCGAGGCCGCCCAGGACCACGGCGCAGATGAACGCCAGTCGATACAGCATGGCGCGATCATAGCGCGGTGAACCGCGCGCGGCGCCGGGCAGGCTCGCGCGTGGTTCAGTTGAGGCCGACGACGCGCTCGCGCAGCTGATCGAGGTCGCGCGCGATCCGCGGATTGTTGGGCTCGAGCACGGCCAGGCGCTCGAGAACGTCGAGCGATCGGGGGAGGTCGCCGTTGCGGCCGTAGATGCCGGCCAGGTTGACCAGCATGCGCGACACGATCTGGCGCTTGGTGGCGGCGGCGATCACGCTGGGCTCGAGCACCGCGTCGGGGTTGGTGGTCTTGCGCAGCAGCGCCTCGAGGTCGGGCGGGCTGAGCGCGCGTCCGCCGCTGAACGGATCGACGAACAGCCAGGCGTCCTCGATCGCGACGCGGACCAGAAAGTGGCCCGGGAAGTTGACGCCCTGGGCCAGGATGCCGACCCTGCGCGAGACCTCGAGGTACAGCACCGAGAGCGAGATCGGGATGCCGATGCGGCGGTCGAGCACGTCGCACAGAAAGCTGTTGCGCGGGTCGTAGTAGTCGCCCGTGTTGCCGCAGAACCCCATGCGATCGAACAAGCAGTCGCTGATCGCGCGGGCACGCCCGATGCCCCCGGTCGCGCGCGCCACCTCGGGCTGGACCTGGTGGGCGATCGCGTCGAGCTGCTCGCGGTAGCCCTCGAGATCCCGGGTCGGATAGTCCCAGGCGCCGATCAGGAGCGCGGCGTGGTCGAGCGGGAAGTCGTCGCGCGAGACGACCTCGGCGAACCGGCCGAGCGCGGGACTTCCTTCCATCGGCGTGACGTTAGCATCCGCGCGCCGCACCGTGAATGATCTCGACGCCGTCAGGCAATCTCCGAGGGGTTTGTGTGCCATGCTAGGCTATCGATGGCCGAAGAGCCGCGCCCAGGTTTAATCGTTGGCGGCCGCTATGAGCTACTCGAGGTCGCCGGTCGCGGTGGCATGGCTGACGTGTGGCGCGGCCGGGTCCGCGGCGATTCGGGCTTCGTGCGAGAAGTGGCGATCAAGCAGATGCACCAGCACCTCGCCGTGCAGCCGCAGTACGTGGCGATGTTCGTGGAGGAGGCCCGGGTCGGCTCGGCGCTGCAGTCGCCCAACATCTCGGAGGTCCACGACTTCGTCCACGACCGCGGCAACTACTACATGGTCCTCGAGTGGATCGACGGGGTCGATCTCGGGAGCTGGATCAAGTGGCACGTCGCGCGCAACGAGCCGACGCGCTGGGAGCTGGTCGCCGCGGTCGCCGTGGGGGTGCTGCGCGGGCTGGCGTCGGCGCACGAACGGGTCGGACCGGACGGCGAGCTGTTGCCGATCGTGCATCGCGACGTTTCGCCCCACAACGTACTGCTCACCACACGCGGCATGGTGAAGCTGGTCGACTTCGGCCTCGCGTTCGCGCCCGACCGCACGCAGGAGACCACCGACCCCGGGATCGTCAAGGGCAAGATGTCGTACCTGGCCCCCGAGATCGTTACGGGAGGACGGCCGAGCCCGGCCTCGGATCAGTTCGCGTGTGGTTCGGTGCTCTGGGAGGCGCTGGTCGGGCGCAAGCTGTTCGATGGCGCGACCGACTATGAAGCGTATTGTCGGCTGCGCGACTGCATGGTCCAGCCACTGAGGCCGCTACGGCCGGATGTGCCGCCTGCGTTTGCACAGATCATCCATCGCGCGCTCAGCGCCTCGGCCGACCACCGGTTCCCGTCGGCGCGCGAGATGGCGCGCCAGATCGGAACCGCGCTCAAGAAGGTCCAGCTGCGCAAAGATCTACACACGGTGTTGTCGCGCAGCGTCATCGAGGCGCGGGCCGTGATGGATCTCGGGAGCCGGACCGGCGAGATCTCCGAAGCGACGCCGCTCGCCGAGATCCTCCCCGGGGACGCGGGCCGGTTCGACGAGCCCGTGCGGATCCCGGAGGGTGCTGCATCACAGGCGCTCGAGCGGCTGCGCAGTCTGCGTCACTATCTTCCGTTCTTCGGTAAGAAGCGCGGCTAAGCTGCGCGTGCGAGGAAACATGCCGTTCGATCAAACCAGGTCTACTCGAGTCGGGATCTACGGATGGGGCGTGGTCGCGCCGGGTGCACGCGACGTACCGGCATTCGCCAAGCTCTTGCAGAGCGGCGTCTCCGCGCTGCGTCCGAGCGCGAAGCCAGAGCTCGGCCCGGGGCTGTTTGCCGTCGGTGAACCGGACTTCGCGTTCGCCGACTACCAGGAGTGGATCGCCGCGCGGCACGGCGCGCCGTACGTGTCGCGGATGGTCGCCAAGATGAGCGACAACGTGCAGTTCGCGATCGGCGCGACGATCCAGGCGCTGCGCGCGCCCGGGCTCGAGGACGCGGTCAAGGAGCTCGACGAGCAGTGCCACGTCTACATCGGCTCGGGGGTCGGCGATCTGCCCGAGAGCTACAAGGCGGCGGCCACGCTGGGCCGCGCGATGCGCGAGTGGAACCACTTCTGGGCCGACCCGGCGCACTGCACCGAGCGCCGCCGGTTCCACGCGGAGGGCACGGCGCCGTCGGGCGGCCTGGTGCCGACCGATCCGGCGACCTTGCCGGTCGATACCGAGGCGCGGTTCGAGGCGCTGGGGGCGTGGGACGCGTTCTGGGCCAGCCGCTCGGCCGAGCTGCGCGCGTTCTGCGATCGGTTCGCGGCGATCGAGAAGCTCAACGCCGATGGCGACGAGGCCGATGCCCACCTGCACGCGATCCGCAAGCGGTTGCGCGAGCACCGCAAGCTGATGGATTAGGTGGGGTGCCCGCCGCCACCGTGGACGACGGTGAGCCCGAACCTGCTCTGGAACATCCAGAACTCGCCTGCAGCGCAGATCACGATGCTGCTGAACTGCCACGGGGAGGCGTGGGCGCCGGTCGGCGCGTGCTCGACGTTCGGCGTCGCGCTCAGCGTCGGTCGCGAGGCGATCCTGCGCGGCGACGCCAAGCTGGCGATCGTCGGCACCACCGATCCGCGGCCCGATCCGGCGCTCGCGGCGTCGTTCCACCAGGCGCGCGTGATGCCCGGCACCGGCGAGGTCAACCGGCCGTTCACGTCGCTGCGCGGCACCCACATCTCGGGCGGCGCCTGCGTGTGGATCATCGGCGACGCGGAGTGGTGCGAGGCGCGCGGTCTGGTGCCGGTCGGCGGCTACGTCGATGCGGTCGCGATCGCGTCGGACGCCGAGCACATCA
>Ga0302299_10000036_pt1 | contig 48740 bp, 47 predicted proteins | sample III_Fen_N3_4_FD_198795 | JGI IMG/M metagenome (GOLD analysis project Ga0302299, IMG submission 198795) | Peat permafrost microbial communities from Stordalen Mire near Abisko, Sweden - III_Fen_N3_4 | ecosystem: Environmental > Terrestrial > Soil > Wetlands > Permafrost | place: Sweden: Abisko...
CTGCCGGGCCACGACGCCCTCGCGGCGGAGTTACGGGACGGCTGGCTGGCGCGGGTGGGCGCGGGCGAGGTCCTTGCGGAGGTCGAGGGCGCGGTTGAAATGGAAGCTGCGCCCGCCGGCGACATCACAGAACCGCAGGCTCCGGCGTGAGCGACGCCGGACGGGTCATAGCGGGAACGGCGAGAGGGACGCGCCTGATCGCGCCCGGCGAGGGGACGAGGCCCTTTGGCGATCGAGTGAAGCAGACCCTGTTCGCGATCCTGGAGCCGGAACTTCCCGGCGCGCGCGTTCTGGACCTCTTCGCAGGTTCGGGCGCAGGCGGCATCGAAGCACTCTCGCGGGGAGCCGCGTACGCCGTCTTCGTGGAACGCGACGCCGTAGCCGTGCGCGCCATCGCGGACAACCTGGCGAAGGCCCGGCTCGGCGATCGGGGCCGTGTCGCACGCGCCGATGTGCTCGCCTACCTGGGCGATCGGGCTGTCTCGGACGGTCCGTTCGATCTCGTGCTCATCGATCCGCCCTACGCCGAGCCCAAACTGCTGGAGGCGGCGATCGCCCGGTTGGGAGTTGCCGGGACCCCGCTTCTCAGCGCCGCGGCGTGGGTTGTGGCCAAGCATTTCTGGCGCACCCCTCCACCATCGACCGTTGGGCTGCTAGCATCGATGCGAACCCGAAGGTTCGGAGAGACCGCCCTGACGTTCTACCGCCAGGAGGGCTCCGCTCCCAGGGCTGAGGAAGAGTCGGTCGCCGCCACATCGGATCGGTCTGCGGCCGAATCGGAGGAGGCTGCCAGGTGAAGATCGCCGTCTACCCGGGCTCGTTCGACCCGCTGACGAACGGCCACCTGGATGTTGTCACCCGCGCCGTTGCCGTGTTCGATCGAGTCGTGTTCGCCGTCCTCGTGAACCCCCGCAAGGCGGAGCCGATCTTCGCGACCGGCGTTCGATTGGCAGTCATCCGAGAGGCCCTGGACGAGTCCTGCCCGGCCGAGGTGGCCGGCCGAATCGACGTCGAGTCGTTCGACGGCCTGACGGTGGACTTCTGCCGCAAACTCGGCGCCCATTTCGTCGTGAGAGGCTTGCGAGCAATTTCCGACTTCGAATCCGAGCTCCAAATGGCCCACATGAACCGCAAGCTCGACCCCGATCTCGACACCGTCTTCTTCATGAGCGCCCTCGAGCACAGCTATCTGAGCTCGAGCCTGGTCAAGGAGATCGCCACTTTCGGCGGCGACGTGACCCAAATGGTGCCCCCGGCCGTAGCCAGGCGTCTGGCTGCCCGGGTGCCGAGTCTATAATCCGAGAAACCGGCAGCCCTACACCTGCCCCAGGAGGGCCAGTCCGATCGACATCACTCATCTAGTCGAGCGACTCGAGTCGCTGGTAGCGGACGGCTGGAAGGTTCCTCTGCGGAACAGCGTCGTCATCGATCAGGCCTATGCGCTCGATCTGATCGACCAGCTGCGGATGACGATCCCGGAGGAGATCAAGACCGCCAAACGGGTCAACTCCGAAGTCGATCGGTTGCTCGAGCAGGCGCGCGAGGAAGCGGAGCAGATCCTCGCCCGTGCCCAGGAGCAGGCGACGTACCTAATCGAAGAACGCGAGCTTACGCGTCAGGCCGAGGAGATGAGCCAGGAGATCGTGCGCCAGGCCCATTCCGAGGCCGAGGGCATCCGCGCCGGCGCGGACGACTATGCCGCCGACGTGTTGTCCAAGCTCGAAGTCGAGGTCATGCGGACACTCAAGAGCATCAGACTGGGGCTGGACCTGCTCGATGACAGGCGCGCCGTTCCCGCGGTCGCTGAAGACACCGATGGAGAAGGGGCGCTCGATGAATACGAAGAGTCCGAAGGCGAAGAAGAGCCAATCCGCGGCTGAGGCCCTCACGTTCAACGTCGCCGGCCTGCTCGGCGAACCGATCGGCTCGATCCGCGACCTCGAAGTGAGTTCGCCGCCGCTGGATCTCGGGCCGGATCTGAATCAGAACAGGGGAATCGCCGGGCGGCTGAGACTGACCCGAACGAACCGCGGCCTTCTCGTCAAGGGCCGGCTCTCCACGTCCATCGCACAGGTGTGCAGTCGCTGTCTGCGCGACATCGACTATCCGGTGGATCTGGACATCGAGGATGAGGTTCTGCCGACCCTCGACCTGGCGACCGGGGCGCCCGTGGACACGGAGGCCGAGCCCGATGCGCTTCGACTGACGGACCACCACGAGCTCGAGCTCGAGGAAGAGGTTCGGGATGGCATGCTGCTTGCCGAGCCCATCGCGCCGCTGTGCCGGCAGGACTGCCCGGGCTTATGCCTCGAATGCGGCCTCGAGTTGGGCAGCGGGCCGCACGACCATCCCGACGCGGACATCGATCCGCGGCTGGAGGCGTTGCTCGGGTTTGCCCCGACCCACGAGGTCTGACCCGGCGGACGGAGTTGAGCTGTTGGATCGAACCGGCGGCGGCCCCCGTGTTGGGCGCACTTGGTAGTCGCTAGACTTTCGCCATGCCGTCCTTCCGCGCTCCCAGGGGTACCCGCGACCTCCTTCCCGAGGTCAGCTCCCGTCTGAATAGACTCGAAAGCCTCGCCCGGTCGCTGGCAGGCCGCTACGGCTACCTCGAGATGGAAACGCCGATGTTCGAGCAGGCGTCCGTCTTCGAGCGCGGGATCGGCGAAGTCACCGACGTCGTCGAGAAGGAGCTTTTCCGGCTGGCGCCTCGAACGGAGGAGTCGGAAGCGTGGGCTCTACGCCCTGAGGCCACGGCGGGCATCGTTCGGGCGTTCGTGCAGCACGGAATGCACACGTGGCCGCAGCCGGTGAAGCTGAGCGTGGTGGGGCCGATGTTCCGCTACGACCGCCCGCAGGCTGGCCGATACCGCCAGTTCTGGCAGTGGGATGCCGAGGCGATCGGCGATCCGGGCCCCGCCGTGGACGCCGAGATGATCGAGATGGGCTACCGCTTCTACGTGGAGGCGGGCGTACCCGAGGTCCAGGTGCTGCTCAACTCGATCGGTGACCCGGCGTGCCGGCCCGACTATCTGGAGCGGCTGACGACCTACTTCCGGAGTCACGACACGGAGCTGCCCGAACTCGAGCGGCGGAGACTGCAAACGAACCCGCTTCGCCTGCTCGACTCGAAGGATCCGGCGCTGACGCCCCTGGTCGCCGATGCGCCGAAGATCGGTGACTGCCTCTGCGACGCGTGCGCGGCCCATTTCGCCGCGGTCCGGGCCCACCTCGAGGCGATCGGCGTGCCCTACAGGGTCGAGCCGACGCTGGTGCGTGGCCTCGACTACTACACCCGGACGGCGTTCGAGTATTACCGTCGCGGCGCGGAGGGCCAGCAGCAGGCCCTGGGCGGTGGCGGCCGATATGACGGCCTGGTGGAGAGGCTGGGCGGTCGGGCAAGCCCGGGCATCGGCTTTGCGCTTGGTCTGGACCGGGTGCTGCTGGCCCTCGATGAGACCGGGGCCGCGGCCGCCGCCGAGCCTCCGCCGCTGGCGGTCATCGTCGGGGCGGATCCGGCCGACACGATCGCGCGGCTGCGAGTGGCGAGCCTCCTTCGCGCCGAGGGGCTGCGCGTTCGCGCCGAACTGGCGCCGCGCAAGCTCGGCCGCCAGCTGGAGACGGCGTCGCGCGACCACGCCCATTTCGCGGTGATCATCGGCGACGAACTGACTGACGGGCACGTCCAACTCAAGGACCTCGAAGCGGGAACCCAGCGGCTTGTGCCGCTCGTCGAACTCGCGCGTGAACTCGCCCGCGCGGCTAAGAGCCACCACCACGGCTGACTCGGCCCCGGCCGGGCTGTCCGCGCTCGCGGCGCTGTGATCCACTCCCGCAGCGGCTGCGAATCCCAACCGTAGGTCGCATGCGGGGGAGATGACGATGGATACGGGGGACGAAGTTCCGGCTCGGCAACGGCTACTGCCCGTCTGGATCGCCGCGGCCGTATTGGTCGTTGCCATTACGGTCGTCGCGGTCGCGATCTTGCCCCGAATTGGGGCCGCCTCGCCGACGACCGCTCCCACTCCCGCCCCGTCCCTGCCGGGCGCACCCGGGCATTTCGCCGACGGCCAGTTCGCCTTCGACTACCCCACCGATTGGGGTGTGATCTCCGGCAACGACCATGGGGCCACGGGGGTTCTGGATGTCATAGCCGTTCTCGGCAACGGCACCTGGCAGGAGAGCTGCCGGCACGGGGCCGACGGAACGATGTCGTGGATGAGCTGCGGCACCGACGCCGTAGGAGTCCCGCCCGGAGGGATCGTTGTCAGGATTTACCTCTGGTACGGCGGCCCGGCGGTGCCTTGCCGCGGTGATACGCAGGCCAACGCAACCCTCGGGACCACCGCCGTGCGAGCGACGGTCGACCGAAGCACGACCAGCTGGGAAATCCGCGCCCCCGGCAATGAATTCGGTCAGCCCAACAACGTATTCGTTGAAGCCCACACCAGCGACCCGACCGAACTGGCCCGGGCCGAGGATCTCGCCACGAGCTTCCGCTGGCTCGATTCCTCGTATAGCGGCGGATGCTCGGGCCCGGCGTCCAGCTAGCCTGCCCCGGTCAGAAGGGTCGGCCGCCGTTCCGGTACGATGAGGGCATGAGTGAGCCCCGCCCTATCTCGCCTGAAGCCGCCTACAGCCTTGCCACCCCGTATCGCGAGGTCACCTGCGGCGACCTGCGCGCGGGCGACGCCGGACGCGAGATTCGGGTAGCCGGCTGGGTTCATCGGCGACGCGACTACGGCGGCCTCATCTTCATCGACCTGCGGGACCGCTACGGCCTGACCCAGATCGTCGTCAACCGGGCCGAGGCACCCACCGCGGCCGCGGTCGCCGACAAGGTCCGCAATGAGTTCGTGCTCGAGATCCGGGGCAAGGTGGCTCCCCGCCTGGCCGGAACCGTGAACACCCGGCTCGAGACGGGCGAAATCGAAGTCCAGGCCAGGTCGGTCGAGATCCTGAGCGAGGCCCAGACACCGCCCTTCTATATCAACGAGCCCGACGCCCCGGTCGAGGAGAGCCTGCGCCTCAAGTACCGCTACCTCGACATCCGTCGGAAGCCGCTTCTGGACCGGCTGCTGCTTCGCTCGGAACTGGTCAGGGCCATCCGCGACGCCCATCACAACGCCGGTTTCGTCGAGATCGAGACGCCGATCCTGCTGAAGTCCACGCCGGAAGGCGCACGAGATTTTATCGTCCCGAGCCGCCTCCAGCCGGGCACCGTGTATGCCCTGCCGCAGAGCCCGCAGCAGCTCAAACAGCTCTTGATGGTCGCCGGCATGGACCGCTACTTCCAGATTGCCCGCTGTTTCCGGGACGAGGACCTCCGCGGCGACCGCCAGCCGGAGTTCACCCAGCTGGACCTGGAGATGAGCTTCGTGACCGAAGAGCGGGTCATGGACTTCGTCGAGGCGATGATCGTCGAGGTCAGCCGGACGGTCGTTCCGGATCGGCCGATCCAGCAGCTGCCCTTCCCGCGGATCGACTATCACGACGCCATCGAGCGCTTCGGCTCCGACAAACCGGACCTCAGGTTCGGCATGGAGCTGGTGGATCTCGCGGCCGCGCTTGGGGAGGGGAGCACCGGCTTCCGCGTCTTCGACGAGGTCGTGGCCGCCGGAGGACGCATCAAGGCGATCGCGGCGCCGGGGATGGCGGAGTCGAGCCGCTCCCAGATCGACGACCTCGTGGAGTTCGTTCGCGGGCGCGGCGCGAAGGGCCTGGCCCATGTCTCGGTGGCCGCGGACGGGGCGGCGCATTCTCCGATCGCGAAGTTCCTCGGCGAGGAGCGCATCGAAGCCGTCGTTCGGGCGGCCGCGGCAAAGCCGGGCGACTTGATCCTGATCGTCGCCGATGCGAACCACGAGGTGGTGGCCGATGTCCTCGGCCGCCTGCGCCAGGAACTCGGCCTGCGACTCGGTTTGGCCGATCCCGACGTCCTGGCGTACTGCTGGGTCTTTCATTTCCCGATGTATCAATGGGATCAGGAGAAGACCCGCTGGGACGCGACGCACAATCCGTTCAGCGGCGTCCTGCCCGAGGACGAGAAGCTGCTGGTCACGGTGTCGGGCGATCCGTACGCGCCTTCGCGCCTGGATCCGGCCGGGCGGGCACGAGCGATGCAGTACGACGTCGCCTTGAACGGCTGGGAGCTCGGCGGCGGGTCCGTCCGAATTCACAAACGCGAGCTGCTGGAACGCAGCTTTGCGCTTCAGGGATATTCGCTCGAGAAGATGCACGAGCTGTTCGGCGGGATCCTCGAGGCGTTCGACTACGGCGCACCGCCGCATGGTGGCATTGCCATGGGCATCGATCGCTGGGCCGCCCTCTTCTCGCAGCAGACGAATATTCGGGAGGTGATGGCCTTCCCGAAGACCCAGTCTGGGACCGATTTGATGCTGGAAGCCCCTTCACAGCCCGAGCAAGAGCAGTACGCTGACCTCGGATTGCGGTTTGTGGGGATTCCGTCGCAGCAAACCGGCGACCGCTAAGGGGTAAGAACTCGGAAACGGCCGTGCGGCCGAACTTGGAGAGTGGGATGGAATCGGGGACCGAAGAGAGATACGTCCGCTGCCGTCGATGCCACGGTGTCTTCGAGGCGGGGCTTCCCAACTGCACCCGGTGCGGGACGGCTTACGTCGCCTCACCCGATGCGCCCGATGCTCGGACCGGTTCGTACGCTGAGAAGTACACCGGTTCCGAGTTCGCGCCGCAGGTGGAAGTGCCCATGACGAGCAGTTCGGGCAATCGCTCGGGGATGGGTCTCGTTCTCGCTATCGGCGCGGGCCTGCTCGTGACGGCGATGGGCGTCGGCGGGTTGGTGTTGATGGGCGCCTTCGATTCTCCCAAAGAAACTCCGCGTGGGGACATCGTCGTCGCCAAGCCCGCGACGCCCACTCCCGTGCCGACGCTGCCGCCGATCGTGACCAAGACGCTCAATCAACTCAGCGACCCGCTGCTGAACATCCACGTTTCGATCCGCACGACCGTCTCTGTGAACGCCCGAGTCAACGGGCGCTCGTCTTCGTCCACCGTGAACATGGAAATCGACTGCGCCAACGGGAACGAGTCGGGCACGCAATCGACCGGTGGCATCACATACGAGTTCCGTCTCGTAGACGGCACCTACTACCAGCGACGGATGCCGACGGGCGCCTGGAAACCACAAGGCGGGTCGTCGCCCTTCCTCGTGTTGAGCCCGCTCTTCGGGCTGTCCGAGCCCCGCATGCTCCAGTACGACGGTTCGGACACGAAGAACGGCGTCCAGACCGACAAGCTCGAGAGCACCCAGTGGTGGACTCCGGACAGCGGCAAGTTGAGCGGCATCGACGTGGCCACGCTGGCCATCAGTCCGCAACACACGAAGCTCACGCTCTGGGTCGGCACCGACGGCGCTCCGCTGTACGCGACGTTCAGGGCCTGGACGGATACGAGCGATGCCACCGGCATCAACCTGCTCGACATCACGACGACCTACACGTTCTCGAACGTCGGCCAGGTGGTGCCGATTCCGTCGCCGACGATCAAGTAGCCGGGCCGCTGCCGGCTGGGCCGGTTCAGAGCACGTCTAGCGGGGCGGATCCCCAGCCTGGGCGGCCAGCGCGGAGTTCCAGTCGGGAGGTGGTCCGCCGGCAGGCTCGGGTGGGCCCTGGTAGCGGGGCAGGTCTCCGCGCGGCGTGGCCAGATCGAGGACGATCCCCGGATCGCCGAGCTCTATCTGGCGGATCGGGACCCCGCCGGCGACGAGCGATTGCACGGCCTCCTCGCCGTGCTGCCCGGATAACGCGGCCAGGCGATCGAGCAGGGCCACCGGAATCAGTATCGGAAAGCCGGGCTGCCCCGCGTACGCCGGCCGGATGATCGTGTCCAAGGCGGCTCCGTGCGCCTCGACCAGCGAAGTGACCGTCTCCGGATCGACCCACACGTATCTGAAGGGCCAGAGCAGCGCGGCCGAGGTCTCGGCGACTGCGGCAACCGCGGCCCGCATGCCGGTCACGAACCAGGCGATGCCGTGCGGCTCGTCCGCCTTGGGGCTGATCAGCGTCAGGCCGAGCTCGGCGACGGCGATGCTCAACTCCTCGGGAACCAGCGGCGTCACGACTACCGTCGGCAATGCACCGCCCGACCAGGCGGCCTGGGCTAGCCGGCGCAGCGCGGGCTCGCCGTCGGCGAGGGTCAGAGCTGCCGGCGGATCCGGAACGAGGATTACTGCGGCGACGGTCATGGGCTGTCTCCTCGGGCCGAGTGTAGCGCCTGAGCGCCGAACGCCGAATCGAGGATTGCCGGCGGCCCATTACGCCTGGCTGTGCGACAATTCACGGGCCCATGAATGACTCGCCTCGCTCCACCACGCCCTTTGAATTCGACCACCCCGGCCAGGTCCGGTCCGTTGACGCGGCCACCGCGATACGCGCCGACGTGCGCAATGTCGCGATCGTCGCCCACGTCGACCATGGCAAAACCACTCTCGTCGACGCGATGCTGCGCCAGGCGGGCGCTTTCCGTGCCAACCAGGTGGTCGTCGAGCGGGTCATGGATTCCAACGACCTCGAACGCGAGAAGGGGATCACGATCCTCGCCAAGCAGACCGCGGTCGACTACGACGGCATCCGTTTGAACATCGTCGACACCCCCGGTCACGCCGACTTCGGCGGCGAGGTCGAGCGCAGCTTGAACATGGTCGACTCGGTCCTGCTCCTGGTCGACGCGGCCGAAGGCCCGCTGCCGCAGACGCGCTACGTGCTCCAGAAGGCGATGTCGCATCACCTGCCAGTCGTCGTGGCCATCAACAAGATCGATCGCTCGGACGCTCGCTGTGCGGAAGTCCTCGATGCCGTCTACGAGCTGTTCATGGATCTCGGAGCGGACGCTACCCAGATCGACTTCCCGGTGGTGTACACCAACGCCAAAACCGGGACGGCCACCATGGACCTCGCCAACGCGGGCACGAACCTGCGGCCGCTCTTCGAACTGCTGATCGAGCACACCCCCGCACCCCGATACGTGCCGGACCATCCGCTCCAACTCCTCGTGACGAACCTGTCCGCGAACGACTATGTCGGCCGGATGGCGGTCGGCAGGGTCTGGAACGGCACGATCAAGCTGGGCGGCCGGATCGTGATCGTTCGGGAAGAAGCCGAGGACACGGCCGGCTCGATCGAACCTGGACGGACGGTCACGCTCACCGGGACCGTGACGAGCCTGACGACTGCGCACGGCATCGAGCGCGTCGACATCGAAGAGGCCGGGCCGGGCGACATCGTGGCCCTGGCGGGCATCCCCGACGTGACCATCGGCGACACGATCACGGATCCGGCCGATCCGCGGCCGATGCAGCGACTGGACCTCGATGCCCCGACGCTGAGCATGACCTTCGGGGCAAACACGTCGCCGCTTTCGGGACGCGAGGGCAAGTACGTTACGAGCCGCCACATCAAGCAGCGGCTGGAGAAGGAAATCCTGGGCAACGTCTCGATCGAGTTCCAGCCGACAGAGTCGGCGGACACCTACGAGGTCCTCGGTCGCGGAGAACTGCAGCTGGCGATCCTGATCGAGCAGATGCGACGCGAAGGTTTCGAGCTCCAGGCCAGCCGGCCTGAGGTCATCCTGCGCACGATCGACGGCCAGACCCATGAGCCGTACGAGCGGATCACGGTCGACATCCCGCCCGAATTCATTGGTGCCGTTCAGGCCGCCCTGGCCGACAGGAAGGGCCGCCTCGAGCAGATGAGCACCGATGCCGACGGCCGGGTTCGGATGGAGTACGTCATTCCGGTCCGCGGCCTGATCGGGTTCCGCGGCCAGCTTCTGACCGACACGCGCGGGACGGCGCTGATGCACCAGATCGGCGAGGGCTACGGCCCATGGGCCGGCGAGGTCACGCACCGCACCAGCGGCGTCCTCGTGGCGGACCGCCAGGGCACTTCGAACGGCTACGCCCTGTACAGCCTCCAGGAACGATCCGAGCTGTTCATCGGCAGCGGCGTGGATGTCTATGAAGGCATGATCATCGGCGAAAACGCCCGGCCCGAGGACATGGACGTCAACGCGACCAAAGAGAAGAAGCTCACGAACATGCGGACGCATTCTCACGACGAAGCGATCCGCCTGACGCCGCCGCGGGAGCTGACCCTCGAGTCGGCCATCGAGTTCATCGGCACCGACGAACTGGTCGAGGTCACTCCCAAGTCGATCCGTCTGCGCAAGCGGGCCCTCTCGCAGCACGATCGACGCCGCATCGCCGGGCGCGAGTACGACCGCGCCCAGTCGGAGCGCGACGCGGCCCGATAGGGGCGCGAGCGGGGCGACGCCACTGTCCGAGCGTACAATCCCGGCCATGCCGATCTACCTCGACCACGCCGCCACGACGCCGCTGAGGTCCGAAGCCCTCGCGGCGATGCTGCCGTATCTGACCGAGAACTACGGCAACGCGTCTTCGCCACACGGGTTTGGGCGGCGGGCGCGAGCCGGTCTCGACGAGGCCCACGAACGAGTTGGACGGGCAATCGGCGCTCAGCCGCGCGAGATCGTCTTCACCTCAGGCGGGAGCGAGTCCAACAATCTCGCCATCAAGGGAGCGGCCTGGGCGGGCAAGGCTCGCGGCCATCGAATCCTGACGACCGCCGTGGAGCATCACTCAGTCGGCCACACCCTGCGCTACCTTGAGAAGTTCGGTTTCGAGGTCGTCGAGTTGCCCGTCGACCGTTACGGGCGGGTCGATCCGAGCGATGTCGAGGCCGCAATTACGCCACGGACGATTCTGGTGAGCGTCATGCTCGCCAACAATGAGGTGGGCACGGTGCAGCCGATCGCGGAGATCGCGGCCGCGGTGCGCAGGCACAAGGGCGTGCTGCTTCACACGGATGCGGTCCAGGCCGCCGCGCACCTCTCGATCGACGTTGCGGCGCTGGGCGTTGACCTGCTCTCTCTTGCGGCTCACAAGTTCGAAGGCCCCAAGGGTGTCGGCGCGCTATACGTGCGCCACGGCACGAACATCCTGGCGCAGCAGCAAGGCGGCTCGCAGGAGCGCTATCGGCGCGCCGGTACGGAGGATGTGGCCGGGGCAGCGGGTTTGGCGGCCGCGTTGGAGCTGGCCGGGGTAGATCGCGCCGGCGCCGAATCCCGGATCGGTGCCCTGCGCGATGCGCTGGCGGTTCGGCTGCTGGGCATCGAGGGCGTCCAGGAGACGGGGCATCCGCTCGAACGGCTGGCTAACAGCCTCTCGATCGTCGTCGCCGAGCTGGACGGCGCGTCGCTGGTGATGGCCCTCGATCTGGCGGGTCTGGCCTGCTCGACCGGCTCCGCTTGCGTTACCGGCTCGACGGAAGTCAGTCACGTCCTGACAGCGATGGGCTATCCGGACGATGAGGCAAAGGGCGCGCTCCGACTCAGCCTGGGGCGGACCACGACGGCCGAAGAAGTCGAGGACGCGGGGCGCCTCATTGCCGAGGTGATTCAGGTGCAGCGCGCAGCGCTCAGCCGGTTTGTCGCGGCGAGCCCGACAGCCGTATCGACCCAGGACGCTGCGCACGCGGCGTCGGAGGCGACTGCCGGGTGACGCGCGTCCTGGTCGCGATGTCCGGCGGCGTCGATTCGTCCGTGGCGGCGGCCCTCGTGCGCTCGGCCGGGGACGAGGCGATCGGCGTGTGGATGCGACTCCACGATGTGGCCGACTCGTACTCGGAATTCAAGAAGAGCTGCTGCTCCCTCGATGCCGCCGAGGACGCCAGGCGGGTTGCGGCCCAACTCGACATCCCGTTCTACGTCATGAACCTGGAGCCGGAGTTCAACGAGGGCGTTCTGCAGCCGTTCCTCGAGGCGTATCTCGAGGGCCGCACGCCGAGCCCGTGCGTCGACTGCAACAATGCGGTCAAGTTCGGGGCCCTGCTGGGCCGGGCCCGCTTCTTGTACGACTGCGACTCGGTGGCGACGGGGCATTACGCTCGAGTTGTCGCGCCGGCCACCGACCCGCCCACCAAGCCGGAAGCAGCCGCGGCAGGGTTCGAGCTGCTCCGAGGCCGCGATCGCGACAAGGATCAGAGCTACTTCCTATACGGCCTGGGCCAGGAAGAGCTGGCGCACACGCGTTTCCCGCTCGGCGAGATGACGAAGCCGGCGGTGCGGGAGATGGCGCGCTCGTTGGGTCTGGCCACGGCCGACAAGCACGACAGCCAGGAAATCTGTTTCGTCCCTCGCGGCGACTACCGTGAGGCACTCCGCGAGCGCGCCGGATGGCAGGCCGAGCCCGGGCCGGTCATCGACTTCGACGGCCGCGAGGTCGGCCAGCACCACGGGGCCGCTTCGTACACGGTGGGCCAGCGGCAGGGGATCGGCGTCGCCCTCGGTGAGGCGCGCTACGTGCTCAAGATCGACGCCGCGTCGAACATAATCCGACTCGGCCGCCGGGTCGATCTCGAAACGCGCACCTTCGAGGTGCAGGAGATGCGTTTCGTCGCAGGCGATCAGACGGGGGGAGCGGCGCCCTTCCGTGCGGAGGTCCAGATCCGCCACCGCGGGCGCGCGGTCGACGCGACCGTGAAGCCATCCGGCGACGGTCGGTGGGGCGTCGAGACGGATACGCCTCTGTGGGCTGCCGCACCGGGCCAGGCCGCCGTCTTCTATCGCGGTGAGGCGGTTGTGGGCGGTGGGCGGATAGCCCGTTCGGAGGATCCTGCGGACGCCTGAGCGGTCATCGCGCGGCGCCGCATTCACGACGGGCGCCCCGGCCGCGACTCCCGGCGGCTCCTATACTCAGGCCGTCGCCGCCGGAGATCGGCGCCTGCCCGATGAGGAGCGTGAGTGGCTCTCGGACCCGCGCATGTGCTGGCCGTCCTGGTCGGGCTCTTCCACGCCGCGTTGTTCGTCTTCCTTCGCGGCAGGGCCGGCGGCGGAACGGTTCTGGTGTTGCTCGCGTCGATCCTGGGAGCGTGGGCAGGGGATGCCGTCGGTGGGCGGTTGGGCGTCGATCCTTTGCGTGTCGGCGACTTTCACGTCGTGTCCGCGTCCATAGTGGCCTGGGTCGGTATTGCGTTCGTGGCGGTGATCACCGTCCTAGGACCGGCGCCGTCGCCCGAGAAGCCCGAATGATCCGGTCGGTGGCGTGGCTGCTCGATCTCTTGCGAGGCGAGTCGGACAGGAGCGATCGACGGCTGATGGCCTTTGTCCGAGGGGTGGTACTGGGCGCGCTGGTCGGATCCGCCATCGCCGGCTCGACTGTGTGGAATCGGCGGCGAAGCCGGGACTGAAACAGCCGGCGCCGTGGCCTCGCTGCGTTTGGTACCGTTAGCGACGATGCCTGCTTTGCCGATTCCCTACCTCACCGCGGCCGAAGTGCGCCGCCGCTATGTCGACTTCTTCGCGCAGCGCGGTCACACGGAGGTGCCGAGCGCCTCGCTCGTCCCCGCCGGCGATCAGACGCTCCTGTTCACGAACTCGGGGATGGTCCAGTTCAAGGACGTCCTGACCGGCCGCGAGAAGCGAAGCTACGTCCGAGCGACCGACTACCAGCGCTGCCTGCGGGTGGCCGGCAAGCACAACGACTTCGAGGAGGTCGGCCGCACCACGCGCCACCACACCTTCTTCGAGATGCTCGGTAACTGGAGCTTCGGCGACTACTTCAAGCGCGACGCGATCCACTGGGCCTGGGAGCTCCTGACCAAGGTCTACGGGATCCCGGCCGATCGGATCGGCGTCACGGTCTACAAGGACGACGACGAGGCCTACGACGTCTGGAGGGACGAGATCGGGATCCCCCTGGACCGCATCGCTCGCTGGGGCAACGTCGAAGCCGGGGACGACGCGAACTTCTGGCGGATGGCCGAGACGGGGCCGTGCGGGCCGTGCTCTGAGATCCATTTCGATCGCGGCGCCGAACTCAGCGAGGGCCCGCACTGCATCCCGGACCACTCCGAGAACTGCCCGCGCTGGCTCGAGGTCTGGAACCTGGTCTTCATGGAGTTCGAACAGCGCGGCGACGGGACGCGCGTGCCGCTGCCGATGAAGTCGGTCGACACGGGGATGGGGCTCGAACGCCTGACGAGCGTCGTCCAGCAGGTCTCGACCAACTACGACACGGATCTCTTCACGCCCATCCACGCGGCCATGCGTGAGTTGCTGGGCCACGACCCGGAGGCCTTCGAGGCCGAGCGGTTCAGCTACCAGGTCATCGCCGATCACTCGCGTGCCGCCACGTTCCTGGTCGCCGACGGCGTCGCCCCGTCCAACGAGGGACGAGGCTACGTTCTTCGCCGGATCATCCGCCGCGCGGTCCGGCACGGCCGGCTTCTCGGCCGGCGCGAGCCGTTCATGGACGTGACGGCGGGAGTGGTCATCGAGACCATGGCCGAGGCATATCCGTACCTCGCCGAGCAGCGCGAGAAGATCCTCAAAGCAATCCGCCAGGAAGAGGCGCAATTCGCGCGAACCCTGGAAACGGGCACGATCCACCTCGAGGCGGCTCTGGCGCACCTCGCCAAGAGTGAACGTGTCGTCGGCCGGCTCCCGGACAGCCTGCCTGCCGATGCCCCCGAGCTCGCCGGCGAAGTCGCGTTCCGCCTTCACGACACGTATGGCTTCCCGGTCGATCTCACCGTCGACATGGCCGCCGAATACGGCGTCCGCGTGGATCGGGAGGGCTTCGGGGCCGCAATGGCCGAACAGAAGGAGCGCAGTCGCAAGGGCACGAAAGCCGAGCTTGCGCGCCACGCGGAACTCGGCGACCTGTACCAGGCGATCCTGCGACGAGTCGGCGAAACACGCTTCCTGGGCTACGAGGGAACCGAGGCCGAGGGCCGCGTCGTGGCCATCCTCCGCGATGGTATGGAATATCAGGAACTGACCGGCCACGGCGAGGCCGAAATCGTGCTCGACGCTACACCGTTCTACGGCGAGGGGGGCGGGCAGGTCGGCGACCGCGGCGAGCTTCTCGAAGGCGGCGGCGGGAGTGCGATCTTCACGGTCGAGGACGCTCAGAAGCCGATTGCCGGACTGACGGTTCATCGCGGCAAGCTGCACGGCCGGCTGCGTGTCGGGGAGATCGTCACCGCCCGGGTCGACGCCGAGAGGCGCGCCCGGACGATGCGCAACCACACGGCCACGCACTTGCTCCACCGCGCGCTGCGGAACGTCGTCGGACCGGATGCTCACCAGGCCGGATCCCTAGTCGCGCCTGAGTACATGCGCTTCGACTACCCGATGGATCGAGCGCTGACGGTGGCCGAGAAGCGCGCCATCGAGGACGAGGTTCGGCGGATCGTTCGCGAGAACCGGCCGGTGACGACCAAGGTCCAGCCGATGGCCGACGCGATCGCTGCCGGCGCGGACGCCTTCTTCGACGAGAAGTACGGCGAGAAGGTCCGGACGGTCCGAGTAGAGGGTTACTCGTTGGAACTGTGCGGCGGCACGCATTGCTCGGCTTCCGGCCAGATCGGGGCATTCGTCATCACCGGCGAGCGCAGCATCGGGGCTGGCACGCGCCGCATCGAGGCGATGACAGGGGACGGCGCCGACGCTCTGCTGCGCGAGCGGACGGATGTGCTGGAGCGCGTCGCCGAGGCGGTGGGAGCCACCTCGGTGGACGCCGTGCCCGACCGCGTCATCGCAATGCAAGAAGAACTCCGCGAGGTGCGGCGTCGCCTCAAGGCAGGCGGGAGCAGCCTGCCCAAGCCCGCGGACCTCGCCGCTCGCGCGGAGGAAGTCGCACCCGGCGTCAAGCTCGTCGCGCATTCCGTCGCATTCGACTCACCGGAGCAATGGAAGGGCTTCGTCAAGGAGATCCACGCCGCTCTGGGTTCGGGCGTGATCGCCGTGGTGTCCGATTCGGACGCTCCGCAGATCTTCGTCACGGTCAGCTCCGACCTGCTGGAGCGTGGCATCTCGGCCGGCGAACTCGTCAAAGTGGCAATGAAGTCGATGGAAGGCCGGGGCGGTGGCCGCCCGGAGATGGCCCAGGGAATGGGTACCCGCCGCGAAGGAGTGGGTCCGGCCCTGGCCGCGATCGCGGATACACTAAGGACGGCGGGCAAGTAGCGCGCAGCTAGGGGAGCGGCCGTGGCATTCTGGCGCAAGATCTGGGGCCGCGAAGAGACCTCGGCGCTGGCTGCCTGCACGGCGCTGGACATCGGCACCGAGTTCGCAAAGGCGCTCGTCTTCGACATCGATGAAGCAGGCCTGGGCACGGTTCGAGGCGTCGGCCGCAAGCGCCAGGGCCTGGCTCACATGCAGTCGGGCACCGTGACCGATATCAGCGCGGTCGTCGACAACTGCTCGATCGCGCTCCAGGAAGCCGAGGAGATGGCCGGCTTCCGGCCGACACAGTGTGTCATCGGGATCGCCGGGGAGCTGGTCAAAGGCTTCACCACGGCCCGCGCCCATGAGCGCAGGCGCCCGGACTCGCCGATCACCGAAATGGAACTGCAGAAGCTCATCGACGGCGTGCAGCACGACGCGTTGCGCGAGGCAGAGCGGGCCATAACCTGGGAGACGGGTCTGGCCCAGGTCGACGTGCGTCTGGTTCATGCCGCGGTTACGGGCGCCCAGATCGACGGCTATCCGGTCACCAACCCGACCGGCTTCAAGGGCCGGAACGTCAAGATCAGCATCTTCAACGCGTTTGCGCCGCTGGTTCATCTCGGGGCGCTGCAGAGCGTCGCCGAGCAGTTGGACCTGGAGCTGCTCGAAGTGGTGGCGGAGCCCTACGCGGTGGCCCGGGTCCTCGCCAGCGAGCAGGTGCAGCAGTCGGGCGCGCTCTTCATCGACATCGGCGGGGGCACGACGGACGTGGCTCTGGTGCGGCACGGCGGCATCGAGGGGACTCGGATGTTCGCCCTCGGGGGCCGGGCCTTCACCAAGTCGATCGCCGACCATCTCGATCTGCCGTTCCCACGAGCCGAAGAGATCAAGGTCGACTATTCGAAAGGCGCGAAGGTAGAGCACCGAGCCGAGCTGGCCAAAGTGGTTGCCGATGACGTTGCAATCTGGTCCGCCGGCGTCGAGTTGGTCCTCGAAGAGCTGGCCGAGGGAGATCTGCTGCCGAGCCGGGTCTACATGTGCGGAGGCGGGTCGCACCTGCCGGAGATAGGGTCGATGTTGCGCAGCGAGGAGTTCTGGAAGCGGCTTCCATTCAGTCGGCCACCGGAGGTCTTCGTCATGTCCCCGGCACAGGTCGAGCGGATCAAGGATGGCACGCACCTTCTCATCGACCAGCAGGACGTCACCCCGCTCGGTCTGGCCTACCAGGCAATCGAGCTCCAAACCAACGAGGACCCGCTGGATGTCGCTTTGCGCCGGGTCCTCCGTGCGATGAAGATGTAGCGCGATGGCCATCTACTACATCGACATCGACGACGAGATCACCTCGGCGGCGGCGCGGCTCCGTGATTCGAGCGAGACCCGCATCGCTCTGGTCATCCAGGGCGGCTCGCGACTGGCAACGTCGCGTATCAACTTCCGCCTCCTGGCGCGGGAGGCACAGCGTCATGGGCGGCGCCTCGCGATTGTCGCCACCGACGCCTCGGTGCGTTCGCTCGCCCAGACGGCCGGATTGCCCGTCTACGCCAGCGTGGCCGAATACCAGCGCGTAGAGGCCGCCAGGCCGCCCGGCAGTCAGCCCGGTGGCGCCGACGCCGTCGGGGATGCCATGGACGAACTTGCGACGACCCTGGACTCCGGAAGCGGTCGGTCAGCGCGGCTCGCTGGCACATCGGGCGCCGTTCGCGTTTCCGGCGTGGGCCAAGGCCACCCGCTCGCGGTTCAACGATCTGGACCCGGCGTCGCCGTCTGGCTGGCGTTGGGGCTCGTGGTGGCCCTGGTCGTCGCCGGTATCGGGGCGTTTCTGCTGCTTCCGAGCGCGACCGTCGTCCTGACACTCAAAGAAGAGCCGGTCGGGCCGCAGAATCTCACAATCACGGTGGATCCTGGAGTCGTGACTGCGAACGACTCCACGCTCACGATCCCCGGTGTGTCGAAGGACTTCTCGGCTCAGACCGACGGAACCTTCAGCGCAACCGGCCAGAGTGTCGTCGAGACGGCGGCCACTGGGACGGTGACGTTCACAAGCTTCAACACAGTGGGTGCGGTCCCGATCCCGGAAGGGACTCAGGTCGAGACGGCCGGCAAGGTTGCGTTCGCGACCACCTCCGCGGTCACGGTGCCCAAGGCGGTTGTCACCGGCGGAGGCAGTTTCATTCGTGGAACCGCCGATGTCGCGGTCAGTGCCGTAAAGAAAGGCCTGTCCGGCAATGTCGCGGCCGGCGCCATCGTCAACGTGCCACCCTGGCTGGCGACGGCGCTCGTGACCCACAACCAGGTCACCAACAAGAAGGCCACGTTGGGCGGCACGCACACGGTGACTCCCTTCGTTCAGCAGTCGGACATAGACGCCGCCGAAACGAGTCTCGCAAGCCAGCTCGACTCCTCCCTGAGGGCCATGATGACCGACCCGGCGTCAGTTTCCTCGGGCTTCGAGCTCTTCCCGAGTACTGCTCGCCTGGGAGAGCCGAGCTTCACCCCTGACCCGACGACGCTCCTAAACCAGGCGGTCGCGAACTTCGATCTCTCCGCGTCCCGCACCGGGACCGCCACGGCTGCCAACCTGGCGACGGTGCGCGGCCTGGCCGAGCGCAAGATCCGGGCCAATGTCCGGGTCGGCCACACGTTGGTCGACGGCTCGGTAGTGACCACCATGGGATTGCCGACAACGACCGGTGACTCGATCTCGGTTCCCGTGCTCGCCAGCGCGAGTCAGTCCGCAACGATCGATGTCGACCAGCTGCGCGCCGCGATCAAGGGCAAGTCGGTGGCCGAGGCCAAGACGTACCTCTCCCAGTACGGCGCAGCGGAGGTTTCCATCTCGCCGTTCTGGGCGTCGACGGTACCGGGGTTCGACTTCCGGATCGATGTGCAGGTAGTGGCCCCGGTCGCAAAGCCCGCACCGACCCCGGCGCCTACGCCCGTGCCCGCCGCCACGCCACGAATCACGATTCCGCCGGGCCCGACGCCAACGCCGTTCGATTCCACGACCCCGGTCGACTCGGCATCGCCCGGCCCATCCGGGTCGCCCGCGCCCACTTCACCGCCGACGGCGGTGCCCACGGCCTCGAGCCAGGCGAGTGCCACGGCAACGCCGTGAGCGGCAACGACGGCCGGGGCGCCCGGCCGGGGCCGCGACGGCTCCTGGGGATAGACCTCGGCGAGAAGCGCATCGGCGTAGCTCTGGGCGACGTCGAGACGCGCTCCGCTGCGCCGCTACTGACGCTCCGACGGGCCAGAACCATCGACGATGACGCGCGCGTCGTCGCGCGCCTCGCGGCAGAGCGGCAGGCGGACTGCCTGGTCGTCGGCTTGCCCCTAAACGCCGACGGGAGCGAAGGGCCGCAGGCCGCCATCACCCGTGAGTGGGCGGAGGCGGTCGCTGCCGCAACCGGATTGCCGCTACGCTTCCGCGACGAGCGCATGTCGAGCGTCCGGGCAGAAGAGCGCATCGGCGGCCCCGCGAGAGGCAGGTCGGGCGGCCCTCCGAGCGCGCCGCAACGGGACGCGCACCGTGCCCGGATCGATCGTGAGGCGGCGGCGTTGATACTTCAGGACGAGCTCGACGCCACAGCCGGATTGGCGCAAGAGTCTGCCTCCGGTCCGGGACAACCGGCGGAGCGAGGACAGGAATGACTTCACCAAACGGACAGGACCCGCCCGACCATGCCCCCCGCGGCACGAAGAGGCGGTCGTCCCCCTCACGCCTGCCATTCGTAGACACGGGCTGGGACGACTACGACCGGGCCCCGACCGACCCCTCCGGCGCGCCCACCAAACGGGTCTCGGGCACCGAGGATCGCCGCAACTACAAGTCGACCCGCTCGGGCGGCCTCGGCACGGTCCTGCGCTTCACCGTATTCACGCTGGTACTGGCGAGCCTCGTCCTCGGCGGCCTGTACTTCTTCGCCCGCCCGGTCCTCTATCACGCCGTCGCCGACTGGGGCGCCGGCAACCCGACCGCCCTGAAGCTTCCCTTCGTTTCCGACATCGTGCGCAGCGATCTAGGCTCGAGTCTCACCGAGCCGGTCGACTTGACCGACGCCCGGGAGATCGTCTTTCAGATCAAGTACGGCGAAACGATCTCCGAGATCGGCGGTGCGCTCCTCGCGGCGGGCGTCATCACCGACGCGCGGGCCTTTGAGTTCGAGGCGATCGAGCGAGACGCCACCTACAACTTCATCGCCGGTCGCCACGTCATCACGAGGGCAATGACCGTCGATCAGATTATCGACGTCCTGACCAAGTCGCCGGTATCGCCGCCCACCATCCGTGTCACGTTCCGCGAGGGTTTGCGGATAGAGCAGATGGTTGCCAAGCTGGAGTATCTCGAGGCAAACCCGACGGATCCAGCGGTGAAACTCACGATCGATATCGCGCAGTACTACCAGTTGGCGACGAGCCCGCCGGCCGATCTGCTGGCTCGCTACACCTGGCTCAAGTTGCCGTCCGGGAACTCGCTGGAGGGCTTTCTGTTCCCGGCCACGTACAACCTCGACCCGACGACGACGGCTCTCCAGCTGATCGAGGCACAACTCGATGCCTTCGTCGCACAGGCGCCGCCGCAGTTGTTCGACCTCACCCCGGATCAGATTTACCAGGCCGTGCAGGTCGCCTCGCTCGTCGAGCCCGAGGTGGTCCTCGACTCCGATCGGCCTCTAGTGGCCGGCGTGTACGTGAACCGACTCGACAAGAAGAACTGGCCGACGGGTTTGCTCAACTCGAACCCCACGGTCAACTACGCCAACGACTCGGTCTGGCTGCAGTCTCATTCGATCACGACCTGGGTCGACTACACGTTCTGGTCGCCGGTCGGGGGCAGCACGCCGCTGGCGAAGATCGACTTCCCGGAGAAGGTCGCCCCATACAACACGTACCGGCAGGGCGGCCTGCCGCCGACGCCGATTTGTTCGCCCGGGCTCGCATCTCTGCAGGCCGCGGTCAAACCCGATACCGGCGACGGCTTCTACTACTTCCTTGCCAAGAACGACGGCACCGGCGGGCTGGCGTTCGCCCACACCATTGCCGAGCAGAACGCGAACCTGAAGAAGTACGGCTACATCAAGTAGGCACCCGCTCGACCGGTGGATGAGGGTTTCGGCCGGCGGGTAACATTGACCGATGACCTCGATCGTCCGGCGTTTGCCGCATCCAGCCGATTTTGCAGCGCCTCCCGGAGCAGCCGATCTAGCCCGCTGGGCTGAATCCGATGAGGCGGCAAGGCCGGCTCGCCTGGCTCGGCTGCGCGCCCGATTAGCCGGAGAGGGGATCGACGCGTACTTCGGTGTCCGGCCCGAGCACATGCGCTATCTGACCGGCTTCAGCCTGGAAGACGGGGAGGACCGGGTCGCCGGGAATTCGGGGCGGTTCCTGATTTCTGGCGACGAGGTCGTGGTCCTGGCGGATTCCCGCTACCGCTTGCAGGCGAGCGCCCAGGCGCCGGGCGCCCGAATCGAGGCAACAACGTACGACCTTGGATCCAACTGGCCGGCACTCGTCAAGGGCGTTGGCGCGAAGCGAGTCGGCGTCGAGGGTGGCTTCGTCGGTCACCAGCAGTGGGTCGAGCTGCAGAAAGCCGCTCCCGATGTGGAACTCGTGCCGGTGGCCGGTTGGGTCGAAGGCGACCGGGCGACCAAGGAGCCGGCCGAGATCGAACGAATCAGGGCCGCTTGCGCCGTCGCCGATCGGGCCCTGGCTTCCATCGTGCGGCGGATCAAGCCCGGGGTCACCGAACGTGAGCTGGCGCTGGCCCTGGAGTGGGAAATGCGCACCGGCGGGGCGGATGCGCTGGCGTTCGGCGTGGCCTGCCTCACAGGGCCGGATGCCGCGCTTCCTCACGGATCTCCCTCCGAGCGCGAGGTGTGCAGGGGTCAGGTCCTGCTCTTCGACTTTGGGGCGATGGTGGCCGGGTATCGCAGCGACATGACCAGGACCCTCTTCGTAGGCGAGCCGACTGCGCGGGACCTCGCGATCTACGAGATCGTGGCGGCGGCGCAGAACGCGTCGATCGAGTTGGTCGCGGCCTCGGCGCGCGGCGATCGGCCGGCGGCGAACGGCCGTGAAGGCGACGCCGCGGCCCGGCAGGTGATCGAGGCCGCCGGGCACGGTGAGCATTTCGGGCACGGCACGGGGCACGGCATCGGCCTCGCCACGCACGAATCGCCGTCGCTGAGTCGCACGGCCTCCGAGGAGCCGCTGCCCAGCCCAACGGTCTTCAGCGTGGAGCCGGGGATCTACCTGGACGGCGAGACCGGCGTCCGGATCGAGGATCTCGTCCTGTACGACACCACGGCGCGCAAACTTGAGCGGCTGACCTGCTTCCCCCGCGAGGTGCTCGTCGTCGGGGTTTGAGCCCAAGATCGTCCGATTGACCGGCGGATCGGCCGGTTCGGTTTCCCGCTCCGTTACAATCGTTGCGCATCACATCGGACCCTTTCAGTCGGCGCCCGCCGGCCCGCCATTCAAGGAGCCTTCCTCGACCATGATTTCAACCAGCGACCTGCACAAGGGCGTGACGATCGAGCTCGATGGCGACCTGTGGCAGATCCTCGACTACCACCACCTCAAGATCGGCCGAGGCTCGGCTCAGGTCCGCATCAAGCTCCGCAACGTCAAGCGCGGCCAGACGGTCGAGCGGTCGTTCCAGGCCGGCGACCGGTGGCCACGCGTCCAGCTCGAACATCGCCAGATCCAGTTTCTCTACAGGGACGGCAACGACTTCCATTTCATGGAGACCGAGAGCTACGAGCAGTTCCACCTGAGCGCGGAGCAGCTCGACGACGCCGTGAGTTACCTCAAGGAATCGATGCTCCTCGATCGGACCAGCTACGAGGGCGACACGATCGGCGTGGAGCTGCCCGTGACCGTGGACCTCAAGGTGGTGGAGACGGAGCCGGGCTTCGCGGGCGACACTCAGACGGGCGCTCGCAAGGCCGCCAAGCTCGAGACCGGGCTCACGGTCCAGGTTCCGATCTTCGTCGACGAGGGGGACACGATTCGCGTCGACACTCGCACCGGCGAGTACCAGACTCGGCTGTAACGGTCGAGCGGGATCTTCCTTGAGCCGCGGCGGGCCTCCGCAGAACGAGCCCCTCTGGGGCGACTTCCCGGACGACGTCGCGGCCGTGACCGACGGCTCCAGGCCGCCCGACTGGGCGCTGCCGTCTTGGGACACGATCCCGTCGGAGGAGACCGCCCCTGCGGCGCCGCGGTTCCTGACTCCTGCGGGCCTGCCGGATGCGGCTCGGCCGCCGGCGAAGGGCGCTGCGCCGGCGGCAGTTGAACCGAAAGCAGACGCAGCGCGGCCGGCGCTCCACGCGCCCGTCGGCGGTTTCGAGATGCGCATCCTCCAGGTCAGCGAGATCACTCGCGCCGTGCGCGACGCCATTCGCGCCGACCCCGGACTGCGCGACGTCTGGGTGGAAGGCGAGGTTGGACGGGTCACCGTCTCCTCGGCCGGCCACGCGTATTTCACGCTGAAGGACGAGCGCAGCCAGCTCGCATGTGTCTTCTTTCGCGACGACCGGCTGAGCTCGCCGTTCGAGCCGAGGACCGGGCTGCGGGTCGTGGTTCACGGGCGCATCGACCTGTTCGAGTCTCAAGGCGTATACCAGCTCTACGTCACCGCGATTCAGCCCGCTGGTTTCGGCGATCTGGCGCTTCGATTCGAAGCCCTGAAGGCGAAGCTCGCGGCCGAAGGCCTGTTCGAGACGGCTCGCAAGCGCTCCCTTCCGGATCGGCCCGCCGTGATCGGCGTTGCCACCAGTGCGACCGGCGCGGTCTGGCACGACATCTGCCATGTCGTGGCGCGCCGCTGGCCACTCGCCCGATTGCTCCTGTCGCCCTGCCAGGTCCAGGGCGAGGGATCGGCGGCGAGCATCGTGACGGCCCTGGACCGGCTGGCTCGCTGGGGCGAGAAATGCCGCGCCGAAGGCCGCCCGGAGGACGCGCCGGCGGTCGTGATCCTGGCGCGCGGCGGTGGCTCCCTCGAGGATCTGTGGTCCTTCAACGACGAACGAGTGGTGCGGGCGGTCGTGGCCCATCCCGTGCCGGTAGTGTGCGGTGTCGGCCACGAAGTCGACGTCACGCTGGCCGACTTCGCGGCCGACGTCCGCGCCCCGACGCCGTCCGCGGCGGCCGAGCTTGTCGTGCCCGACCGCACGGAGATCCTGGTCGTTCTGGGCGAGCTTTCGAGGCGCGCGGGCGGGTATACGGGCCGGACTCTGGCGGGTGCCCGGAGTGAGCTCGCGGCCGAGGGCCGCGCTCTCGATCGGCTGCGGCCCTCGGCCCAGCTTGCCCAGGCACGTGAGCGGGCGGGATACCTGCTCGATCGGGCGACCAGGGCCATACGAAGCGAGATCGGCCGGCGAGCCGACGTGGAAGGCCGCCTTGCCGCCCGGATGCGACCGGTGTTGGTTGCGCAACTGGCGGCGCGGCACGTGGCCATGGAGCGGAGTTCGGCCAGTCTCGCGGCGCTCGGCCCACAGGCCACGCTCGACCGTGGGTACGCCATTGTCAGGCGACGATCGGACGGGTCGATCGTACGCGCGCCGGCGGAGGCGCCCGCGGGTGAGCGCCTCACGGTGCGTGTCGCCCAGGGTGAGGTCGCCGCAACTGTCGATGCGGATCCGGCCACGGGCCGCGCACCCGCCAAGAAACGCCCTGCGTGATGGAGGCGCTGCCAATCGCCCTATTGCTGATCGCGGCCGGCGTTCTCGGATTCGTCCTTTCGATCCGGGTTGGTATCCTGCTCGGAGTGCGTCTCGACCGCGCCATCGAGGCACGCGCCGCTGCCGACAAGCTCGCGCACGATGAGGAGGCAAGCGCCGATGAGTGACCAGACAGCGGCCGCCCCGGCCGTGGACGTCGGATCTCTGACGTTCGATGAGGCGCTGGTCGAACTGCAGCGGGCCGTAGCCGAACTCGAACAGGGCGGCCTCGCTCTCGAGCGGTCCATCGAATTGTACGAGCGCGGTGTGGCACTCCACGAGCACTGCGCGGGGCTTCTCGGCCAGGCGGAGCTACGAGTCCAACGGCTCCTGGAGCGTGCAGCGGGTCAACTCACCGCGGTCGAGGCCAGGTCCGAGGAAGACGCCGACTAGCTGTAGACTGCCCGGCAGACAAAGCGATGGCGCTCGGCCGACCGGCGAGAACGCCTCCCAAGCTAGGGCGAGTCGGGGTTCGCCCAGGAGTGAAGATTTGGCAATCCTGCCCACTCTGCAGGGCCCGAGCGACTTGCGGGGCCTCAGCTACGAAGAGCTGAGAGGCCTTGCGGCCGAGATCCGAGAGTACATCATCGCCACCGTCTCCAAGACGGGCGGCCATCTGGGATCCTCGCTCGGTGTCGTCGAGGTTTCGATCGCCCTGCATCGGGTCCTCGAGTCGCCGCGCGACAAGATCGTGTGGGACACGGGCCACCAGGCCTACGCCCATAAGCTCCTGACGGGCCGTTATGCCAGGTTCGGCACGCTGCGCCAGCTGGGCGGTATCGGCGGGTTTCCTCGACGCATCGAGTCCGAGCACGATGTCTTCGACGGCGGTCACGCTGGCACCGGCCTCTCTATCGCTCAGGGGCTTGCCACGGCCCGGGACATGCGCCACTCCATGGAGCGGATTGCAGTAGTGGTCGGCGACGCCGCGCTCATCAGCGGGCTTTCCCTCGAGGCCCTCAACGACATCGGCCACCGCCAGACACAGCTGCTGATCGTCCTCAACGACAACGCCATGTCGATCAGCCCCACGGTCGGCGCCTTCAGCCAGTACTTCTCCACGCTCAAGCTGTCGAGCGCCTGGAAGCAGAGCAAGACCGCGTACGACCGAATCGTCGAGTCGCTGCCGGTCGTGGGCCGGCCGGCGCTGAGTCTGTCGCGCCGCATCAGGCGGATGGTCGTCAACTTCGCCCAGCCCGGTCAGCTCTTCGAGGATCTCGGGATCACGTACCTCGGCGTCATTCCGGGTCACAACATCCGCGGGTTGGAGCACATCTTCCGCGCCGCTCTGGACGTCCCGGGGCCGGTGATCGTTCATGTCCGCACGCGAAAAGGCCGCGGCTACCGACCGGCGGAACGGGACCAGATCGGCTTTCACGGCGCGGCCCTGCCGCCCATGCCGGACCTGGTCGACGCGCCCGCACTCGACGTCTCCATCGCCGCGGGTCATCAGGCCATGACGGGCGCGGCGCTCTCGAGGAAAGACAGCGGCATGCCGGCGCCCGGAAACGCGGACGACGCCCCGGTCGAGCCCTCGGGCAATGGCAACTCCGTGGCCGGCGGCGCCGACATGGGCACGCCGTCGGAGGCGGCCAGGGCGGCCGCGACGTCGAAACCGCCCAACTACACCTACCACTTCTCCAAGGAGCTCATCGAGCTGGCCCGGATCGACCGCCGGATCGTGGCGGTGACGGCCGGAATGCCCACCGGGACCGGGTTGCATGCCTTCCAGGCGGAGTTCCCCGACCGCTTCATCGATGTCGGCATCGCCGAACAACATGCCGTGGCGCTTTCGGCAGGTATGGCCCTGGCCGGCGAGCGGCCCGTCGTGGCGCTGTATTCGACTTTTTTGCAGCGCGCCTTCGACCAGGAGGTTCACGACGTCTGCCAGAACGACCTGCCGGTGGTCATCGCCGTCGATCGGGCCGGCCTCGTAGGCGAGGACGGAACGAGCCACCAGGGCATGTTCACGCTGCCCACGCAGCGGCCGCTCCCCAACATGATCATCGCCAGCCCAAAGGACGAGCAGGAATTGCGTTCGCTCGTCCGCACCGCGTTCGCGCAGGAACACCCGTTCTCGCTCCACTACCCGCGCGATCCCGGCTTCGGCGTTCCCGAGCGGACGCCTCAAATCCTCCCCATCGGCGTGGGGGAGGTTCTGAGCGAGGGCAATGAGATCCTCATCGTCGGCTTCGGTCCAATCGTGGAGCGCGGTCGCCAGGCCGCGGAACTACTCGCCAAAGATGGCTGGTCGGTAGGGGTCCTCAACGCCCGTTACGCCAAGCCGTTGGATCGCCAGCTGATCCTGGATCAGGCGCGCGGCAAGAAGTTGCTCGTGACGCTCGAGGAGAGTGTTGTGACAGGCGGCTTCGGGGCCGGGGTGCTCGAGCTGGTCGAGGAGGCGCGGGTGTCAGACACGGCTTATCGCGACGTCACTGTGCGTATCGTCGGAATCCCTGCCGATAAGTTCGTCGATCACGGCTCGGTGGACGACCTGCGCCGTCTGCTGCGCCTCGATTCGGCCGGCATCGCCGCCCAGATACGCGAGACGCTGGGGCGAATGCGCGTCACGCCTGCGGGCGCGAAAGCCCAGACAGCGAACACGGGGCGCTCGGCGGCGCCCTCGGTCTGATCCCGCAGCCCGCGACGCCGGCGTCGTCCGGGCGGTTCCCGGCGAAACGCAGCCCGCGCTCCAGCGCAGCGCGAGATAATCCCGGTGTGCCAGGATTGAGGGCATGAGCCCGGTCGCCCGTCCCGCCCGACAACGCCTCGACCAGCTTCTGGTGGAGCGCGGTCTTGCCGACTCTCGGACGCGGGGACAGGCGCTGATCCTGGCCGGCCATGTGCGAGTCGGCGAGGGGGAAGCGGCTCGCACCGACCGCAAGCCCGGCGATCTGGTGGAGACGACGATCGCGTTGGAGGTCGAGGCGCCTCCGCCTTTCGTGTCGCGCGGTGGGATCAAGCTGCGCGCGGCGTTCGACGCGTTCGGGGTGGAGCCGGTCGGGCTCGTATGTCTGGACGTAGGATCCTCGACCGGCGGCTTCACGGATCTCCTGTTGCAACGGGATGCGAGCCGCGTCTACGCCGTGGACGTCGGCAGAGGCCAACTCGCCGAAACCCTCCGCCACGACCCGCGCGTCGTGTCGATGGAGCGGACCAACGCCCGCGGCCTCGGTCCCGGCGCGCTGCCCACTGCCGTGGATCTGGCCGTGGTCGACGTGTCGTTCATCTCGCTGGACCGGATCCTCGGTCCGGTTGCAACCTGCTTCGGGCCGTTGGGCGGCCTGATCGTGGCGCTGGTGAAACCCCAGTTCGAGGCCGGGCGCAAGCAGGTCCGGGACGGCGTCATCCGCGATCCGCAGATACACCGCCAGACCCTGGAAGCGGTCGGCCGCCACGCGCTCGCGATCGGGCTGAGATTGCGCAATGCCGTTGCGTCGCCGATCACCGGACCGGCCGGGAACCGCGAGTTCTTCGTGGAGTTGGAAGTGCCGCCGGGTTATGTGCCCGTCGATGGCCGGACAATCGACCTGCCCGATGAGTGGGTCCTCAGGTTTGGGGAGCTGGCGGGCGCATGAAGCTCGAGCGGATCGGTTTTGCGTACAACCCCACCAAGGAGGCGGCGCTGGACCTGCGCGAGCGCGCCGAAGGCTGGTGCGAGGTGCGTGGGATCGCCCACTGGGCGGCTCCTGCGGGCGATACCAAGGCCGTTGTCGGCGAACTCGCAAACACGGGCGCGCTCGTCGTGCTGGGCGGTGACGGCACATTCCTGAGGGCGGCCCGGGCCGTCTCCGAAGTTGATGTGCCGCTGCTGGGCGTCAACCTGGGCAAGGTCGGCTTCCTGTCCAAGGTCGAGGCCGGCGGAATGGAGACGGTTCTGGGCCAGCTCGTCGCCGGCGACTTCGCGCTCGAGGCGCGCATGGCGCTGCACGCGGAGATCCATCCGGGAGGCGCTCCCGAGGCCAGCGAGACCTTCTTCGCCCTGAACGACGTGGTGGTAGCACGAGGAGCGCTGGCCCGTGTTTGCCGGATCGAAGTCGAGATTGGCCCGTCGCATCTGGCGACTTTTACGGCCGACGGCCTCGTCGTCGCCAGCCCTACGGGTTCGACCGGGTATTCGTTCTCGGCCGGCGGCCCGATCGTCGATCCAACCAGCCGCAACCTGATCGTGACCCCGATCGCGGGCTATCTCACTGCGATCAAGTCGGTCGTGGTCAGTCCGCGACACACCGTTCGCGTTCGCATCCTCGACGCGTACGACGTCCTCATGAGCGTCGATGGGCGGGATGACCGGCGACTCTCCGTCGGCGACGTGGTCTGCGTCTCGGAACTGCCGGTGCCCATCCGCTTCATCGAGCCGCGCGGCGCCGTGCCGTTCTGGGACCTCCTCCGCCAGAAGTCGGAACTGCTGCCGTCATGACCGAGGCAGCGGAGGCCGAGGGCATCGCAGATCCAGGGTCGCCGGACACCGACGAGGACGCCGCGACTGCGGATCCAGGTTTGGAGGCCGCCCTGCCGAGCCCCGATACCGTCGCGGCTCGACCGATGGCGGCCGGCCGCCTGGCAGAGCTGTCGGTGCGCGACCTGGCGCTGATCGAAAAGCTGCGCATCTCCTTCGAGCCCGGGCTGAACGTGCTCACGGGTGAAACCGGCGCCGGAAAAAGCCTTCTCATCGATGCCCTCGGGTTGGCGGTGGGCGCGCGCGCCGACACTTCGCTGGTGCGACATGGGTCCGACTCGGCCCGCGTCGAGGCGCTCTTCGACCGCGTCCCGGAGCCGCTCATCTGCGTGAGGGAAGTCTCCGCGGCAGGCCGGTCGACCGCCCGGATCGACGACGAGTCGGTGACCGCCGCTCGGCTGGCAGGTGTCGCGGGACGGCTGGTGGAGATCCACGGCCAGCACGACCAGCAGCGCCTCCTCGACGAGAGGTGGCAGCGCGAGCTGCTCGACGCGTTCGGGGCCCTCGAAGCTGAGCGGGCGGCAACTGCGGGCGCAGTCGAAGCCTGGCGGGCCAACCACGCCGCCCTGGCCGAATTGGCGCTCGACCCAAGGGAACTCGCGCGGCGCCTTGAATTGCAGGAGCACCAACTGGCGGAGATCGTCGGCGCGAAGCTGCGAGCCGGCGAGGCGGCGGAGATCCGCGGCCGTCTTTCGTCGGCCCAGCACGTCGAGTCGATCGCGCGGGGCAGCGCAGAGATCCACGAACTGCTTGCGGGGGAGGGGACCGGTGCGCGAGAGACGACGGCCGACGCCGCCCGTCGCGCCCGCGACCTGGCCAAGCTCGACGAGCGCTACGAACCGGTGGCGGAGAGGCTGTCGGGACTTGCGGCCGAGCTGGAGGATGCCGCCGCTGAGACGGCCGCCCTGGCGGAGCGCGTCGAGCACGACCCGGCGGCCCTGGCGCTGATGGAAGAGCGGCTGTCGGCCATCTACTCGCTGGAGCGGAAGTACGGCGAGGATGAGGCGGCGGTCATTGCGTACGGCGAGCGAGCCGCGGCCGAAGCGGAGAGGCTGCGCAACCTCGAGGCGTCACGTGAAAGACGCCAGGCCGAGGCGACGCGGCTCCTGGAATTGGTCGCGAGCGCATCTTCGGCCCTGTCGCGCGGCCGCCAGACGGCGGCCCAGCTCCTGGCGAAGGCCGTTGAGGAAGCGCTCGGCGGTCTGGGGTTCCGGGAAACAAGCTTCCAGGTGGCTGTGACCCGTCGCAACGCGGGACCCGCCGAGCCCGCAGTCGAGGTGGATGGCCGGCAGGTCGCGTTCGACGGCTCCGGAATCGACTCGGTCGTATTTCTGATCGCACCCAATCCCGGCGAGCCCGCTCGGCCCCTGGCCCGCATCGCGAGTGGCGGCGAGCTATCGCGCGTGGCGCTGGCGATCAAGCAGATCCTCGCGGAGGCGGATCACACCCCGACGCTCGTCTTCGACGAGATCGACTCGGGTATCGGGGGACGGAGCGCGGAGCCGGTCGGCCGCAGCCTCTGGGCGCTCGCCCGCTCACATCAGGTCCTGTGCGTCACCCACCTGGGCCAGATCGCCGCCTACGCGGACGCCCAGTTCCGGATCGAGAAGCACCAGCGGGACGGCCGCACGGTGACCGAAGTCCACCGTCTCGGCCCCGACGAGCGGGTCGCGGAGTTGGCCCAGATGCTGGCCGGAGCGGAGGGCGGCGCCGGAGCGCGGGCGAGCGCCGAGGAGCTCCTGGACAGGGCGGAAACGTGGCGTCGCTCCGCACGGGGCCAATGAGGTGGCCGGTGCCGCAGCGAGCCAGACCGATCGGCTGCAGGCAGCGGTAGACGAGTTCCTGGTTCATCTCCGCGTCGAGCGCGGTCTGTCGGATGCGACTTTGAAGGCCTACCGCGGGGACCTCCTGGACTTCGCTGTCAGTCGTGGCGCCGCCGCCGAGTGGGATGCCTCCGCCGACGTCGCAGTGAGATACCTGGCCATGCTCGGCTCGCCCGGGAAAGGTCGCCGCGCCGCGCTGCGGCCCACCACCCTTCGCCGGCGAGCGGCTTGCCTGCGCGGGTTCTATCGGTTCTGCTACACCGAGGGCCTGATTGCCAGCGATCTGGCGGCCCGGTTCGATTTGCCGCGCCAGCCTCGACTCTTGCCGGAAGTGCTCACGATCGCCGAGGTGGACGGCCTGCTGGAGGCTCGGACGGACGACACGCCGGCCGGCATACGGGATCGAGCCCTGTTGGAGCTGCTTTATGCGAGCGGTTTGCGCATCTCCGAAGCCGTAGGCCTCGATCGAGACGACCTCTCGCTCGAGGACGCCCTGGTCCGCGTGGTCGGAAAGGGCGATCGGGAGCGTCAGGTTCCCGTGGGAGAGGTGGCGATCGGTTGGTTGCGCCGCTATATCAACGAAGTCAGGCCGGCCTGGCTAGCTCCGGCCGCCCAGCCCTTGCCCCACGGCGGACCGATCTTCCTGTCCGTTCGAGGTGACCGTCTGGACCGGCGGCGGGCCTGGGAGATGCTGGTTTCGACGGCCCGTTCCGCCGGGCTTCAGAATGGCGTCAGCCCGCACACGTTGCGGCATTCATTCGCGACTCACCTATTGGAGGGAGGCGCAGATCTGCGTATCGTTCAAGAGCTGCTGGGGCATGCGAACATCAGCACTACACAGCTGTACACGCATCTGACCGGCGAGCGGATCAGGGACGTCTACGCCCGCGCCCACCCACGGGCCTAAGAGCGGAATCGCCCGGCGGTGGACGGGCGGTGAAGGAGACGAGGATGAGCTACGCGGACTCGTTGATGGCGAAGGACGAGAGGGCTCTCTATCGAGGCCGGCAGCATTGGCTGGCGCCCGTATCCGACTCCTTGCGGCCGATTCTGCTCGTGCTCGTAGGGTTGGTCATCTTCTTTTTCGCGACGGTCGTCAAGGCCGACGGCACGGCCTGGCAGCTTCTGGCCGGGTTGAGCGCACTCCTGCTGATCATCGGGATCGTATGGATCGCGATCGTGTACCTGACCTGGCGCAATGAGGAATACATCATCACGAACCGCCGGGTCATCAAGATCGAAGGGCTGCTCGACAAGAAGAGCGGCGACAGTTCGCTCGACAAGATCAACGACGCCGTACTGAAGCAGGGGCTGCTTGCTCGGTTGTTCCATTACGGCGACCTGGACATCCTGACGGCCAACGAAGAGGCCATCGATCGCTACCAGATGCTGGCGCACGTGGTCGAATTCAAGAAGGCGATGCTGAACGCCAAGAACGACCTCGAGGATGGATATCGCGGGTCGCAGAGCGCCGCTGCTCCGGCCGCCGCCGGGGCGGCCGCCAGGCCATCGAGTTCGGACGACGTGACCGCGACCCTCGCCCGCCTGGCCGACCTGCGCGACAAGGGTGCAATCACTCCCGCCGACTACGAAGCCAAAAAGGCCGAGCTGCTCGGCCGGCTGTAGTCGTAGCCTCCAGCGAGCGGCGGGGTACGATACCGCCGCTCGCCAAGCCTTCCCAATCGAGGATCAGCCTTGTCTCAATTGGCCGACGTCGCCATCTTCATGGGTCTGTTCCTGTTGATCTCGGGCCCCGTTCACGAGTGCGCTCACGCCTACACGGCGTGGCGGCTCGGGGATGGGACGGCCAAGCTCTTCGGTCGGGTCACTCTCAACCCCATCGCCCATCTGGATCCATTCGGCGCGCTGATGATCTTCATCAGCTCGCTTGCCGGCTTTGGCGTGGGCTGGGCGAAGCCGACGCCGGTCAACCCGTACAACCTGCGCGGTCGCTATGCCAGCACCCTTGTTTCCGTCGCCGGGCCGCTCTCAAACCTGGTCCTGGCGATGGGTTTTGCCTTGGCGTTGCGCCTGCTGTCGGACTCCTGGACGATCTCCGGCCAGACCTTCGTGTATGACTCGACGGTGCCCGGGGGAGTCAGCGTCATCCTGTGGGTCGGCGTCGAGTTGAACGTCATGCTCATGCTCTTCAACCTGCTGCCCGTGCCGCCCCTCGATGGATCGCATGTCATGTTCGACCTCTTGAGCAGGGAGACCTCCGCGCGTATCCGGCCGATGTTCGACCAGTACGGGATCTTCCTTCTCGTCCTCCTGATCCTGCCGATATTCCCCGGGGAGACCAGCATCGTCGGCGTGGTCTTCGAGCGGGTTGGGCTGCCGATCATGGGCCTCCTCGTCGGCGTACCGGTCAATTAGCCGCGTGCCTGGATGGTGGGCCGCCAAGCTCCGGCGGACCAGGGCGTACATGGGCGCCCGGGTCACGGTTGCGGAGCGGGAGGATCTCGCCGGCTGGCTCAGCCCGGCTCAGCTGGCGATCTTCGATCGAATGCACGTGGCGGATCGCCGTCACGGCCTCTCGGTGGTCGCGGCGTTGCGTGCGGATGGATCGACCGATCTTGAGCTCCTGGTCGCGGGGCTACTTCACGACTGCGGCAAGGGGCCGCGCGTGCGCCTGGTGCATCGGGTTGCCTGGTCGCTGGGGCAACATTACGGAGAGTGGATCTGGCGGGCGTCGAGCCGCATGCCCACCTTCCGCTACGGGTTCGACCGGCTCCGACACCACGCCGATCGCTCGGCGGAGATGGCCGCCGACGCCGGCTGCAGTGCGCACACGGTGGAGTTGATCCGCATGCAGGAGAATCCGGTCGATGAAGCGGGCCGGCTCTTGTACGCGGCCGACGAGGCGAACTGATGACGGCACCTGAAACGACGTCTCCGGAGCGGTATTCGCGCGCGGCCGCGGCGCGCACCGCCGCACTTGCACGCCTGGGCGCCGCGCCCGAGGTGGTCTTCGACGAAGGCCGGCGCGAAACGGCAACGCACGTTCGGACGGGCGACTTCGACGGCCCGCTGGCTCTCCTGCTCGCTCTCATCGAAGCCCGCCAGCTCGACGTTCTGACGGTGCCGCTGGGAGCGCTGGCGGAGGCTTACCTCGATGCTCTGGTTACGCTCGAAGGCGACAGACTCGGCAGCGTATCCGGTTTCGTGGCCGTGGCCGCCCAACTGATCCTCATCAAGAGCCGGGCGATCCTGCCGCGACCGCCGAAGGTCTCCGCGATCCCGCTCGACCAGGAACCGGATCCCGAAGCGGAGCTGCGGGCGCGGCTCATCGAATACCGGCGCTACCGCGACGCGGGCGCCGCGCTCGGCGAGCGGTTGGGCGTCCATCGCCTGTTCCGCCGCGACGCCGACGTCGCCGCCAACGCGGGCAAGGCCGGGGCCCGACCGCCGGAGAGACCGCCGCTGCCGCCGTCTGCCCTGACCAGGGCGCTGGACAGGCTGGCGAAGATCGTCCCGCCGACGGTTCCCGCCGCCGAGCTCGTGGCTCGGACGGTCACTCTGGCGGAGCGAACGGCGGTCATCCGCGCTGCCCTGTCCGAGACGGATTGCATCGTGCTGCAGGAACTCCTGGGCGGCGTGAAGGACCGCGTCGTCGTCGCAGTGACCTTCCTCGCGATGCTCGAGCTCTCGAAGCGGCGCGAGATAACGCTCGAGCAAGCGGAGCCCTGGGGCCCCATATTCGCTCGACGGGTGGTCGAGCCGGCGCCGGTTGAATTCGCCACCGAGATCGACGAGAGTCTTGGTTCGTTCGCGTGAGTTCGGAGGATGTGACAGGTTTGGAGATCGAGGTCGGGGCGCTCGGCATCGTCGAAGATGTGGAACCGGACGAAGACCGCGACGCCCCGGACGCACAGCGCGGCGAACCGGCTCAGCCCGGCGAGCTGACGGAGAACCAGCTCGAGGCGCTCCTGTTCGTGGCCGAGAAGCCGCTCACGCGGGCGGAGATTGCCGCGCTTGCCGGCGTGGACCGCCAGACGGTCGACGCCCGCATCGGCGATCTGGCAGTCAGCCTGAGTGCCCGTGGCGTGAGGCTCGTCGAGGCCGGCGAGAAGGTCGAGCTTGCCACCGCACCCGAGGCCGGGGCGCTCATCGCGCGATACGTAGGCGCGGACGCGCCGCGGCTTTCCTCGCCCTCGCTCGAAACGCTGGCAATCGTGGCCTATCGACAGCCCTGTACCCGCGCCACGGTCGAGCGGATCCGGGGCGTGGACTCGGAATATACGATCCGAACGCTGCTCCACCGCCGCCTGGTCGTGGAGCTCGGTCGCTCCGACGCGCCCGGCCGGCCGATCCTGTACGGGACGGGCTTCGATTTCCTGGAGCGTTTCGGGATGACGAGCATCGAAGACTTGCCGCCGCTCGAAGCGCACATCGCCGAGCGTCTTTTCGTGCCTGGCGACGAGGAAGAGGCGCGGACGGCGGGGGCCGGCGTGGCGGCCACGACCGCGGCAGAAACGCGGCTCGGAATCGGCTGAGATGACACGGGAGCGGCTGCAGAAAGTGCTCGCGTCCGCGGGCGTGGCGTCGCGCCGTTCAGCCGAGGAGCTGATCCGCGGCGGCCGGGTCACGGTCGACGGCCGCCTCGCCATCCTCGGCGAGCAGGTCGATCCCGACATGCAGCGCGTTGTCGTGGACGGAATACCGCTGCCGGCCATCGAACGCCAGCGTTCCTATTGGATGATGAACAAGCCCGCCGGGGTGGTGTCGACCGTGAAGGACCGCCACGCCGAGAAGACGGTCATGGACCTGCTTCCCCAGAACGCGAAACGAGAAGCGCGTCTGTATCCGGTCGGCCGCCTCGACGAAGGGTCGGAGGGATTACTGCTCTTTACCAACGACGGCGCCTGGGCAGACCTGCTGCTGCATCCTCGATACGGCGTCGAGCGCGAATATATGGTCGGGCTCGATCGATCGGTGACTAAGCAGCAGAAGCTGGCGCTGCGCGACGGCATCGAGCTCGAAGAGGGGCTCGCCCGGATGGATCTCCTGGAGGACGCCACACAGGCCCAGGTTCGGAAGCTGCTCGACTTGCTGGCCCCGCCCCACACCGAGTTGCGCTGGTACCGCGTGGTGCTAGCCCAAGGCTGGAAGCGCCAGATACGCCGGATGTTCGACGCCGTCGACGTGCCGGTCAGGCGGCTGGTTAGGGTCCGAGTGGGCTCGCTCAAACTCATGGACATCCATGCCGGCGAGGCGCGGCCGCTCGTCCACGCAGAGGTCACGCAGCTTGCGTCATGCGCTCGAAGGCCGACGACGACCCGCCCGCCGAAGCCTTCGCGGCGAATAGTCGAACGGGCAACCGCCGCTGACCACGGTTCGCCCGAGTAGCTTGGGCCGCGGAACGGGTATCCTCCGGGCCGTGACCACAAACCCGACCCCAAAGACCAGGGCCCGCCTCGTGGTGGCCGTCGACGGCCCGAGCTCGAGCGGCAAGAGCACCGTCGGCGCCGAGGCGGCCCGCCGGCTCGGATACCGTTTCTGCGACACGGGGCTCCTCTACCGCGCCGTGGCGTGGCTGGCCGTGGAGCGCGGCATCGCCCCGGATCAGACGGCGGCGCTCGTCCCGCTGGCGGGAGAGGTGCATCTCGTCGCCGATAAGCGCGGCCGGCTGCGCAACGTGGAGGCCGCAGGCCGAGACGTCACCACCGAAGTTCGCGGTCCTGCGGTCGATCGCGCCGTCTCGGATTACTCCAAGGTTCCGGAGCTTCGAGCTGCGCTCGTGCCGCGCCAGCGGGCGCTCGCCGCGGACGGCGGGATCATCATGGCCGGCCGCGACATCGGGACCGTCATCCTGCCCGACGCCGACGTCAAGGTGTACCTGTTCGCATCGCCGGAAGAACGGGCCCGCCGCCGCGCCGCCCAGCGCAAGTTGACCGCGCACCAAACCCGGCAAAGCGGCATTCTCGATGACATGCGCCGCCGCGACGCAATCGATTCGGAGCGGGAGACGGCGCCGCTGCGCGCCGCGGAGGACGCAATCGTTCTGAAGACGGACGGCAACACGTTCGAGCAGACGGTCGCGGCCGTAGTTCGGGCAATCCTCGACGCCGACGCCGTCCGCGCCGACGCCGCCCGGGGTTCGAACCGTGGCCGATAAGGGGCTGGGACTCTTCCCGAGGTTCTCCGGTGCGGTCCTGAGGCTCGCGGCCGCCTGTCTGTCGGGCGTGAAGCGGGAGGGGTTCGAGAACATCCCCGCCACGGGGCCGGTGCTCGTCATCTGCAACCACGCCTCGAACGCGGACGGGATGCTGCTGATGGCCTACGTCGTCCCTGCGATGAAGCGCCAGATGCGCTGGCTCGGCAAGGAAGAGGCGCTGAGGTGGCCGGTGTTCGGCTGGGCGATGCGGCAGAACGGCGTGTTCGGTGTCCGCCGCGGCGCCGGCGATCTCGAGGCGTTCAAGATGGCAAAAGGGGTATTGGACGACGGCGGCATCCTGACGATCTTCCCCGAAGGGACGCGCTCGCCGACGGGAGCGCTTCAGGAGGTCAAGGAGGGCGCCACGGTGCTCGCGATTCGGAGCGCCGCCCCGATTCTCCCGATCGCGATCGTCGGTTCCCAGCGCTTCTGGCCGAAAGGCAAGCTGCTGTTCCGCCCGGGCCGGCGGATGACGGTCAGGGTAGGGGAGCCCTTCACGCTGACCATGCCGAAAGGTGCCGACCGCCACGAGTCGTTGCGAGCCGCGACGGCGCAGATGATGCGCCACGTCGCGTTGCTACTCCCCGAAGAGCAGCGAGGGGTTTACTCCGATGAGTGCGATACTTAAGCGCGATGGGTAACGTTCGAGAAGTCAGAATCGCTCGCCGCACGGGATTCTGTTACGGCGTGCGCGAAGCCATAGACAAGGCGAAGGAAGCCGCGGCGGCCGGCAAGGTCACGCACACCCTTGGCCAGGTCGTTCACAACGAAGGCGTGATCGCTGCGCTGCAGGCCCAGGGGATCGAGACAGTCGACTCGCTGGATCAGGTAACCGAGGGTGCGGCGGTGGTGATCCGCGCCCACGGGGTCCGGCCGGACGTGCTTCGCCACGCCGAGGAGCGCGGCCTGGACATCATCGACGGTACCTGCACGTGGGTGATCCAGGAGCAGCGCGAGATAACGAAACTCGTCGAAGAGGGTTACGTCATCGTCCTGCTGGGCACGCCTCGCCACCCCGAGGTCGTCGGCTTGCTCGGCTTCGCCCCGGACGCGATCGTCGTTGACGAGGAAGAAGACTGGGAGCAGATCCCGCGCCGCAAGAAGATGGCGCTTCTGAGCCAGAGCACCCAGCCGCCCTGGAAGTTCGAGAAGCTGGCCGCCTTCATGGTCGGCCGTTGTCACGAACTCAAGATCGTCAACACCGTCTGTCCGGTCACGATCCACCGCCAGCAGGACACGATCGAAGCAGCGCGCGATGTCGACCTGATGCTCGTCGTCGGCGGCCGATCGAGCGCCAACACCAAGGAGCTCACCCGGCTGTGCGGGATCGTGGGAACTCGGGCGATCCAGATCGAGTCGGAGGACGACCTCCAGGACGCGTCCGTCTTCGGCGATGCACGGGTCGTCGGTGTCACGGGTGGGACGTCGACCCCGATCGAGGATCTGCGCTGCGTGGCCGAGCGTGTGCTGCTGCTGGCGGGCACTCCGGACGCAAAGGCGAACGCTCAAGAGTTGGCGAATTCGGCGCTTGCGGCGGCCGCGACGCCGGCCGGACGAACGACCTCGCTGCCTTCGAGCCCATCGTCTGCGCCTCCTGCAATGGCGGACGTCGCCTGACCGATTTCATCGCCGAGGCCGCCTGACTCGGCCCGACCCGGCGGATCGGCCATAATCCCTGCGTGACCTCACTACCTATTGTCGCCGTGGTCGGTCGTCCGAACGTCGGCAAGAGCACTCTGTTCAACCGCATGGTCGGCCACCGCGCCGCCATCGTGGAAGACCGCGCCCGGACCACCCGCGACCGCATTTACGGCGATGCCGAGTGGAACGGCCGGCGCTTCATCGCGGTCGACACCGGGGGGCTCGAGATCAAGCCGGGCGATCCGATCGAGGAAAAGGTCCAGGAGCAGGCCCGGATCGCGATCGCTGAGGCGGACGTCATCATCCTTGTGGTCGATTCCATCAGCGGCATGACGCCGGCCGACATCGAGGCTGCCGATCTGCTCCGGACGGCAAAGGCGCCCGTGCTCGTGGCTGCCAACAAGGCCGACAACGAGAAGCGAGAGCTCGAGGCAGCCGAGTTCTACGCCCTTGGCTGGGAAGAGACATATCCGATCAGCGCCGCACACGGACGCGGCGTGGCCGATCTCCTGGACGCGATTGTCTGGGTGCTTCCGCCGGAGAGCCCCCAGGAGATCGAACGAAAGCGCCGCGAGAAGGTTGCCGACGATTGGGCCCGCGACATGGCCGAGGGCAAGCTGGCGCGAGTGCGCGACGGCGAGGCCGCGGCGATCGTGCTCGAAGGCGTCGAGGGCGAGGGTCCCGAGGGCATGGCGCCGAACTTCGACGACGGCGAGCAGAAGGTGTCGATCGCCCTGGTTGGACGGCCGAACGTCGGAAAGTCCAGCCTGTTCAACTCGCTTCTGGGCGAGGACCGGGCGATCGTGAGCGACATCCCCGGCACGACGCGCGATGCCATCGACACGCACTTGCGGTGGGGCCGCAGCGACATCGTCCTGATCGACACCGCCGGCATGCGCAAGCCCGGGAAGGTGGCGAGCGGGCCGGACGCGGAGCGCTACTCCACGCTGCGGGCGATCAAGGCCGTGGATCGGGCCGACGTGGCGATATTGATCATCGATGCCTTCCAGGGCTTGACGGCCCAGGACGCGCACGTCGCGGGATTCGTCGTCGAAGACGGCCGCGGGCTCGTCCTTGCGCTCAACAAGTGGGATCTGCTGGCCGAGAAGACCGACCGAAGCTTCGACGAATACGCCGCCGCCATCCGAGCCGAGGTCCCGTTCCTGGATTTCGCGCCGATGGTCTCGATCAGTGCCAAGACGGGCCAGCGCATCGGCAAAGTGCTGGAACTCGCCGTGGACGTTTGGGGTGAGCGGCGCAAGCGTGTCTCGACTCCGGAGCTGAACAGGGTCATGCGAGCGGCGGCACTGCGTCAGCCGCCGCCGCCCGGGAAGCTCGGACCGCCCAAGATCTTCTACGCGACCCAGGTGGCCGTCGCCCCGCCGACGTTCGTCTTCTTCGCCCGCCACGCCGATCAGGTCCACTTCAGCTACAAGCGCTTCCTCGAGAACCAGCTGCGCGCGGAGTTCGGCTTCGACGGTACGCCAATACGACTCATCTTCCGCGAACGCGCGAGCGACCGACTCGACCGCCCGAAACCCGGCAAAGGCGCCGGCAAGGGCACTCGTAGCGCCGGGCCGCGCACGGGCAGGCCCAAGACCGGCCAGGCGGCTCCGACGAAACGGTCCTTCTCCGGCGGCAAGCCCGGCAGCGGCGTGAGCGGCAGCGTGACGCGCCCCACAGGCCGCCGCGCCCGCCCAAGCTGAGTCACCGGCGGCTAGATCCCTCTCGCTGAGGCGGCCGTCGGGTCTGCTATGCTTTTCGCCGATCGGGGCGTGGCGCAGCCTGGTAGCGCACCTGAATGGGGTTCAGGAGGCCGAGCGTTCGAATCGCTCCGCCCCGACCATCTCCTAAGCGTGAAACCGCCAATTCGGGCCGTCCCGCAGGGCCTCGGCGCCCTCGCTGCAGCGCTCACTGTAGCCCTTACGCATTCCGGGCTACGCCCTTCCGTTTACCTCCGGGGCACGATCAAGAGCGGCACGCTGAGGAACCCCGCCTTCACCTACACATGACCTACAGCCCCCTCGGATCGATGAACTTCGGGTCACGCCAAACGGCGGGAAGGGCTATGTCATCGTTAGCGGCGACGGCACGGTCAACCCGCAGGTCGGCAGTTACCTGTCGCTTTGTCTTGATCAGATCAACTTCCCAACGACCTAACCGGATGACCGCGTAGGCGATGATCACCCAGGGAATAGCGGCCGCGGCTTTCGGTAGCGACAGCGCCAGTGCCGCAGTGAGCCAGGGTGAGCGCAGCGGAAGCGCGAAGGTCGAGTAGAACAGCTCGGTTCCGGGCCACAGCGCGGGTACCGCGAGCCAACCAGAGGCGCGACGGTCCACGAGCGCCAAGGCGGCCAGTGCGGCTGCCGTCAGGACAAAGAGCCGCGGGTCGCGCGCGGCAGAGTAACCGCCATGCGTGCCCGCGCCGATTAGCCACGATTGCAGCGTGCCCGCGATCGCGAAGTAGTGCGACCAGAGCGGCCAGAACAACAGCACTGAGGCCAACCCCGCCGCCCCGAGGATCACGAGGGACCGCCATTGACGCTCGGCCACCATCGGGATCATCGCGTATGCCTTCATGGGTGCTGCGAGCCACCGCACTCGGTCGGAGCCGCATAGCAACAGCGCCAGGGCGACGACGTGCGGATTGCCGGACACAATGCCCGTCACCATCGGCGGGAAGAGGAGCCACCAGATCGGCAGACCTAGGCGCCGGATCGTATAGACCGCGGCGGCCACCGTAACGGCGAGCCAGCCCACAACGAACAGGGTTTCGGGTATCCAGACGAACGGCACGAACGCCAGGACGGTCGGCGGCGGCCCGACGAACATCTCATGGATGTACTGTCCGCTGGGTGGCCAGGTATTGGTCGCGGTGTAGGCGGTCCAAGGGTCGCCCCCGGCTAACCAGGTTTGCGCCGCGCGGTAGTACAGGCGGCCGTCGATGCCGACCGTATCGAGGTGCACCGGCCAATCCCAAAAGACTCCGGCGATGGCGCGCCAGGCCCAGTAGGCGAACCAGGCGGCTAGGGCGAACGGGGCGGCGCGTCGCCCAAACGCGAGCAGGCGGCGCCACTCAACGATGGCCCAGCACAGCCCCAGGACCCACAAGACCGAAGCCAAGAGCAGGAGGGCTAGCCAGATCATCGTTCCGCCCCATCTGCGGCAAGGCGCCGCCTCGATCCCAGGATGCGCGAATTGGATACGGGCTGCTCGCCCGCCCCGACCATCTCCTCTGACTCACTGGCCGGTACATTCGCGCGCCTGGCGAGATGCATCGCTGCGCCCCTTGGCCTCGGGCTCAATATCCGCGCATCCATACCGGCCAAGGACTTATGAGGCATCCCATGTTCCTCCGCAAGACTCACGGCCAGGGCCTCGCAGAGTACGCCCTGATCCTGTCGCTCATTGCCATCCTGGCAATCGCGACTCTGCTATTCCTCAGTACCCGGATCGACACGGTCCTCAGCTCAATCGCCAAGGCTTTGTAACCGTCCATTGCGCAGATCGAGCGGGCCGCGGACACGCGGCCCGCTCCTCGTTTGTGCCTGGAAGCGGCCGTGGCATCGGCACAAGTGCTATAGCCGTTGGCGCCCGCTGGGCGCAAGATCTCACAAGCGATTTTCGCCACGCACTCTTTGAGGAAACGATATGTTCCTCCGCAAGACTCGAGGCCAGGGCCTCGCCGAGTACGCCCTGATCCTCGCCCTCATCGCCATCCTGGCAATCACCGCGCTGATGTTCCTCAGCGGCCAGATCGACACGATCCTCAGCAAGATCGGCAAGGCCCTGTAAGCGTCGTGCGCACATCGGCCGGGTCGCGGACAACGCGGCCCGGTCTTCTTGTGCCTGGAAACGGCTGCGGGCTCAGGTGGGGCCCGGACTGAGGCCTGCCGGCCGTCGCAGGGTAAACTCCATCGCTGATGACCGGCCGCTTCGGCCGGCCGAACGAACCCTGGACGAGTGACGATCGTGAATGAAGCGAGCGGGCGCCGCGCGCTCGGCCGGCTCGAGAACGACGAGTTGGACGAGCAGCAGCGGTCCGGCGTCGGCGACATGAACCTCGAGGAGTTTCGGGCTGCGGCCCACGCCACCGTGGACATCATGGCGGACTACCTTGCGGGAGTGGGGAAGCGGGACGTGCTGCCGGGCATCGAGCCGGGCGCTCTCCGGCCGCTCTTCCCGGCCGCGCCACCAGAGTCGCCGGAGCCGATCGAGACGATTCTGGCCGATTACCAGCGCCTCATCGAGCCGAACATCACGCACTGGCAGCACCCGCGCTTCCTCGCGTACTTCAGCAGTTCTGCCGCGGCGCCGGGGATCATCGGCGAGATGCTGACCGCCGTGCTCAACTCGAACGTGATGCTGTGGCGAACGAGTCCGGTCGGGACCGAGCTCGAGCAGGTGGTGGTCGACTGGTTCCGCCAGGCCCTGGGGCTGCCGGGCGAATTCGACGGCCTGGTGACCGACACGGCTTCCACCTCGTCGCTCCTGGCGCTGGCCGCGGCCCGGCAGGCTGCCGGAATCGATGCCGCGGCCAAGGGATTGCCCGGGCGCCCCGACGTGCCCAAGCTGCGCGTATACGCGTCCGAGGAGGCCCATTCGTCTATCGAGAAGGCTTGCATGACGCTGGGGCTCGGCCGGTCGGCGCTTTCGAAGATCCCGACGAACGATCGGTTCGAGCTCCGGCTGGATGCGCTGGAAGCGGCGATCGCGGCCGACAAGAAGGCCGGCGTCCGGCCGATTGCGTTGGTCGGCACGATCGGCACCACTTCCACCACCTCGATCGATCCAATCCCCGGGATGGCCGACATCGCCGCCCGCGAGGGCATCTGGCTGCACGTCGACGCCGCCCATGCCGGCGCGGTGGCTCTGATTCCGGAACGTCACGATCAGTTCGCCGGTTGGGATCGAGCGGACTCGGTGGTCACGAACCCGCACAAATGGTTCTTCGCCCCAGTCGACGCGTCGGTCCTGCTGACGACGCGAATGCCGGTGCTGCGCGATGCGTTCAGCCTCGTGCCCGAATACCTGCGGACCCTGGACCGGGAAGGCCCCATCCGCGACTACAACGAGTACACGCCGACGTTGGGGCGGCGCTTCCGAGCTCTCAAGCTGTGGATGCTGTTGCGCTACTTCGGGATCGAGGGCCTCCGCCGGAGGATCTCCTACCACCTCGAGCTGGGCGAGCGTTTCACCCGCTGGATAGACGAGGCGCCCGACTTCGAGCGCATGGCGCCGGTTCCGTTTTCCACGATCTGCTTCCGCTATCGGCCCGCTGCGATGATCGGTCGAGAGAACGAAGCGAAGATCGCCGAGGAGTTGGATCAGGTGAATATCGCGCTCATGGACGCGATCAACCGGACGGGCGAGGTCTTTCTCTCGCACACCCGGTTGCGCGGCCGGTTCGCGATCCGCGTCGCCATTGCCAACCTGCGTACAGAGGATGCGGACCTCGATCTGGTCTGGGAGATCATCCGCCGCGAGGCCGCCGCTCTGGTCGTTTCGCCCGCCTGAACCGGCGTTCGCGGACGAAGCGCCGCTGGGCGGTACGATTGACAGGTGAGACTCCCCTTTGTACAAGCGCTGGGCGCGCTCCTCGTCGTCATTGCCACGCCCTGCGTCGTGATCGCGGTGGCCGTGCTGCTCTTTCTCAACCCGGTTTGGGTCGGCTTCGATCAGGACAGAAATGACGTTGTCGGGCTCACCGGGTACGCGCCGGCCGAAGTCCGGCAGGTTACCGGCAGCATCCTTTCGGATTTGGTCTTCGGCCCGCCCAACTTCGATGTGACCGTCGGCGGCGCGCCCGTACTCGACGTGCGCGAGCGCAGCCACATGGCCGACGTGCGAACGGTGCTCATGGGCATGGGTCTGGTCGCGCTGCTGGCCGCGTTGATCCTCGTAGCCGCCGGGCTCGCAAGCCGGGGCGGCCGATGGTTCTGGAGCGCAGTGCACGCCGGCGGGAAGGTGCTCGCGGTCGGCGTCGTCGTGGTCGGGCTGGGGTTCGCCGTCTTCTTCGAGCAGGCGTTCGAGCTATTCCACGAGATCTTCTTTCCACCGGGGACCTATCTGTTCGATCCGAGGGATGAGAAGCTCGTTCAGCTGTTCCCGGATCAGTTCTGGTCCGAGACGAGCGTCGCTATCGCGGCAACGATCCTTGGGCTGGCGCTGATCGTCGTGTTCGCCACCGGACGACTCCGGCGAGGACGGGCTCCCGACGGGAACGTGCCCACGACCGAAACGCCGTCGTCCGTATCGTCCGGAGGCTCGCTGTGAACACGGGGTTCCCTCTCGGCCGCCTGTTCGGAACCGAGATCCGAGCGCATTGGACCTGGATCTTCCTGTTGGCGCTCGTCACCGTGGTCTTTGGGGAGGGGCTCTCAACTCAGACGGACCAGGGCTTCAACGCAGCCTGGGGCTGGGGCACGGCGGTCGTCTCTGCGGTGCTCGTCTTCGGCTCGGTGTGCGCACATGAGCTGGCTCACGTCTGGGTGGCCCGGCGCAACGGCGTCGGCGCCAGCGTGGTCGTGGTCCAGATGCTCGGCGGTACCTATGTGATGGAAACCCGGCCTCTCACGTGGGGCCAGGAGCTGAAGATCGCCGTGGCCGGCCCGATCGTGAGCATCGTGCTGATGACGGTTTTCGCCGTGCTCGCCGTCGCGATCCAGCTTGGCTGGGGCGCGGCTAACGACGTTCCGCAGACCATTGCCGCGGCGAGCTTCGCGATGCAGGTTCTGGCTCTGTTCAACTTCTTCCTGACAGTGACGAATCTCATCCCGGGCTACCCAATGGACGGTGCTCGAATCGTTCATGCAGTGGCGTGGGCAAGGTCCGGGCGCGAAGACGTCGCGACAAGGACCGCCAGCCGAGTCGGCCGGTTCTGCGGCTTCGCCATCATGGCCCTCGGTGTCTCAGTCGTGATTCTCGTCGACCTGCTGCCGGGTGCCGCGCTCGTGTTGGCCGGTTGGTTGCTGGTCGGATCGAGTCGGATTCTCGATCGCCGGCTGATGCTCCAGCACCTGATCGCTGGTGCGCGTGTCTCCGACGCAGCGGATTCCGATTTCGCCCGGCTACCGCCGCAGCTGACCCTGGACGTGTTCGCCGGCGACTACCTGGGCGAGAAGCTCGGCGCAGCCGCGCTCGTCGAGCGCGGCGAGGAGTTGCTGGGGCTCATCGGCACGATGCAGATCCGCAAGATTTCGCGCCGCAAATGGCCGACGATTCGGACTGAACAGGCCATGATCCCGCTGGCGAGTGTCGCGCGGACGGCCGGTGATGTAGAGCTGTGGACGGCCCTCGAGGCGCTCGAACGCTCCGGCCTGGATGCGATGTTGATCGGTACCGGGGAGCACGTCACCGAGCTGCTGACGCGCCGTTCGGCCGGGCACCTGATCCATGAACGGGCCGAGCAACGGGCCCGTGAGTCCGGCCTTTTGCCGCAGATTCTCAAGTTCCCGATGCGACGAACACCACCGAGACCACCTGCGGCGCCACCGCCTCCAGCCACACCCGAGGAGCCCGCGGGCACCTCATCCGACGACACACCCGACAGCAGCGAGAGTTGAGGGCCCGATGAGTAATGAAGGCAATCCGGGCGACGGTACATTCGAAGACGGTTCGCGTTCCGGGCGCCGCCGCAGCGTCCACGTCGACCGGGTCGGCAGGCCGCGCATGACGGACGTGACCGGTCGGCCGGTAGCCGCCCGACGGGCAGTTGCCGAAGCCGAAGTCTCGGTCTCGCACGAGACGCTGAGCGCCATTGTCGACGGCACCAACCCGAAGGGCGACGTCCTGAGCGTGGCGGAGCTCGCAGGCGTCATGGCGGGCAAGCGGACCAGCGACCTGATCCCGCTGTGCCACCCGGTGGCACTGACCGATCTGCTCGTGCGCGCCGTGCCGGACCGGGCCGCCGGCCTGATCCGCGTCACGGTGGACACGGCGGCGATCGGGCCAGCCAGCGTGGAGATGGAGGCGCTCACGGCCGCGGCGGTGGCGGCACTCACGGTGTACGACATGGTGCGGGAGGTAGACCCCTCCGCCGCGATCCGAGGCATCAAGGTGCTCTCGCGCTCCGGCGGCGACACCGAAGGCTGGCAGCGTCCGGCGGAGGCCGCTCCGAGTGAAGCCCCCAGGGCGCCACGGGGCGCCCGCGTGGCCGGCCGGATATCCAGCTCGTCACCGCGCGGATCCGGAGGCCGCTTTCCGCCGCGCAAGTACGGGTCCTGACCTCGGCCCGCGCCCCTTGGGTGACGCCGGGTAGTACGTTTGATGGGGACCGCGGGTTCATCTTGGTGTGGGGCAGGAGAGAAGATCAGTAGGTAGATTAGGGTTGCGCTGCTTCAGCGAAGGAGAACGCCGTGCCCGACGCCAATGTTCTCTTGCCCCTGGTGATCTTCTTCGGCATGGGCGCTGCGATCCTGTGGCTGCTGTGGCGCGTGGTCGTGCTGGGGGGACGAGCGCGGCGGGAGACGGCATCCGGCGTAGCCACTGCGGAGATCGCGCACCGGTCCGAAACGCTCTTGGGCGATCTCCTCGTGATCGTGGACGAGATGCGGCGCCGCAAGGTCGCGCCGAAGGATGCCGAGCCGCAGATGGCCGCGGCGCAGGCTGCGCTCCAGCGCAACGTCGCTGAGGCCACCGCGCTTACCCGGAGCGGGGTTTGGGCCTCTTCGGCGGCGGCTCTGGTGGCGGAGCTTGAACGTGCTCAACGAGCCATCGAGTTCGTGTCCCACGGCGCTCAGTTGCTCGAGGACGTAACCGGTGTCGACTGGGGCGAGGGAGAGACGTCCGTGAAGAGGGGCTACCTCAACCTGGTGCATGCCCGCGAGGCAATCAAGGAGCGGCGCGAGACGATCGTCCAAATTGCTCAGCAAGAGCAGAAGGGCTGGCGCGGCTGAGTCGGCCTCGGGACTCGTGATTAGCGGCGCTTGGACAGCGGATCCGGCCGCGGCGATCCGCGGTGATATTCTCCGTGCCAGGCCACGGGCATCGTGGTGGAGGAGACCGAGCCGATGCGCTGTCCGCGATGCGGCGAACGCGAAACCAGGGTCATTGACTCGCGGGACCTCGACGAGGTCAGCATCAGACGTCGCCGCGAGTGCGCTGCCTGTTCCGCACGGTTCACTACGAATGAGCGGATCGAGGCGCCGCGGCTGGTCATAGTCAAGCGCGACGGCGCACGCCAGGAATTCGACCGCGACAAGCTCGCCTCCGGGCTTCGCAAGGCGCTGACCCGGCGGCCGGTTCCCGACGATGCCGCGGAGCGTGCCGCCGACCAGATCGAGGCCGAACTGCGGGCGTCGGGTTCTTCGGAGGTCGAGTCGTCCGAGGTCGGCCGGCTGGCGATGGAGAAGCTCCGCGCGATCGACCAGATCGCATACATCCGGTTCGCCAGCGTGTACCAGAGCTTCGAGGACCTCGAGGCGCTGAAGCGCGAAGTGGACAACTTGTACGCGCAGCGGGGAAGCGGGGCAACGGTCAAATGAGCGTTCTTTCCGACCGAGATATAGCGGTAGCCTTGAAGGCCGGTCGAATCAAGATCGAGCCCTACGACCCCTCGGACCTGCAGCCGTCTTCGGTCGACCTCCACCTGGACCGGAGCTTTCGGGTTTTTCGGAACAACCGCTATCCGTACATCGACGTCCGCGCGGCCCAGCCGGATCTGACCGATCTCTTGTCGGTGGCCGACGACGAGTCGTTCGTGCTGCATCCCGGCGAATTCGTGCTCGGTCAGACGCTCGAATGGACCGAGCTGCCGGATGACCTGGTGGCCCGGCTGGAGGGCAAGTCGTCGCTCGGGCGCCTGGGCCTGCTCATTCATTCGACCGCCGGCTACGTCGATCCCGGCTGGAAGGGCAAGCTCACCCTCGAACTGTCGAACGTCGCCAAGCTGCCGATCGCGCTCTATTTCGGCATGAAGATTGGGC
>Ga0302299_10000037_pt1 | contig 48699 bp, 44 predicted proteins | sample III_Fen_N3_4_FD_198795 | JGI IMG/M metagenome (GOLD analysis project Ga0302299, IMG submission 198795) | Peat permafrost microbial communities from Stordalen Mire near Abisko, Sweden - III_Fen_N3_4 | ecosystem: Environmental > Terrestrial > Soil > Wetlands > Permafrost | place: Sweden: Abisko...
GCCTGCGGAGTCGTCGAGGATCTGGCGGACGACCCACTGGCCCGGCTGCTCCTCGATCAGCAGGCGCGCGGGCCCGCGTGCGTCGGGTCCGGTGCCGATGTCGCGGTGCTCCTCGAAGTAGGGCTCGAGCGCCTCGCGCCACTCGTCGGAACCCCAGCCGTCGGCGGAGTCGAGATCGCCGAGCGCGCGCCAGTCGCGCCGCGCCGCGAGCTCGACCCGGCGGAACAGCTCGTTGCGCACGAGCACACGGAACGCGCGGGTGTTGGCGGTGACCCGCGGCGGACCGCTCGGCCGCGGCGCGGTGCCGCTGCCGGCACCGTCGTCGTCCGTGCCGGCCCGCAGCTGCTCCCACTCGTCGAGGAGGCTCGAGTCGACCTGGCGCACCAGCTCGCCGAGCCACTCGACGATGTCGTCGAGCTCCTCGGTCCGCGCCGCGTCGGGCACCGTCTGCCGAAGGGTGCGGTAGGCGTCGGCGAGGTAGCGCAGGACGAGCCCCTCGGAGCGGGCGAGGCCGTAGAAGCCGACGTACTCCACGAAGTTCATCGCGCGCTCGAACATGTCGCGCACGACCGACTTCGGCCGCAGGTCGTAGTCGGCGACCCAGGGGTGGCCGCGCTTGTAGATCTCGTACGCCGCTCCCAGCAGCTCCTCGAGCGGCTTGGGCCAGGTCACGTCCGAGAGCAGCTCCATGCGCTCCTCGTACTCGAGCCCCTCGGCCTTCATCGCCGCCACGGCCTCGCCGCGCGCCTTGTGGCTCTGCGCGTAGAGCACCTGCCGCGGGTCGTCGAGGATCGCCTCGATCACCGACACGACGTCGAGGGCGTAGGTCGGCGCCTCGAGGTCGAGCAGCTCGAGCGATCCGAGGGCGAACGGCGAGAGCGGCTGGTTGAGCGCGAAGTTGTCCGGCAGGTCGATCGTGAGCCGGATGGTGCGACCGTCGGGCTCGGGCTCGTCGAGCCGCTCGATGACTCCGCCTGCCAGCAGCGAGCGGTAGATCGCGATCGCGCGACGGATGTGGCGACGCTGCGTCTGCTCGTCGTCGTGGTTCTCGGTGAGCAGACGGCGCATCGCGGCGACCGGGTCGCCCGGGCGAGCGATCACGTTGAGGACCGTGGAGTGCGTGACGCTGAACTGCGAGGTGAGCGTCTCCGGGTCGGATCCGACGAGTCGGTCGTACGTCGGCTCGCCCCACGACACGAAGCCCTCGGCCGGCTTCTTGCGCACGACCTGCCGGCGCTTGCGCGGGTCGTCGCCGGCCTTGGCGAGCGCCTTCTCGTTGGCGATGACGTGCTCGGGCGCCTGCACGACGACGCCACCTGCGTCGTCGAAGCCCGCGCGCCCGGCACGGCCGGCGATCTGGTGGAACTCGCGCACCTTGAGGTGACGGACCTTGGTGCCGTCGTACTTGCTGAGGCCGGTGAAGAGCACGGTGCGGATGGGCACGTTGATGCCGACGCCGAGGGTGTCGGTCCCGCAGATGACCTTGAGCAGACCGGCCTGCGCGAGGGTCTCCACGAGCCGGCGGTACTTCGGCAGCATCCCCGCGTGGTGCACGCCGATGCCGTGACGGACCAGGCGGGACAGCGTCTTGCCGAACCCGGCGGTGAAGCGGAAGTCGCCGATGAGCTCGGCGATGCGGTCCTTCTCGGCGCGCGTGCAGACGTTGATGCTCATCAGCGCCTGAGCCCGCTCGATCGCGGCCTCCTGGGTGAAGTGCACGACGTAGATCGGCGCCTGTCCCCCGGCGAGCAGCTCCTCGATCGTCTCCTGGATCGGGGTGAGCACGTAGGAGTAGTAGAGCGGTACGGGACGGTCGCCCGAGCTCACGAGCGACGTCGGGCGACCCGTGCGCCGGGTGAGGTCGGCCGTGAAGAACGAGACGTCGCCGAGCGTCGCGGAGAGCAGGAGGAACTGCGCCTGCGGCAGCTCGAGGAGCGGGACCTGCCAGGCCCAGCCACGGTCGGGCTCGGCGTAGAAGTGGAACTCGTCCATCACGACGAGGCCGATGTCGGCCGCGCTGCCGCTGCGCAGCGCGATGTTCGCGAGCACCTCGGCCGTGCAGCAGATGATCGGGGCGTCGGGGTTCACGCTCGCGTCGCCGGTGAGCATGCCGACCTTGTCGGCGCCGAACGTGTCGCAGAGCGCGAAGAACTTCTCCGACACGAGCGCCTTGATCGGCGCGGTGTAGAAGCTGCGCCGACGGCCGGACAGCGCGATGAAGTGCGCGGCGGTGGCCACGAGGCTCTTCCCGGACCCGGTGGGCGTCGCGAGGATGACGTTCGCACCCGTGACGAGCTCGAGCACGGCGTCCTGCTGCGCCGGGTACATCGCGAGCCCCTGGCCCTCGGTCCAGGTCACGAACGCCTCGTACAGCGAGTCCTCGTCCGGGGCCTCCGGCATCAGCTCCGCGAGCGTGGGGGCAGGGGTCACGAACCGGTCGAGCCCTTCACCACGGCGCCGACGCTGAGCTGCGCCGCCTTCGTCGAGCAGGCCTTGGAGCCGGACGGCAGCGCCAGCACGACCGACGCGGTGCTCCCGGGCGGGTAGATCCGGAGGCCGGTGACCGTCTTGGCCGCGCACGTCGCCGGCGAGTAGACGCCGTAGTCGACGGTGCGCAGCAGGGCCGACGCGGTGCCGCCCGCCTTGAGGGTCACCGTGGTGGTCGTCGGCTTCGCGGCGTGCGTCGCGGCTGCCCCGACCTGAGCTCCGGAGGCCACGAAGGACACCCCTGGGTGCCCGGCGAGCGTGCACGCGCCGGATCCCTTGTTGGTGAAGACGATCGGCTGGTAGACGCTGCCCGCCGTGCCGTCGGTGGCGCCGAGCGTCACCGTGAGCTGGGACGCCGGGCAGCGCGACGCGGAGCCCGTGGTCGCGGACGCCGACGGAGTGGGCGTCGAGGTGACGGTCGCCGTCGACGTCGCCGTGACGGTGGTGGTGGCGGTGGCCGTCACGGTCGCGGTCGACGTCGCCGGGGTGCCGGAGCACGCGGCGGTCAGCAGCAGCAGCGGGAGGGCGACAGCGACAGTGGCACGCATCGGGACCTCCGAGGGACCGGGGACGGGAGTCCACTGTCCCACGCCGGCCGGGCCCCGGAACCCGCGCGCTCCGCGGTCACCCGTGCGCCGCGCACCCGCGGCGAAACACGGTCGGTCCGCAACGGGCCGCCGGGCTAGGCTCGCGCGGTCATGAGCAGGGTCCTGGACCGCATCGCGCCGCCGCGGATGGGCACGAGCTTCCGGTGGCTGCTCGCCTCGTCGTGGGTGACCAACGTCGGCGACGGCATCGCGCTCGCCGCAGGTCCGCTTCTCGTCGCGTCGCAGACGCACAACGCGATCCTCGTCGCCCTCGCCGGGCTCCTGCAGCGCGCGCCGTGGCTCGTCCTCGGCCTCTACGCCGGTGCCATCGCGGACCGCGTCGATCGCCGGGTCCTCGTGATGCTGTCGGACGCTGTGCGCGCCGGCGTCGTCGCGATGCTGTGCGTCGTCATCGCGACGGGACGCGTGGACATCGCCCTCGTGCTCGTCGCGATGTTCCTGCTCGGGGTGACCGAGGTGTTCGCCGACACCACGTCGGCCACCTTGCTGCCGATGCTCGTCGAGCGCGCCGACCTCGGCCTCGGCAACGCGCGGTTCCAGGCGAGCTTCCTGGTGGCGAACCAGATCGTCGGCCCGCCGCTCGGCGCCTTCCTGTTCGCCGCGGGCATGGTGTGGCCGTTCGTCGTGCAGGTCGTGTGCGTGGCCCTCGGCGTCGTCCTCGTCGCCCGGATCGCGACGCCGAAGGGCGGGGTGCGCGGCGCCGCGGACAGCCACGTCACTCGCGACATCGTCGAAGGCGTGCGCTGGCTCGTGCACAACGCGGCCGTGCGCACTCTCGCGCTCGTCATCCTCGCGTTCAACGTGACGTGGGGCGCCGGCTGGTCGGTGCTGGTCCTCTACTCGCTCGACCACCTGCACATGCGCGACATCGGCTTCGGCCTGCTCACCTCCGCCGCCGCGGTCGGCGGCCTCGTCGGGACGAGCTCCTACGGCTGGATCGAGCGGCACGTCGCGCTGTCGACCGTGATGCGCGTCTGCCTGCTGCTCGAGGTGCTCACGCACCTGTCGCTCGCCCTCACCACGTCTGGCACCGTGGCCATCGCGATCATGGTCGTCTTCGGCGCCTACGCCTTCGTCTGGGGCACGGTCTCGCAGACCGTCCGGCAACGTGTCACGCCCACCGAGCTGCAGGGCCGGGTCGGCAGCGTCTACCTGGTCGCGCTCTTCGGCGGCCTCGTGATCGGCCAGGCGCTCGGGGGCTGGCTCGCCGAGACGTGGGGCCTCACAGCGCCCTTCTGGTTCGCCTTCGTCGGCTCCGGGCTCACCCTGGTCCTCGTGTGGCGGCAGCTCGCGAACATCGCGCACGCCCAGCCGGCGGAGACCGGACCGCCCGTGTGAACGCGTAGGACGGGCTGCTGTGACGGCGGGTGCGCGCGCCCTGGCAGACGGCGCCTTCCCTGGCTACGGACCTGGCCTGTGTCGCGATTGGTATTCATGACAGTTTCGATATATCGTTACCTTCATCGACATAGAAGGAGCGATCATGAACCCCATGAAGCACCGTGACCGGCACCCTGCCGGCACCCCGTTCGACCATCCCCGCCCGTTCGGCCGCCCCGAGTTCCTCGGCCGGCCCCAGCCGTTCGGCGCGCACTTCCACCACCCGCCGGAGGACGTCGCCGAGGGCGAGGACCGTCGCGGCCGACGTGGCGGACCGCACGGTGGCCCGCGCGGCGGGCACCGCGGACCCGGCGGCCGAGGCCCGGGCGGGCGCGGGCGCGCCCCCAGAGGCGACGTCCGCAGCGCCGTGCTCCTGCTCCTCGACGAGGAGCCGATGCACGGCTACCAGCTCATGCAGGCCATCGCGGACCGCAGCGGCGGGCGCTGGACGCCGAGCCCGGGCGCGATCTACCCGGCGATCAACCTGCTCGAGGACGAGGGTCTCGTGACCGTCGTCGCGGAGTCCGGCCGCAAGGTCGCCACCCTCACCGACGCCGGGCGCGAGCTCGTCGAGGCGAACCGCAGCGTGTGGCCCGACCCGTTCGCCGGAGTCCCCGGCGCTCGGTCCGGACCCGATCTGCGCTCGCTGCTCGAGCAGCTGCACGGCGCCACCCGCCAGGTCGGCCGCGCCGGCACCGCGGAGCAGGTCGCGGCGGCCGCCGAGATCCTCGGCACCGCGAGGCGGCAGATGTACTTCCTCCTCGCCGACGGCCCCGACACCACCGCGAGCCCCGACGACACCCCCGTGTCATGACACCACCGCACGACCCGGAGCCCGTTCACGTCATGACGTGAGCGGGCTTCCGAGCGCACGCCCACGTCATGACACGGCAGACCGTGCGCGCCGGTGGAACGATGGGGACGTGACGGAGATGATCGCGCTGGCGCACATGATCCCGAGGCCGCTCGCCTACGTGCTCGGCGGCGGCGGCTCCCGCGGGGCGGTGCAGCTCGGCATGCTGCAGGCGCTCGCGCACACCGACCTGCGCCCGGATCTCGTGATCGGGACGAGCGTCGGCTCGCTCAACGGCGCGGTGCTCGCCTCGGATCCCGACCACGCTGCCGCGAAGCTCACCGAGATCTGGCCGCGCATCGACCGCCAGCAGGTGTTCCCCGGCGGGTTCCTCCTCAAGACCCTCGCCGCCACGACCAGCGGCCGGTCCTACGTCTTCGACCCCACTCCCCTGTCCGACCTGCTGCACGAGTACCTCCCGGTCTCGCGCATCGAGGACCTCGAGATCCCGTTCACGGCGATCGCGACCGACCTCGACACCGGGGTCCGCGTCGACATGGACTCGGGCGACCTGCGTACGGCGCTGCTCGCGTCCTCGGCCGTGCCCGTGGCCTTCCCCTGGGTCGAGCGCGAGGGCCGACGGCTCGTCGACGGCGGCCTGGTGGCCAACATCCCCGTGCGTCAGGCCGTCGCGCGCGGAGCCCGTTCCGTCCTCGTCCTCGACTGCGGGATCTTCGGCGCCGAGGGCAGGTGGTCGCAGGGGATCATGGGCGTGGTCGTGCAGTCGCTCGCGATCGCCGGTCGCCAGCAGGTGACCGTCGACCTCGAGGTGGCCGCCGACGTGCCGGTGCTCTACTTCCCGGTGCCGGCGTCGATCCCGACGACGATCTTCGACTTCGAGAGCACGACCGCCCTCGCGACGGAGTCCTACGAGCAGGGCATGATCGCGCTCCGGGCCCTGGCGGAGCTCGGTCCGAAGCACGCGCAGCTCGCCCCCGGGCTCTACGGCCAGCCGCCGCTCGCGATCCTCAACCCCGAGATCGACGCCCTGCGCCGGACGCTCCCGGCGGTCGCGCGCTAGAACGACCCCACGAGGTCGGCCGGACAGCGGCGCCCGCCCGTTCCTCGTCGACGGGTCAGCCCCTGTATCCGACCGGCAGGATACCGAGGGCTCCTGTGCCGTTGGGCATAGGCCGTGCGCCGCAAGGATTATCCGGACCCGTACCTTTAGGTTCACATTCGCGTCTCGACCTCGCTTCCTTGAGCCGTCAACGACAGCATGCGGGAATGCCGACCTCCCGGCGACCATCACCGGGAGCGCGGCACGAGGCGGAGGACCGCGGTGCTGATTCCCGACAAAGACGTATGGGTGACCGGCGAAGAGACCCTGGCCGAGCACCTGGATCGCCGAGGCGTGAGCCGTCGGTCGTTCCTGAAGTTCTGCACGGCGATGGCCACCGTCATCGCCGCCGGCGGACTGAGCACGGGGGACGCTCTCGCAGCGTCGGTCACCCCGGAGCTGATCGCCCGCAAGCTCGGTGAGCTCAAGAAGCCCGTGCTGGTGTGGCTGCAGCTGCAGGAGTGCACCGGCTGCATGGAGAGCGTCCTGCGCTCCGGCGACACGACCGTCGAGGAGCTCGTCCTCAACCTCGTCTCGATGGACTACAACGAGCTGGTCATGGCCGCGGCCGGCGACAACGCCAACCACAACCTCGACGTCGCGAACGCCGAGGACCACATCCTCGTCGTCAACGGCTCGATCCCCCTCGGCGAGGGCGGCGCCTACACGACGGTCGGCGGCAAGTCGGCCGAGGTCATCCTGCGCGAGTCCGCCGCCAAGGCCACGGCCATCTTCGCCGTCGGCGCGTGCGCGCACTGGGGCTCGGTCCAGGCCTCGCGCCCCAACCCGACCGGCGCGGTCGGCGTCGACGCGATCATCAAGGACAAGCCCGTCGTCAACGTCGCCGGCTGCCCGCCCATCGGCGAGGTCATCACGGCGAGCCTCGTCTACGCCCTGACCTTCGGCGCTCCCCCGCCCACCGACACCAGCGGCCGCCCGCTGTTCGCCTACGGCAACCGCATCCACGACTTCTGCCCGCGCCGCGCGCGCTTCGACGCCGGCGAGTACGTGCAGACCTTCGACGACCAGGCGGCGCGCGACGGCGCCTGCCTCTACGAGGTCGGGTGCCGTGGTCCGGAGACCTTCGCGCCGTGCCCCATCACGCAGTGGAACATGCACACCGACTGGCCCATCGGCGCCGGTCACCCCTGCATCGGATGCACGGAAGTCCAGTTCTACGACCGCTTCACGCCGTTCTACCAGGTGCTGCCGCAGGTCAAGGTCCCCGGACTGGGCGTCGAGGCCGACGCCACCAAGGTGGGACTCGTCCTGCTCGGCGCCGTGGGCGTCGGCGTCGCTGCCCACGCCACGGCGACCGCGGTGTGGGAGCGCCGCGAGGCGCGTGCGGCCGACAAGGTCAACGTGCCGCTGCTCGGCGACGTCGTCACGCGCGAGACCTCCGTCCCTGCACCCGTGCCACCGCCGGACTCGCCACCGGCGAGCGACACCGCAGGAACCGCAGGCACTGACGGAGGGGACCAGTCATGAGCAACCGAGTCGTGCTCGACCCGGTGACGCGCATCGAGGGCCACCTGCGCATCGAGATGACCACCAAGGACGGCGCCATCGACGAGGCGTGGTCGGAGACCACGCAGTTCAAGGGCATCGAGCTCGTGGTCAAGGACCGCGACCCGCGCGACGCGTGGGCCTTCGTGCAGCGCATCTGCGGTGTCTGCACCGCCGTGCACGCGGTGGCATCCATCCGCGCGGTCGAGGACGCCCTGCAGTACCCGGTGCCGAAGCAGGCCGACCTGATCCGCAACCTGGTGCTCGGAAGCCAGATGGTGCAGGACCACGTCATCCACTTCTACCACCTGCAGGCGCTCGACTTCGTCAACGTCGTCGGCGCCTCGAAGGCCGACCCGGTGAAGGCCGCGGCGATCGCGACGTCGATCGAGCCGAAGTACGACCTCAACAGCGTCGCCCGTTTCACCGAGGTGCGCGACACCGTCGCGAAGATCCTCGCGAGCGGCCAGCACAGCCTGTTCACGAACGGCTACTGGGACCACCCGGGCTACCTGCTCCCGCCCGAGGTCGACCTCATCGGCGTCTCGCACTACCTCGACGCCCTGAGCTTCCAGCGCTCGATGATCCAGATCAACACGATCTTCGGCGGCAAGAACCCGCACCCGAACTTCCTCGTCGGCGGCATGGCCGCACCGATCAACATGGACAACGAGATCACCATCAACCAGGTGAAGCTCGACAAGATCCGCGGTCTGGTCGACGAGAGCCTCTCGTTCGCGGAGAACGTCTACCTGCCCGACGTGCTCGCGATCCTCGCGGCGTACAAGGACTATGCACGGATCGGGGCCTCGAGCCCGAACTACCTCGCGCTGGGCAAGGCGGGCTACAACGGCTCCGGCTACCCGACGAACAGCGGCTTCACTCCGGGCGCGCTCTTCGACGGCAAGCTCGACGTGCACGAGTTCGACATGGCGAAGGTCGAGGAGTTCGTGACCAGCGGCTGGTACGACTACAGCGCCGGCAACGACAAGGGCCTCCACCCCTTCGACGGAGAGACCACGCCGCACTACACCGGCCCGAAGCCGCCCTACGAGTGGCTGGCGGACCGGGACAAGTACACCTGGTCGAAGGCGCCCCGCTACGACGGGCGCGCGGTGCAGGTCGGGCCGCTGCCGCGCATCCTGATGGCCTACGTCCAGAAGGACGCGGAGACCGTCGAGATGGTCGACCCGATCCTTCGCAGCCTCGGGCTCGGTGTCGCGGACCTCAACTCCACGGCCGGCCGCATCCTCGGCCGCGCGGTCGAGTCGGTGCTGCTCGCGCGCCAGATGAAGGTCTGGTTCGACCAGTTCGTCACCAACATCAAGGGTGGTGACGTCACCACGTTCAACCCGGACAAGTGGGAGCCGAGCACCTGGCCGACGTCGAGCAAGGGCGTCGGCTTCGCCGAGGTCGGTCGCGGCACCCTGAGCCACTGGGTGCACATCGACGACGCCAAGATCTCGAACTACCAGTGCGTGGTCCCGAGCACGTGGAACGGCAGCGGGCGCGCGCTCGGCCAGAAGGGTCCCTACGAGGAGGCGCTCTCCAACGGGCACCCGCTCGTCGACCCGAAGGCACCGCTCGAGGCGCTGCGCACCATCCACTCGTTCGACCCGTGCCAGTCCTGCGGCATCCACGTCCTCGATGCCGAGGGCACCGAGGTCGCCTGGGCGCAGGTCCAGTAGCGGAGGGGCGAGCAGATGAAGTTCGACGAGCCCATCGCCCACGCCAACGTCGAGATCGAGATCGGCGAGCCGGTCGCCTTCGGCGACCACGACGTCGAGACCGTGCTGCAGCTGGCCGCCGCCGGCGCACAGCCCGGCTCCGACGACAAGCTCGACCGCGCGCTCGTCGCCGAGGCGGCCCGACGCGGGCCGCTCGCGTCGACGACGTCGACGTCCTACGCGGAGCCGGGACCCGACCATCCCTACTCCATCACCGAGGTCGTCGACGAGGGCGGCAAGCGACTCCTGATCGCGCGCGGCGACCCGCGCACGCTGGTGGAGCAGGTCGTGCACCCCGGCACTCCGCGCAAGGCCCGGGCGATCTCGACCAAGGCCGAGCTCTCCACCCGCGCGTTCCGCCCGCTCGCCGTCGCCACCAAGACCGACCACGGCGAGTGGGACCTGATCGGCTATGTGCCGGTGCGCATCTGGAGCCACCCGGAGCGTCGCCAGGGCCAGTCCTTCGACTACCACTCCGTGTGGGACATCTGGCTCCGCCTGTGCCACTGGGGCTGGGTCGCCGCGATCATCGTCCTGACGGTCACCGGCTACGTCATCGCGAACCCCGGCTGGATCCCGACGCACGAGTCCGAGCGCACCGACATCGGCTTCTTCATGGGCTACGTGCGCTACGTGCACCTGCTCGCGGCGGTCGTGCTGGTGACGATCCTTGTCGTGCGGGTGTGGAACCTCAGCACGTCGAAGATCCCGTACGACCGCTGGGGCGCACTCGTGCCGTGGCGTGACCGCCACCAGGCGGCCAACGGCGTCCGCACGCTGCAGGCCTACATGTTCATCCGGCCGACCACGGCGCCGGAGTACTTCGGCCACAACCCCTTGCAGCAGCTCACCTACTCGGCGATGTACCTCGTCTTCCTGCTGCAGGTCATCACGGGCGCGGCGCTGTGGGGCCTGTACGACAGCCAGGGCTGGTTCTGGGGCCTGTTCCAGGGGCTCAACCACCTGATGGGGACCCAGCAGGTGCGGCTCCTGCACTACGTCATCATGTGGATCGTCATCCTCTTCGTGCCGCTGCACGTCTACCTGTCCATCCGCGCCGACAGCGTGGACCGCTCGGGCGCCATCTCCTCGATGGTCAGCGGTGGTCGCTGGGTCCGTCGCGGCGCGCACTTCGAGGACTGGCCGTACGAGACCACGCACTCGTGGAGCCACAAGAAGGACCCGAAGCCGGCCGAGCCGGTCCCGGTCCCCGACGTGGCCCCGGTCGACGTCACCGAGGACCCGGTGCAGGGATGACCGCCGTGGCGCACACGGAGCTCGAGCCCGACGAGGATCCCGACGCAGCCTGGGAGTCGCCCCGGGTGCTCGTGCTCGGCCTGGGCAATCCGCTGCTCGGCGACGACGGTGCAGGGCTCCGCATGCTCGAAGGCATCCAGGCGCAGGGACCGTGGCCGGCCAACGTGCGACTCGTCGACGGCGGCACCTGGGGCATGTCCCTGCTGCCGGACATCATGGACACCGACCGGCTCCTCGTTCTCGACGCGGTACGCACCGGATTGCAGCCCGGCGCCGTGGTGCGCGGCGAGGACGACGCCGTGCCGCGCTGGTACTCCCACCCCGTGTCGCCGCACCAGGTCGACCTGCGCGAGGTGCTCGGCGCAGCCGAGCTGCTCGGGGCGCTGCCCAGCCCGCTCGTCGTCGTGGGCATCGAGCCGGAGTCGACCGACGACCTCTACGTCGGTCTGACGCCGGCGGTCGAGGCCGCGATCGAGAAGGCCGTGGCCGAGGGCGTTCGCGTGCTGCGGATGCTGGTCGAGGACTGAGCCCGGTGCACGAGCTCTCGCTGTGCAAGGCCATCAGCGGCATCGTCGAACGCCATGCCGACGGCCGACGCGTGTCGGCGGTCCACCTCGACGTCGGCGCACTGCGTCAGGTGGTTCCCGACTCGCTGACCTTCTGCTGGGGGCTGGCCAACGCCGGGACGCCGTGGGAGACCAGCGAGCTCGACGTGCGCCTCGTGCCGGCCCGGCTGACCTGCCTGGACTGCGGCGCGACCACCGAGCTGACCGAGCCGTTCCTCGTGTGCGGCACCTGCGAGGGCCGCGCCGTCACGATCGCCTCGGGCGACGAGCTGCTCGTGACGTCGATCGACCTCGTCGACGCCTGACCGGGCGGCGGGGGCGAGGCCCGGCGACCTCACCCCCGTAGAGTTCGACCGAGCCATCGCCGCGCATGACAAGGCCCCCACGACCCGGTCCGGACCAGTGTCGTCGGGGATGACCGAGCGGGTAAGGCACTGGTGTCAGTGGACAGTGACGGGGGACGCACGTGTCGGAGGTGTCTGCGCGGGAGCGCGCCGCGAGCGTGCGCGCCTTCGCGACCGCGTTGAAGGCCTTCGCCCTGGAACGCAGCGGCGTCTCGGCCCGCGCCCTGGCTCGCGCGGCGCACCTGTCGCACGAGTCGGTCGCCGCGGCCTTCCGCGGCGACGCCGTCCCGACCGACGTCGTCCTGGCCGCGATCCTGCGCGCGTGCGGCGCCGACGCCGAGGACGCGGTCGACTGGGAACGGCGCCGCGTCGCGGTCGCGGAACTGACCGTGGGGTCCGAGGCCGTCGGCCCGGCACGCGACGCCAACCTCATGGACGCCGACCTGGACCAGGACGCCGACGTGGCCGATCACGCCGATCCGGACGACTCAGGCTGCTTCCGCGACGCCGTCACGCTGCACGAGCAGCGGATCCGTCGCACCGGGACGCGCAACAACCTCGGCTGGGTGGAGCTGCGCTACTGCCCCGTGCACCGCGCCGCGTGGGGCCGGTTCCACGGGTTCGAAGCGCTCACCGCGCTCGCAGCGCGGCACCACGTGGACATCGTGGTCGCAGTCCATCGGCTCTCCGACGACGCGGCGTCGACGTTCCGTCAGACCTTCGCCCACGACTACCACTGGTCCGGGCTGCTCCTCGCCGACGGCAGCGAGGTCTACGCCCATGCCGAGATCCGGGAAGCGGGCGAGCTCGTCGGGCGTGCTTCGACGAAGCGGACGAACCTGCCTCGCGACACCGGGACGACCCGTCAGGACCCCTGAGCCCCGGCAGGTTGCGGCCACGGTTCGACCAGTGAGCCCTCCCCGGGGACACCTCGCTGCGTGACCAGCGGGCCGGACCCACCTCGAGGTCGCTCGCGGAAGCGCCGGAACGCCACCGGCAGGCCTCGAGCGACGGAGAGGTCGGCGCTGTCCATGACCTGCACGTGCAGGTGCGGCTGGGTGGAGTTCCCGGAGTTGCCGCAGCTCGCGATCTGCTGGCCGTCGACCACCGGCTGACCCACAGCGACGCTGACCGAACCGGCTCGCAGATGCACCAGCGCGACGAACGCGTCGCCCCCGTCGAGCGCGATGATCACGTAGTTCCCCGCGATCGCCCCCAGCCCCCGACGCAGCCTCGCTGCCTGGCCCGCGGCGTACGGCACCAAGGCCAGCTGCGAACGTCGCGCCGCGTGGTCGGGCTCGGCGTCGTGGACCGCTGCGACGATGCCGCCCGCCGGAGCCAGGACAGGTCGGCCGAAGCCGACGAATCGCTCCGGCGGCTCGGTGGCGAACACCGTCCGCCAGTCCCGTGCTCGGGCCGTGCGCCGGCGATCGTCCGCGCCGATGAAGTCGATGGCGTAGCGCTCGCCGAGCAGGTCGGTCCCGTGACTCGGTATCCGTCGAGCGGGACTGTTCTGGACCAGCCACAGTCCGGCGAACGGCAGCGAGAGCTCGATCTCCGTGGTCCCCGGGGTCCCGGTGGGCAGCATCGGAAGGACTCAGTGAGGCCGGTGCTCGCTTGGGTGCCACTGCGACGCGGCCGCGGTGCCGACGGCAGCGCCGATGGCGGTTCCGAGGGCCACCGGAAGCACGCCCCCGTACATCGCACCCGCGGAGGCGCCGATCCCGACACCGATGACGGCGCCTGTCGCGAGCCGCGCCTCGTGCGACAACGGCGTTGTCGGGTGGGCGACGGCGTCGCCCTTCGTCCGCATCACGGAGTGACCGACGCCGACCGCCAGGACGCCGACGCCCGCGAGCAGGAAGAGCACCGAGAAGAAGCCCAGGAAGTCCCGGAAGAGCCCGACCGGGCTGACGATCGCGATCGCGCGCATCAGCAGCGACGCGCACAGGATCGTGACTCCCGAGAGCAGCTCGGACTGGGTGGACATGCGCATGGATGCGGAGAGACGGGACATGGGATCCTCAGATCGCCTGCGGCGGTTGCGAGTGCGCCGCCCCTGAGAGGAGGGCGGCCAACGGTCGTCACCACCTCCCACCCTACGTCCGAGAGCGCACGGCCGATCCCGGGCGGGCATCACGGCGTGACGGTCCTAGCCCTCGACGATGTCGCGACGCTGGAAGGCAACAAGGCCGACGATCACCAGCGCCAGTCCGGTCACCGTCATCGCGATCCCCGAGGTAGCGGCCCACGGAGCCATCGGGACCCAGGCGAGGTGGGTGAACGGCGACAGGTTGAGCACCCACGACGGCCAGTGCAGTGCGGGGCCGAGCATGGCGAGGACGAACCACAGGACGGTGAGCGTCACGGGGACAGCGGTCGTGGACCTGGGCAGCAGCCCGAAGCAGGCCACGGCGAGGCCGCCGACGAGGGCGACCAACGGTGCGGTGTTGAGCACGGACTTCAGTGCGTCGTCCCAGGCGATCCCGCCCCCGCCGGAGGCTTCGACGCCCAGCCAGAGGGCGACGCCGCTCACGACGAGCAGGAGGACTGCGCCCGAGAACGCCAGCGCCGTGTGGCCACCGAGCCAACGCACGCGCGAGACCGGTCGCGCGAGCACCGCCTCGGCACGGCCGGACTCCTCCTCGCTGCGGACCGACCCGAGCCTCCAGGCGACCTGGAGTCCCACGGCCACACCGAACATCGAACCCATCATCGCGAGGAACCCGAGAGTGGACATGGCCGAGTCGAGTCCGACGGACGCCATCATCCGCTGATAGGACTCGTCGCCGGCGAGCCACTCGATCATGGTGCCGATCAGCGAGCCCATGACGGCGGCGAAGACGCCGAGCCCCACGGCCCAGCCGATCAGCACGGCCCGGTTGCTGCGCCAGGCGAACGCCGTGGGGCCGCCGAGGTGGCGCAGTCGTGCAGCACGCCCGGACTCGCGCGACAGCAGGGCCCCGCCGGTGTCGCGACGGCTGCGGAGCAGGACGGCGACGGCCGCGAGCAGCACGGGCACGACCGCGATCGGCAGGAGCGCGCGCAGGTCGGGTGCGCCGTACGACGTCAGCTCGTCGAGCCAGCCGAGCGGGGTGCACCAGCGCACCCAGGACCGTGCGTCGGAGCTGTTGCCCACCATGCGCAGCACGTACGACGCAGCCAGGACGGCCGCCGTCAGCGCGGCGGCCCGGCGGCGTACGTCGACGAGCTGAGAGGCGATCGCTGCGATGGAGACGAACGTCGCCGTGATCCCCGCGAGGGCTGTTCCGAGCAGGACCGAGCCGACGAGCCCCGTCCCGCCGACGGCCATCGTGATCGCCACGACCGAGCCGAGTACGAGCGCGACGCCACCCAGCACCGACAGGACCGTGGTCGTCGCCGTGGACGTGCGCACCGGACCCGCGAGCACCAGGTCGGTGCGCTCGAGGTCCTCCTCGCCCCGGAGCAGCCGCGTCGTGGTGAGGATGGCCCAGACGGCGAGCACCAGCTGGATGACCCAGCCGCCGTCCCAGACGGCGAACCCGCCCGGTGTGTCCAGCGCGACCGGAACGCCCTGCATCATCCGGATCGCCGGGTTGTCCTCGAACATCTGGAACTGCAGGGGCGAGACGCCATCCGGGTAGGCAGTACGGAAGCTGACGACCTCCAGCGCCATGTAGGCCGCAGCGGACACCAGCAGCACGAACGCGGCGCGGCGGGCCTGCCTCAGCGTGAGCCCCGCGATCGCGCGCCGTGGGCGGGCCGCCGCGGAGGACACCTGCGCACGGGCATGACCGTGGCTGGGCGACACGTGCGGGCGCGCCGGCTTGATCTCGCTGTGGTGGACGTGCCCGCCGACCGTGGCGCTCATCGCCGGTCGCCTCCGGCGGAGCCGGGCGGAGGAGCGCCGTGCGCCGCAGCGACCGCGCCGCGCTGTGACGCGCTTGTCTCGTAGTACGTGAGGAAGATCTGCTCGAGGGTCGGGGCGTGGCTCTGCAACCGGTTGATCCCCACCGCGCCGAGGCGCGTCAGGACGACGCCGGGAGATCCGCTCACCGTGACGCGCACTCCCCCGTCCATCGCCTCGACCCCGAGAACGCCGTCGAGGTCGTCGAGGTTCGGCACCGGACCGTCCAGCGACGCTTCGAGCACGGTGGCAGTCAAGCGTCGCAGGTCGTCGAGCGCCGCTACCTCGACCAGCGAGCCGGCGCGGAGGATCCCGACGCGCGCGCAGACGTCCTCGACCTCGTCGAGCAGGTGCGAGGACAGGAACACCGTCTGACCGCCGGCCGCGGCCTCCCGGGTCAGCGCTTGGAACTCGGCCTCCATCAGCGGGTCGAGGCCGGCGGTGGGCTCGTCGAGGAGCAGGATGTCGGGTCGGGTCATGAACGCGGCGACGAGGGCGATCTTCTGCCGGTTCCCCTTCGAGTACGACCGGGCTCGACGGCTCGGGTCCACGTCGAGCCGCTCGATCAGCTCCGCACGCAGCGCGATGTCGACGTTGCCCGACAGGTTGCCCAGCAGCGTGAGGATCTCGTCCCCCGTCAGGCTCGGCCACAGCGACACGTCGCCCGGCACGTACCCGATCGACCGGTGCGCCCGCTCGACCTCGGACACCGGGATGCCGGACAGCCACGCACGTCCACGCGTCGGTCGCACCAGGCCGAGGAGCAGCTTGATCGTGGTGGACTTGCCGGCGCCGTTGGGACCGAGGAAGCCGAAGATCTCTCCCTGCTCGACCTCGAGGTCGAGGCCGTCCAGGGCCACGACGTTCCCGTAGTGCTTGGTGAGGCCCAAGGTCTTGATCGCTGGTGTTGACATCGTCTACCTCACTCCGACAGGGCAGGGACCGGCGAGTTCTCGTGGACGAGGCTGAAGGCGCCTTCCTCCTCCTGCGCGTCGTGCAGCCGGAGGATGGCGTACAGCCCGTAGAGCAGACCGCGGAGCTCGACGACGTCCTCGGCGTCGGCGACCTGGCCGTCGAGCTGGTCGAGCAGGCGGGCGAAGCGCCCCACCTGGTGCTCGATCTCGGCGTGGCTGCGGCTCAGCGTGCCGGTGGGGTCGGCGCCGCCGAGCGCTCGGGCCAGCGCCGGGTAGAGCAGCTCCTGCTCGGCCCGCTCGTGCGGGAGGGTCTCGGTCTGCAGCCGGTGCAGCAGGGCCTGCGCGCGATCGAGACCTGCACCGTCCAGTGCGATCGCATCGGCGACGACGCGCACCTGGTCGATGATCGGGCGTACGGCGCAGTGCTCGACGTGCAGTCGCTGCAGGAGCGCGACGTCCGCCGGCGGCAGCACCACCGCGCGCGACCTCGGCGCGAGCACGGCGCGCAGGGCGACGGCGATGGCCAGCACGTCGATGCCCTCCTGAACGAGCGCACCTGCCGCGGGTGGCAGCAGCCCGAGCGCCGCAGCCACCATCGCGATCAGCGAGAGCCCCATGCCGACGACGGCCGCCTGCAGGGCGATCCTGCGAGCTCGACGGGCTACGAGGATGGCGTCGGCGAGGACGCCGATCCGGTCGACCGTCAGGACCACGTCGGCGGTCTCCGACGATGCCGTAGCGCCACGCGCCGCGAGCGCGACGCCGACACCCGCCGTCGCGAGCGCAGGCGCGTCGTTGACGCCGTCGCCGACCATGATGGTCGGGCCGTTGCGCGCCTCGTCCGCGACGACGGCGACCTTGTCGCCCGGGTCGCGGTCCGCCTGGACGGCGTCGACACCGACGATGCGTCCGACCGTCTCGGCCACGTCGGCCCGGTCGCCCGTCACCAGGACGGTGCGCGTGATGCCCGCAGCGCGAAGAGCGCGCAGCATGCGCGGCGCGTCGGCGCGGATCGGGTCCTCGAGGAGCAGGACGCCGGCCGGCTGTCCGTCGACCGAGGCGAACACGGTCATGGAGCCGTCGAGGCTGGCCCGGCGGCGCGCGTGCCGGACCCAGGCAGGCGCCGTGCCCGGCACGATCCAGTCGGCCTTGCCGAGACGGACGAGCCGACCGCCGACACGGCCCTCGAGCCCGTACCCGTGATGCTCGACGACGTCCTCCGGGAGGGTGATGTCGAGGCCCCGGGCGCGTGCCGCGGTCACGATGGACGTGGCCAGGACGTGCGGCGACACCTGGTCGAGCGAGGCCGCGAGCCCGAGCAGCTCGTCGGCACCGATGTCGGTGGGCGCGATCACGCTCGCGAGCACCGGCTTGCCGTGGGTGAGCGTGCCGGTCTTGTCGAAGAGCAGCACCCGGCCGGCCGCGAGCCGTTCGAGGGCGCCTCCGCCCTTGATGATGACGCCGAGCTTCGAGGCCCGCGAGAGCCCGCTCATGATGGCGATGGGCGCGGCGAGGAGCAGGGGGCACGGCGTAGCGACGACGAGGACCGCCACCGCACGTACGGCGTCGCCGCTCAGCAGCCAGGCGAGCCCGGCGAGCACGAGGGTGAACGGCACGAAGTAGATCGCGATGCGATCGGCCGCCCGGACGAACGGCGCCGACGATGCCTGCGCCTGCTCGACGAGTCGCAGGACACCGGCGTAGGTCGACTCCGCGGACGGCGCGGTTGCGACGAGCTCGAGCGGAGTGCCGGCGTTGACGACGCCGGACCGCACGTCGTCGCCCGCCGGCCGTTCGACCGGGAGCGGCTCTCCGGTGAGCGCGGACTCGTCGAGCACGGCCGTACCGACCAGGCGGCCGTCGACCGGGACCACCTCTCCGGTACCGACGAGGAGGCGGTCTCCGCGTGCGACCTCCCCGACCGGGATCTCGACGAGGTTGTCGTGCTCGCGACGACGTGCCGTGCGCGGCGTCCGGGCGACGAGCAGGCTCAGCTCGCGACGGGCGCGCGCGGCCGCTCTGGCCTCGAGCAGCACACCGGTGGTGAGCATCACGGTGACGACCGCTCCGGCGAACGGCTCGCCGACAGCGAGCGCACCGGCGAGCGCGAGCAGGGCGATGACGTCGACGCTCGGTTGGCGACGGCGCACGGCGGCCACCATCGACGCACCCGAGAGCACGAGGCCCAGGACGGTGGCGGCGACCCAGAACGCCTGCGCCACGGCGTCGTCACCCACGGCGAAGGCGACCGCCCCCAGCCCGAGCAGCACGAGCCCGGCGAGGAACTCGATGATCTCGCGGTGCTGGCGCAGCCATGTCATGGCACTCGTCCTAGCGTCGGGTCGCGGGCAGGTGGCGGAGGCGCAACGGCCTCACGGGGCGAGGTCAGCCTTGATCGCGTCGAGCAGCCCGCCCGCGGTCGTGGACGCCTCGTCAGCCGAGCCTCGGGCGGCCTCTCCTGCGCTCGCGACGGCGTCGGTCGCTCCAGTGACGAGCGCCGCCGGATCCGCCGAGGCGGCCAGCTCGCTGACCTTCGCGGCCGCGGCCTCCAGCCCAGGGACCTCGATGCCCGCCTGCTCGGCGATTCCGGCGACCGTGCCGCGCAACCTGCTCCACATGGGGTGCCTCCTCGTCCGCTCCGCACGGCAGCCCGGTGGGCGCCACGCAAGAGTGCCTTACTTGCGTATCTGCGTTACTACGCAAATAGTCTCTCGGACGGTGCCGCGAGTCAAGTCCGCCACCGCCACACCGGCCCGTCGCGGTGGTTGACCGAGCACGCCTCTTCCGTCACTCTCTGCGCATGTCCGCAGATACGCAACCACGTGTGCTCGCCGGTGAGACGGCGCGTGCTGCGGCCACGTCCCTCGCCCTGCTCGCCGACGACACCCGCCTGAAGATCCTCTGGGTGCTCATGCAGGGCGAGCACAACGTCAACGCGCTCGCCGCGCTCGTCGGCGCCAAGGCGCCTGCCGTGAGCCAGCACCTGAGCAAGCTCCGCCTCGCCGGCATGGTCTCGGTACGTCGCGAGGGCACGTACGCCTACTACCAGGCCTCCGACGACCACATCTCGCGAATCGTGAGCCTGCTGGTCGACCACACCTCCGAGGAGCTCGCCGCCCAGGCGCAGGTCAGCGCCCTCCGAGCCCGCGGGACGAAGAAGCGCTGACCTGTCGCGTCGGGCGATGCGTGACGCGCTGCGGGTCAGCAAGGACGCACGGACCGTGCGCGACACCAGGATCGAGATGTGCTCGCGCACGTGCGCGGAGTCCTAGCGCCGGTTCTCGACGAGCACCATCGCGTGGATCTCCGCGGGTGGCACCGCGCGGAAGTCCTCGACGAGGTCCTGCTCCACCGCTAGCAGTTGTCGGGCCGGATCGATGTCGATCAGAGTGGCCATGCCCGCAGCATGTCACTCGACCGGACGGTGCTGCTCGCGACGCAGCCCGCCCATCGGCACGTGCCATGCTCGAGGGATGACGGGAACTCCGCGCGAGCGGCCAGAGCACGGCAGCACCTCCTGGCAACGCGTCACCGCTCGCACGCACCTGCTCGTCTCCGCCGGCATCGGAGTCGTCGCGGGCGCAGTCGTAGCGCTGTCGTACGACCCGCTGGCGGGCGGTCTCGTCTCCTGGGCAGTGGCCGGCGCGGTCTTCCTTGCGTGGACCTGGACCTCGATCTGGCCCCTCGACGCCGACCACACCCGGCGAGTGGCGCGCCGGGAGGATCCGTCGCGACCGGCCCGGGACCTGGTCCTGCTGTTGCTCGCCGTGGGCAGCCTGCTCACGGTGGGCCTGGTCATCTTCCGCGCGCACGACAGCGGACCGGTGCGTCTCGCGCTGGGAGTCGCCTGCGTCGTCGCCTCCTGGGCCGTCCTCCACACCATCTTCGTCCTGAGGTACGCCCGTCTCTACTACTCCGACCCCATCGGTGGCATCGACTTCAAGCAGGACCCCGATCCGACCTACCGCGACTTCGCCTACGTCGGCTTCACGGTCGGGATGACCTTCCAGGTCTCCGACACCGACATCGGGAAGTCCACGATCCGTACGACGGTCCTGCGGCACGCGCTCCTGTCGTTCATCTTCGGCGCCGTGATCCTCTCCATCACGATCAACCTGCTGGCGGGCCTCGGCAGGTGACGACGCGACACGCGTGACGAGCGGTACCGCGCGATGACGGGTCAGTACCGTCGCGACCGACGCATGGCCGGCCGTCGACCATCGGGGTCGTACACCGCCCGGTAGAGCGGGCCGGCCCACAGCCGTGTCGTCCGGCTCTGCTCCGGCTGGGTGTACCTGCGCAGCTGCCCGGGAGGTCGAGGCCCGGTCCGGCCGCCGAGGTACCAGTCGTCGAGGGCCCGTGCGGTCTCGCGGAACGCGTCGAACCACTGTGCCGGGTCGTCGAGGTCGTGGTCGGGAGCCGCACCACCGAGGTGCTCGTGCGCGAGCTCGAGCCTCAGTGAACGGGCGACGCCGGTCGAGGACGCGTCGGCGAACCCCGCGCTCAGCTCGCTGTCGTGGGTCCACGAGCGCCGGTTCGCGTTGTCCGATCCGATGCACGCCCAGGTATCGTCCACCACGCAGGCCTTGGCATGGACGTAGATCGGTGTGCCCTGGGCGTTCTCCAAGCCGTAGAGTCAGCGCGCCGCGCGCCCCGACTCGTCGAGCTGCTGGACGTCATACTCGAACCCTCGGCCGGTCGCGCGGCGGGTGAGGTGACCTAGGGCCAACCCCGGGAAATGGGTCGAGCCCATCCACGCACGCGTGCGCTCGATCTCGTCGGCAAGGTCGCGGCGTGACCGGGCCGCCTGCGCGGCGTCGTGGTCACCCATGCCGACCCAGTCGGTGAACATCACCTCGTGCGGACAGTGCGCGATGTCGCCCACGAGGAAAGCCCGACTCGCACCCGACGACGCGACGATCGAGCTGGACCCGGGCGTGTGCCCAGGCAACATCTGCACATCGAACCCCGGGAACAGCGTGGTGTCCGAGTCCCACGTCTCGAGCCGTTCGCGGATCGGCGCGAGCAGGTCGAGCACCGGACCGGCGGCGGAGCAGGAGAAGTCCCAGTCCTGCACGGCGCACCGATACGTGGCTCCACCGAACACGGGCACGCCGTCGACGCTCGCCCAGCCGATGTGGTCGAGGTGCAGATGGGTGAGGACGACGTCGGTGACGTCCGCGGGCTCGACGACGTGACTGCGCAGGCTGTCGAGCAGCACACCGGGGTACGGCGCGGGGAGACCCGGAGGCACGAACGGCGCGGGGCCGACACCGAGGTCGACGAGGATGACCCGGTCGCCGATGCCGCGCACGAGGTAGCCGCCGAAGTGCATGTGGAACAAGCCATCGGCGTCGAGGTGCTCGGGGTGCGCGGCCCAGTCCTCGGCAGCCAGGCCGCGATGCCCCGGGAGCACCGGGAAGTGCGCCGCACCCACCCGCATGAGATGGTCGCCCGGCACCCGGATCGAGCTGTCGAGGAGCGGGGTTACTGAGATCGAGCCGAACTCGAGCGTGCTCACAATGACTCCCGGCAGGTGCGCGGCGGAGGCACGCACTGGGTGGCGGATGCGATGGCGACCCCTAGCCTTGCGAACAGCCCGGACGTGGCACACCCTCGTGTGCCGTGTGACGGACCGAGCAGCCCGATCGACCGACTGTCTGAGCGCCCGCTCCGCCCCGCACGTTCGGCGACGACGGCGGACATGTCGTTAGCCTGGGTCCGGTTCGGCGTCACCCGCCGACCGTGCAGCGAAGAGAGATGAGCGCGTGACCACGCCCCCAGGCTGGTACGACGACGGCTCGGGCCACCAGCGATGGTGGGACGGACGTCAGTGGACCGCGCACGTCCAGACGACGGTGGCCACGACCACGTCCACAACCATCACGACCACGACCGCCACACCCCGACCGAACGCGCACCTGTGGTGGGCCTTGTCGCCCGCCTACTCGTTCGGCGTCGTGCCGTTCATCCCCGCACTGCACGCGGCGATCAAGCTCCAGCGCCGCGACCTCTGGTACTGGGCCGGCGGACTGATCGCGGGCAGCGTCCTCGTGTGGGGCCTGGTGGGCAGCGGCCCGGCCACCCCTGATGGGACCGCCACACCGTTTCAGCAGGTGGGTGCATGGATCTCCATCGTTCTGGCTGTCGCGGGCACGGCCCATGGTCTCCGCCTGCGCGACGCGGTCTTCCCTCCCTCTCGCGGTGTCGCCGCGATCCCCGTCGTCGTCCCGGAGCAGCTCGACCCGGCCATCGCCGGCTCCCTCGCCGCCCGACGCCGTCGCGTCGAGACCGCAGCGCTGGGTACGCGGGACCCTGGGCTGGCCCATGACCTGAGGATCGGCCGACCTGACCTCACCCGGACCTACGACGACGGCGGCCTCATCGACGTGAACCATGTGCCTGAGGCGATTCTCGTGTCGCACCTGGGATTCAGCCTCGACCAGGCGCGCACCGTCGTCGACGCCCGGGGTCGTATCGGGGGCTTCCTGAACCCGGACGACCTCTGCAGCCACGCAGGCCTTCCGATCGCGCAGCTCGACGCGATGCGGGACCGCATCGTCCTTCTGTAGCACCCTCCGTCGCCAGGAGCCCCCACGGCCATGCCACGCGATCTCCCTGACGAGCGTCAGGCGGGGGAACCGACACCGGGTCCCCGGCTCGTGGTCGTGTACGACGCCGTGCCTGCCCAGGACCTGCTGCGCGCCGAGGCCGCTCGATTCCACCAGGTGGCACCATCACAGATCGTTCTGACGCACGAGTGCCCGCGGTGCGGGAGTGAGGCGCACGGTCGGCCGCGTCTGCTGGCCACGGCGGCGGTCCGGCATCCGGCCTACGTCAGCCTCGCCCGCGCCGGAGACCTGTCCGTGGTTGCCGTCACCGACGCCGGCCCGGTCGGGGTCGACGTCGAGGCGCAGGGCGCCGCCGACTTCGCGGGCTTCGCGGACGTCGCCCTCCACCCGGGCGAGCGCGCCACGACCGCGGACGACCCGACCCGTGTCTGGGTGCGCAAGGAGGCGCTGATCAAGGCGTACGGCCTCGGGCTCGCCGTCGACCCGAGCGATGTCCGGCTCGACGACGACGGTCTCGCGGCGTGGGACTCCCCGCACCGACCGCCGGGTGCAGTGTGGCTGCGTGACCTCGCGGTGCCTGGCCACGTCGCGGCGGTCGCCGTCCTCCCCCACGCCGAGGACGACGTCGAGGGACTGATGCTCACCGTGCGACCTGCATCGCCGTGATCAGCGGGCGCGCGGCACCGGCTCGTCGGCCGCGGGCAGGCTGGGCAGCGGACGTCGACGCAGCCAGGCGTCGAAGAGGTCGGCGAGCGGCTCGGCCGTGACCTCGGCGGCCAGCGACTCGAACATCTCGCTGGTGACCGAGCCGTAGCGGTTCCGCTCGACCCAGGTCCGCAGCAGCAGGAAGAACATGTCGTCGCCGACCGAGAGTCGCAGCGCGTGCAGCAGCAGCGCGCCGCGCTTGTAGACCCGGTCGTCGAACATCAGGTCCGGACCGGGGTCGACGAGGAGCAGGTCCTGCGGCTTGTCGGCGAGCTTGCGCCAGTGGTCGCGCGCCCGTTCGTCCGCGGAGCGGCCCCCTGACTCCTCCGACCACAGCCACTCGCAGTAGCAGGCGAAGCCCTCGTGCAGCCAGATGTCGCTCCAGGACGCCAGCGTGAGCGAGTTGCCGAACCACTGGTGCGAGAGCTCGTGCGCGACGAGGCGCACGTTGTCCCAGCCGGAGGTCAGGAAGTTGGACCCGAAGGTCGACATCCCCTGTGCCTCCAAGGGGATCTCGAGGCTGTCGTCGGTGATCACCACGGTGTAGGCGGCGAACGGGTACGGCCCGAACAGGCGGGCGTAGAAGTCCAGCATCTCGGGCTGGCGACCGAACGCGGAGCCGTAGCGGCTAAGCAGCCGGTGCGGGAGCACTGCGCTCATGGGGACCGGCGACCCGTCGACCGGGTGCACCATGTAGCGCCCGATCTGCACCGTGGCGAGATAGGTCGCCATCGGCTCGCGCTGCTCGTAGACCCAGGTCGTGGTGCTGGCCGAGCGGTACTGGCTGGTGCACACGCCGTTCGCAACGACGTGGTATGCGTTCGGCGCCGTCAGCTCGATCCGGTAGGTCGCCTTGTCGTCGGGGCGGTCGTTGCACGGGAACCAGGACGGCGAGCCGTTGGTCTGGCCCGCGACGAGGACGCCGTCGTCGAGCTCCTCCCAGCCGCACTCGTCGTCGCCGTCGGGCAGAGGACGCGGCGCTCCGTTGTACGACACCACGACGCGGAACCACTCGCCAGCCTTGATGCGTCGCCGGGGACGCACGAGGAGGTGCTGCCGCTTCACGGCGTACCGGGCGCCGGAACCGTCGACGGTGACCTTGCGGACGCGCAGCCCGGAAAGGTCGAGCCGGAGCTCGTCGAGGCCGGTCACCGCCTCGGCCAGGAGCACCGCTGTGGCGCGCAGCTGGTTGGTGTCGACGTTGTACGACAGGGTCAGGTCGTAGTGCGCCACGGCATAGGAACGGTCGCCCCGGTCGGGGAAGTACTCCAGCGACTTCACGCGTCGTCCTCGGTGTCGGTCGGCTGCCACGGGCCGATCGGGTTGCCGATCCACCGCGACTTGTCGGGCACGAACTCCCCGCGCATCACGAGCGACCCCGGCCCGACGGTGGCGTGCCGACCCAGCGTCGCCGCGGGGAGGATCACGCTGTTGGGACCGAGCGTCGAGCCGGTCCGCAGCGTGACGGTGTCCATGCTCAGGACCCGGTCGTGGAACAGGTGGGTCTGGACGACGCAGCCCTGGTTGACGGTGGCTCCCGCTTGCAGATGGATGAGGTCGGCCTCGGGGAGCCAGTACGTCTCGCACCACACCCCGCGACCGATCCTCGCACCCAGCGACCGCAGCCAGAGGTTCAGGACCGGCGTGCCGGTCGCGGGGCGGGCGAACCACGGCGCAGCCACCGCCTCGACGAACGTGTCGGCCAGCTCGTTGCGCCACACGAACGAGCTCCACAGCGGGTGGTCGCCTACGCGGAGCCGTCCGACGAGGCCCCACTTGGCGAGCGTCGTCACGACCGCAGCCACGGTGGCGGCAGCGATGACGACGAGCCCGCTGAGCAACGTCGCCACCCACCAGCCGTGCGCCGCCGCGAGAGCCACCAGAGCGACGACGACACCGAGCCCGACCGCGACTCCGACCATGACAGGGACCAGCCGGCACAGCTCGACCAGGGCTCGCGCCACGACCAAGCGGGTGGGCGGGTCGTAGGTGAGGCTCTTGTCGACCTTCTGCTCCACCCGGCGCAGCTTGGTCGGAGGGCTGCCCAGCCAGGACGTGCCGGCCTTCGCCTTCGTCCGACGCGGGGCCGCGGACAGGACCGCGACCAGCCCACGCTTGGGGACCTTGCGACCAGGCGCCGCCATCCCGGAGTTGCCCACGAACGCGTGCTTGCCGATCTCCACGTGCTCCACGCGCAGCCAGCCACCGCCGAGCTCGTAGCTTCCGAGCAAGGTGTCGTCGGCGAGGAAGGCACCCTCCCGCACCGTCGTCAGCTTGGGGATGAGCAGCACCGTCGACGCCTCGACCCGTGGCCCGATGTCGGCGCCGAGCGCCCGCAGCCACGCCGGCGTCAGCGAGCTGGAGTAGAGCGGGAAGAGCCAGGTGCGGGCCTCGTCGAGGACGCGCAGCGTCGCCCACGCCTGCCAGGCGTGCCACCCGTGCACCGGGTGGGCGCCGGGCGTCAGGCCGAGCCCGAGCAGCCGCACCGTGAGCCAGACCAGCACGGCGAGGACCAGGACGCCCACCACCGTGCCGATCGGCAGCCACGCGAGGCTGCGCAGTGCAGCGGCCGACACCGAGCCGGCGCCGCGCAGCTGCGGTGCCACGAGGGCGAGGACGACGAGGACGGCGATCCCCGGCAGCGCGGCGATCGCGGCAGCCACCGCGGCGTAGCCCAGCACCCACACCGGCCGGTTGCGCGGCCGGTCGTCCCACGGTCCGCGGGCGGCCTTGCGCGGCCGGGCCGGCGCTCCCGCCCACAGCTGCCCCGGCGGGACGTCGCCGAAGACCGCGGACCCCGGCGCGATCTCCGCGCCGGCACCGACCACGGCGCCCGGGCCGAGGGTGCTGCGCGCGCCGATGCGGGCGTCGGCACCGATCTCGACAGTGCCGACACGCAGCAGGTCGCCGTCGATCCAGTGCCCCGACAGGTCGACCTCGGGCTCGACCGAGCAGCCGTCGCCGAGGCGGAGGTGGCCGGTGATCGGGGGCACCGAGTGGAGGTCGACGTGGCGGCCGACGCGCGCGCCGAGGAGGCGGGCATACACCCGCATCAGCGGTGCGCCCGCGAGGTTGGCGGCGCCGAGCTCCTCCGCGAGTCGCTCGGCGAGCCAGACCCGCACGTGCACGTTGCCGCCGCGGGGATAGGTGCCGGTGCCCACCCCGGCGAGGATCGCGCGCGCCCCCGCGGCCGTGAGCAGCATGCGGCCAGGGGCAGCCACGAGCAGCAGCCAGGCCACGGCCACCCCGGCCCACGGCGCGCTCGGCAGCCAGCCCACCCCGAACCACTCCGCGGCCACGGTGGTCCCGAGCGCGACCCAGGTCAGCCACCGCAGCCCGGTGATCGTGCGCAGCGGCACGGTGAGCAGCATCTGGGCGACCTGCGAGCGACGGGACACCGGATGCACCGTGCGGTCGAGGTAGGCCGCGGGCGTCGCGAGCTCGTCCAGCGTCACGGCGAGGTCGCCGATCCGGGGGTGGTCGTACACGTCGGCGACGGTGACCTCGGGGTACGTCGCCCGCAGCCGCGAGACCAGCTGGGCCGCCGCGAGGCTGCCACCGCCGAGGTCGAAGAAGTCGTCCTCGGCTCCGGTGACGGTGGCACCGAGGATCTCGGCCCAGATGTCCTGCAGCGACCCGGCCGTCCCCTCGAGTCGCATCGACCCGTCGGCCTCGACGGTGGCGAGCGGCCAGGGAAGCGCGTCCCGGTCGATCTTGCCCGAGGTGCGGGTCGGGAGCGTGTCGACCTGCGTGAGCCGTGGGACGAGGGCCGCCGGCATCGTGGCGCGCAGCGTCGCGAGCGAAGCCGCGGCGTCGAACTCCGCCGTGGTGGCGACATAGCCGACGAGGAGCGCGTTGCCCGATCCGGTACGCCGTACCGCTGCCGCGGCTCCCGTCACGCCGGGCAGCGCCAGCAGCGCACTGTCGATCTCGCCGAGCTCGATGCGCCGGCCGCCGACCTTGACCTGGTCGTCGGTGCGTCCGAGGAAGAGCAGCCCCTCCTCCTCGTACCGGACCAGGTCGCCGCTGCGATAGGCGCGTTCCCAGCCCAGCGTGGGCATCGGCGCGTACTTCTCCGCGTCCTTCGCGGGGTCGAGGTAGCGGGCCAGGCCGACCCCGCCGATGATCAGCTCGCCCGTGCCGCCCGGCTCGACCTGGGTGCCAGACTCGTCGACCACGGCGAGGTCCCAGCCGTCGAGCGGCAGTCCGATGCGCACCGGCGGCTCGCCGGTCAGTCGCGCACCGCAGGCGACGACGGTGGCCTCGGTCGGGCCGTAGGTGTTCCAGACCTCCCGGTCGTCCTCGACAAGTCGCGCCGCCAGCTCGGGCGGGCAGGCCTCCCCACCGAGGATGAGCAGCCGCACCGCGGCGAGCGCGTCGGCGGGCCAGAGAGCCACGAGCGTCGGCACGGTCGAGACCACCGTGACGTCGTTGGCCACGAGCCACGGCCCCAGCTCCATGCCGCTGCGGACGAGCGAGCGCGGTGCCGGCACGAGGCAGGCGCCGTAGCGCCACGCCAGCCACATCTCCTCGCACGACGCGTCGAACGCCACCGACAGCCCGGCCATCACGCGGTCACCGGGTCCGAGCGGCTCGTCCTGGAGGAACAGACGGGACTCGGCATCGACGAACGCCGCGGCGCTGCGGTGCGAGACCGCCACCCCCTTCGGCGCACCGGTAGAACCGGACGTGAAGATCACCCACGCGGTGTCGCTCGTGGTCGGTCCGGTGCCGTCGGCGACGGGCGGCTTCGTGCGACGGACGGTCAGCTCGAGGTCGTCGCTTACCACGGCGGCGACCCGCGCCTCGCGGAACACGGTGCGCGCGCGTTCGTCCGGGTCGTCGGCATCGACCGGCACGTAGGCCGCGCCGGCCAGCAGCGTGCCGGCGATCGCGACGTAGAGATCGGTCGTGCCCGAACGGATCCGGACCCCGACGTGGTCGCCCGGCCCGACGCCGGCGCCGTGCAGCTCCTCGGCGACCTCCTCGGCCGCGTCGAGGAACTCCTCGTAGGTCAGCACCTGCGCCCCGTTGTCGAGCGCCGGCTCGTCCGGGAAGTCCGACGCGGTCTGCCGCAGCACGTCCACGAGGGTCCGCGGCGGGGTCGCCAGCGGACCACGCAGCAGACTCATGGCCGTAGTCTCTCGGACCGCGGGCCGAAGGGCCGACCGCCCCACGTGATCGCGCCGGAGTGTGTGTGGCTCTCGGACCGGTCAGTGGAAGGGGCGGCGGCGGTCGAGTGCGAGCGAGGCCCTGCCGGCGGTGCGCCAGGCGCGGGCCACGACGTCGCGGTCCTCCGGCGTCACGAGGTTTCCCATGACGCGGAACGCGACCCGCATGACGCCGGGGGTGCGCATGCCGATCGGGCCGGACATCGCGAGCAGGCGCTCGTGGGTGATGAGGCTGCCCAGCCGTCGCGCGACCGAGAAGGCCTCGCCGTACTCGGCGTAGAGCTTCGCGGGCCAGGATGCTGTGAGGTCGGCATCGGGGCCGCTGGTGACGAGATGCTCCGCGGCGATGCGTCCGGTCTCGAGCGCGTAGTCGATGCCCTCGCCGTTGAGCGGGTTGATGCAGCCGGCGGCGTCGCCGATGAGCACCCAGTTGGGGCCGGCCACGCCGCTCACCGCGCCGCCCATCGGCAGCGGCGCGGAGCCGTAGCCGGTGAGCTCGCCGAGCTGCCACTCGTCGCGCCGCTGCCGGGCGTACTCCTCGGTGAGCTTGCGCAGGCTGATGTTGGCCGGACGCTTCTTGGTGGCGAGGGTTCCTGCGCCGATGTTGACCAGGCCGTTGCCCAGCGGGAACACCCAGCCGTAGCCGCCCATCATGCGACCGGTCTCGTCACGCAGCTCGAGGTGCGAGGTGATCCACGGGTCGTCGGCCATCGGGCTCGTCGCGTAGGCGCGGGACGCGACCCCGAACACCGTCTCCTGGTGCCACGTGCGACCGAGCAGCCGGCCGAGGTGGGACTTGCCGCCGTCGGCGACGATCACCTGCTGCGCCTCGACCGTGACGGTCCGGTCTGCGCTGCGCAGGACGACGCCGGTGAGCCTGCCGCCGGTGAGCTCGACGTCGACGGCGCGGTGGCCGTCGAGGCCCGTGGCGCCGGCGTCGAGGGCCGCGTCGCGCAGGGCGTTGTCGAGCACCGTGCGGGCGATCGCCGACCCGTGCTTGGGCAGGTGCGGGCCGTTCCACGGCAGCACGAGGGCCCTGCCGAACCCGTAGCCGCGCAGCCCGTTGTTGACCGGGCCGCCCAGCAGGACGTGGTCGAGCTTGAGGTGCTGCAGCTCGGCCACGGCCCGCGGAGTGAGTCCGTCGCCGCACGCCTTGTCGCGCGGGAACACCGCGCCGTCGACGAGGAGCACGTCGCGCCCGAGGCGCGCGAGGTGCGTCGCGGCCGAGGCGCCGCCGGGCCCCGCGCCGACGACGAGGACGTCGGTGCGGAGGGTCTCGCGGGCGTCAGGCGTGGTCACGGTGCTCTCTCGGGGCCGGGGCGGGTGCTCGTGCCCCCCGATTGTCCCTGACGACGGCGGCTGCCGCCCCCCGGGCCTGCGAGTGCTCCCGAGAAGAGCGCGACAGGTCAGGAGCTCTCGAGGTGCGCTCTCAGGGCGTGCAGCGGACCGTCCCAGTCGCGCGCCAGTGCGGCGAGGAACTGCTGAGCCACGCGCATCGGCCCGGACTGCAGGTGATACCGGACTCGCCGGCCCTCACCTGGTTCGGCCGACACCAGCCCCGCCTCCAGGAGCAGAGCCAGGTGCTTGGCGATGCCCTGGCGCGTGAGGGGCAGGGCCGCAGCCAGCTCCGTCACCGTCGCCGGGCCGCTCGCGGTCAGCTCCGCGAGGATGGCCCGGCGGTTGGCATCGGCCAGCGCCGCGAAGACGGCCTCGGCGACGAGCTCGGTTCGCGCGTCAGCCATGGAGATAGGCGACCAGCTCGTCGAGCTCACTCCTCCAGCCCTCGGTGTTGCCGTTGAACGCCGTGTCGTGCTCCGCCGGCGCGAGCTGCGCGAAGCCGCTCTCCACGACGGTCACCGTGGTGCCCGCGCCGTCGTCGGCGAGGGTGAACTCGACATAGGTCCGCCGCACGTCGTCCTTTGGCAGCCCGTAGATCCCCCAGGTGTAGCCGAACAGCGAGGTCGGCTCGAGCCGCTCGATGCGCAGGTGCGCCTCGTGGCCGCCGTCCCAGCGCAACGTGGCTTCGCCACCGACGCGCAGGTCGATCTCGGCACTCTGGCCGAACCAGGTGCCGAGCCCCTCCGCCGTCGTGATCGCCGCCCAGACGTCCTCACGAGGTCGCTCGACGCGCACAGTCCGTTCGATCCGATCGGGGAAACCCATCTCGCTACCTCCGTAGTCGCAACCGTTTGGTTGCTATCACTGTATGGCAACCACACGGTTGCGTCAACACCCCCGTCGGAGGCCCCGCTCAGCCGGCCGAGACATGCGACGTCTGCGATCCCTGCGACGAGACGTCGAACGCTCCGTGGCCGGGAAGGCCGGCCGGGCGGTAGGTGTGGACGAGGACTCCCGTCGTGGTGGCGCGCGTGTCCGCCTGCACGAAGGTCGTCGGGACTGTGCCGTCACCGAACAGTCGTTTCCCGTGGCCGAGGACCACCGGGAAGACCCAGATCGGGTACTCGTCGACGAGTCGGTGCCGGATCAGTGTCTGCGCGAGCCCGTGGCTGCCGTGCACCTGCAGGTCGCGTCCGGCCTGAGCCTTGAGCTGCCGGATGCGGTCCACGACGTCATCACCGATGACGGTCGTGCCGGCCCAGTCCGGCGTTCGGAGCGTCGTGGAGACCACGTGCTTCGGGCGGTGGTTCAGCGCCGCCGCGACGACGTCATCGGGGTCCGTCACGTGCGGCCGGCAGCCAGCGAAGATCTCGTAGGTCCCGCGGCCGAGAAGGAACGCGTCCGCGCTGGCGAACTGCTCGGCGACGATCTCGCCGGCGCGCTCGTCCATGAACGGGACGAGCCAGCCGCCGTCCTGGAAGACCGACATCACCAGAACTGGATGGTCCTCATCGAGCAACGCGAGTTCACCGGCGAGGAATTCGACCACGCGTGACCGCCCTCCAGGGCAGGCGAAACATGCCGCGGAGCAGACGACGTCGGGCCGGAACTCCGTTCCGTCACCACGTCGCCCCGAATGGCGGCATTGACACTGCCGTCACCAGGTCAGGGATGATTCCGGGCACGGACCACGTCGCGGGTGGCGGCGGCGGCGCCGCCATGAGGGGGTCCGGACCTATGTCATGGACGTCGGCGATCGAGCCAAGCCCTGCGACGCGCACGGACCCGGATCGCTTGCGCCTCAGTCTCTTCGACGGATGGCGCCTCGAGGTGGCCGGACGTCTGGCCGTCATGCCGGTGATGGCTCAGCGACTGATCGCATACCTCGCGCTGCACGGCACCACTACCCGTCCGCACGTCGCCGGCACCCTGTGGCCGGCCGTCGACGAGGAGCGTGCGGCCGGCAACCTGCGCTCGACGATGTGGCGGATCCGCAAGCACCGGCAGCACCTGATCTCGGACCACGGAGGTGTCCTGGCGCTGTGTCCGGAAGCGGAAGTCGACGTCACGGAGTTCACGACGCAGGCGCGCGACATCGTGATCGGCCGGGTGAACGGCGACCTCGCGACCCTGCTGCCGCACCACCGCGGCGAGCTCCTGCCCGGCTGGTATGAGGACTGGGTGGTCTTCGAGCGCGAGCGGCTGCGTCAGCTGCGGCTGCACGCGCTCGACGTCGCGGCGCTCTCGCTCGCGCAGCGACGTCGCTACGCCGAGGCCCTCGACCTGGCGCTGACCGCGGTGACCAGTGATCCCTTGCGCGAGAGCGCCCACCGGACGGTGATCCTCATCCACCTGGCGGAGGGCAACGTCCACGAGGCCGTCCGGTCCTACCTCGCCTACAGCCGACTTCTCGAGGACGAGCTCGGTGTGCGTCCCGGCGCCGACCTGCACGATCTGCTGACCGAAGCCGGCGTGGAACTCCCTTGCTGAGCGAGGTCAGCCGCCGAACCCGGCGACCATCGACGCCTTGGCGGCCAGCTCGCCCGCCATCGCCGGTGTGATCGAGACCCCGTGCTGGTCGAGCGCGGACACGATCGCGTCGGGTGCCTTCCCGGCGATGTCCGCGACCGTCCCGAGGCCGGCCAGGCTCAGGGCCTGACCCAGACCGACCGGGGCGCCCGCGACCGACCCGGCCAGGGCCACGGGGCTCACGCCCGCCAACGGCGCGCCCGTCGCCGTCACGCCGACCACCGCGCCCACCGCGTCGACGGAGCCCACCGTGCTGCGCAGGAACGCCTGCTCCTGCCCGTTGACCGCGTCGACGACCTTGGCCGTGTCGGTGAACGTCGCGTCCTGCGGGAGGACGGCCAGTCCCTGAGCCACGGTGCGGCCGTCGCCCAGGGGGTCCGTCCCGTACTTCTGGATGAGCTCCTTGACCGGCTTCCCCGCGGCGACGTCCTGGGCGAACGCGGCGTTCTCCACGGCGTACCGCGAGACGAGGCCGCCCGTTGCGATCCGCTGGGTCACCGTCGCCTCGAGGGCGACCGTGTCGACGCCCGGGAGCACCATGACGCTGCCTCCGGTCTTCCACATGGTGACCTTGTTCCCGTCGAGCTCGCGCACACCGAGGAACTGCGGTGCGTCGGCCACGACGTTCCACGGGTTCGACGGCGGCACCTTCGTGCTGACGCCGGCGACGTCGGTGTCGAGCCTGTTGAGCTCGGCGGCGACGTCCTGCAACGCCTGCACGAGAGCACCACGCAACGTGGACAGGCACTCGTGCAGCCGCACGGTGTCGGCGTGGAGCGCATCCATGTCGGCGGCGAGGGCGTTGAACCTCCAGTTGAACCCTTTGTCGTCCGCGCTCTCACCCGCCTGCACCACGCTCTCGCCGTCGATCCAGTCCTGGTGGCTGAAGCCGCGGTGGAACACCGGCGCGCACGTCGCGGGATCCGCGACCGGCAGCGGCGACGAGAACGTGAATCGCCGTGGAGCCTGACCCAGGTTGATCGCGACGAGGTTGTTGATGAGCCGTGCGGCGTCGTACTTCGAGACGCCCTTGGTCACCAGCTGCTCGACCATCGCTCCCGGATCGAGGCCGATGGTCTCGGTCCAGGCGTTCATGCTGCTCACCGTTGCCTCCAGCGTGTCGTTCCGGTCAGGGATGGAGCGGGCGGTACCGGTGGTAGGTCCGGGCCGCCGAGGGGCGCAGCGGAGTCGCAGATCCGCTCCCGTCGACGTCGACGTGACGCCGACGGATGTCCCACGTGTCCGCGCGTACGCCGATCGGTGTCACGAGCTCGACGATGTTCATCAGGTGCTCGTACTGCCGCAGGGACAGCAGCGCGTCGTCCGGCAGTGTCGGTCGCCACTGGTAGGGGTCGTTACCGCCGGTGCGCACGTAGGCGAGGCAGGTCAGCACGCTGATGCCCGACCCGGCTGGCTCGAGAGTGGTCGTCGGCCCGAGCCGGGGCCAGAGCCCGACGGGATGCTCGACCAGGCCGCGGACCTGCCACCGATAGGCAACGGTGTGCCGCGAGGACAGGTTGTTCCCCGCCAGAGGCAGGTCGACCAGGCCGAACACCAGCGCCACCGTCCCGCCGGAGGTGAGCAGCGGCAGCACGCTGCTGGCTCCTCCGCGAGCGCCGTGCCGCACGATCGCCGCGAGCACAGCATGGTCGGCGACCACCTGGGCAGTGGTCGCTGGACCCAGGTCCACGACCGTGTAGTCCCGCGAGCTCACCGCTCCCAGACGCGCCCGCACGTCGTCCACCGACACCGTCCGCGGGAGGTCGAGGCTCGCGAGAGCCGCGTCGACTCCGGGGTTCGCGGCCGTCGCCTGGATGCCGGTCAGCAGGTCGGGCACGGACGCGACGGGCGTCAGCCCGTCTACGGCGAGGGCATCGATGACGCCGTGGAGCGGACCGTCGTGCTCGCTGTCTCCCGGGCCATCGATCCGTGCGGACGCCGTGATCGGCACCGCCGCACCGGGACCCGGCGCGAGGTCCACCACGAGCCCGCCGCTGGACAGCGTGCTCGCGTAGACCGTCCCGTCCGCCAACGGCATCGCGGTGCGCATGCCCGCAGCGCGAAGGAGCCAGGTCGCCTGGGGGTCGTCGGTCCGCGGGACTGGAACCATCCCGGGATCGAGGAGTGCCGTCGCCGCAGTCACGGCGGAGTCCACGGTGCCCGCTGCGGGCGCGGTCAGCTGCACGCCGAGACCGAGCTCGTAGCGGCTGCCGCCGTCGTCGTGCTGGCCGTGGAGGACCTGGGTGAAGACCTGCACCCCGAGCCGGGTCTGCAGCGACGCCAGCCGCTGCAGGGCGAAGGCGACGGCAGGGGCGACCGGCTCGCGCGCCGGGAGACCGAGCGTCGTGAGGGCGGCGCGCGCAGCCGCGATGCGGGCGGCCACCGCTGCGGGCAGCGTCCGCGCCGCGTGGACAGCGTCGCCGTCGCTGCCCGACGCCCACACGAGATGGACCCGGCGGGCGGCGTCGAGCAGCTCGAGCCGTCCGGCGTCGCGCCCCGGGTCGACGAGCCGGAACGCGACGAGCAGCGGGTTGCGGGTCTCGTCGACCTGGAGTCGCGTCGCGCAGCCCACGTCGGCGAGCCATCCCGCCCCGGGATCCGTGTCCGCGCCAGGCCCGTTGGCCCGGTCGTCGATCCACGTCGGGGTGCCGAGGCGCACACCGCGCACGATCCGAAGCCGTGCCCGGTACTCCGCATCGGGCTCACCACCGGCGACAGGGGTCGCCGCCACGTTCCTCGTGACGGCGTCCCAGGACAGCGCGTCCCTGAGCCGCGGCACGCCGAGGTCGGCGCCGTGGAGGTCCAGTGCGTTCGACCGCGCATGCAGCAGTGCCCGCATCGCGCGAATCTCACGGACCTGGCGGCGCAGCCGCGCCTTCTCCGAGAGCAGCGCGAAGGTCAGGCGCCCGAGGACGCCCTGGACGAGGTCGACCGCGACGACGGCCTGCACCTCGGCTGGGGACAGCACCGCCGTGCCGCCGCCGTCGTGGCGCACGACCGCCACCGTGCCGGTCGCCCGGGCGGCCGTCCCCTGCGCGTCGGTCGCGGGCACCGACGCGAGCACCTGCGTGCCCTGCTCGCTCCACGCCTCGAAGGTGACAGCCGGCACGACGACGCCGTCGACCGTGACGGTGACGACGTAGGCCGTCTCCTCGAGATCGGTGAGCAGACGGACGAGAAGCAGCGGCTGGCGCGTCACGCCGGCGGTGTCGAACGACGCGCCCGCACCCCAGGGCAGCTCCTGCGGCCGGACCGAGGTCTCGAACGGACCGATGAGCTCGTCGGCCGCGGCCACCAGGCTCGCGGCACCGACGGACGAGAGGACGGGCGTCGTCATCGGAGCACCAGCAGGTCCGGGCGGTCGACGAGCACGGCGATCTGGTCGCCCGCCAGGTTGAGGTTCTCGTCGCGACCAAGCACCTGTGGCGTCACGTCGACACCCATCGTGGAGCCCATCCGGTCGAGCTCGCGAGGGAACCTGACGAGCCGCAGGTGGACGACGTCGGCGATCCCGGGCTCGGCCATGAGCGCGTGGGACACAGCCGCGAAGCGCACCGGCTCGCCGAGTGAGAGCTGGTCGACCAGCACGTGCAGCCGTTGGATCAGTCGCTGTTTGAGCGCCACGGCCGCAGGGTTCGCGTTCACGGTCGCAGGGCTCCCGGTCGGCAGCGTCAGTCCCCGCGTGAGGATGTCGGCCTGGACGGCCACGTAGACCTGGTCCGCCTCGATGACCTCAGGGAAGACCCCGACCGGTCGCACGTCGCGGATCGCGCTCTCGACGCTGGCGCGGACACCGCCCGGCCCAGTCCAGATCGCGCTCTCGGTGGGCGCGACCAGGACGCTGACGTAGTACGGGCTCGCGAGGTCGCGCTCGGCTGCGAAGAGCCGCTCGATGAAGTCGAAGTCGCCGAAGATCGACTGCGACAGATCCAGGCCGCCCCAGCCGTCGCGCACGACGACCTGACGCACGCCGGGGACGAGGGACACCGTCGAGGTGAGCGACTCGACGCTCCACAGACCGCGGGGCGCGCGCAGCAGCAGCGACCGATAGGACGCGTCGTCCCAGCGCACGTCACCACCGGAGAGCGGGACGGTGTGGGCGACGGTCACAAGACCCACCCCGCGCGCGCTCGCATCGGGGGCGAGCCCTGCCGCAGCATCGGCCTCGAGCAGCTGCACGAGCTTCTCGTCCGCCGGCTCCCACCGGTCGATCTTCTGCAGGTGATGCCCCGACCCGTCGTCCACGCCCGGGTCGAGGTCCCCGATCGGACCCGGGTCGAAGCTCACGACGGGCGCGCTCTGCGACGGCACGGCGGCGGAGATCAGCACAGAGCTCGCGAGCGCCACGCGGTGGCCGCCGAGCGTGGTGAGCCGCGAGCCGCGCGGCAGCGGGATCTGCTCGAAGCCGGCCGGGAGCGAGCCCGAGAGCGTCAGCGTGACCGAGCCGGTGGCGCAGCGGTAGGGGCGGTCGATCCCGAGCTCAACCCCGAGGTCCGACAGCGCACGCCCCACAGCGGAGGTGACGAAGCAGTCGTCGTACGCCGCTCCCAGCGCTGCCCAGGTCCGCGCGTCCTCGAGGCTCGCCACCTCCAGCAGCTTGCGGATCACGCTGCCGCTCGACAGGTCGAGGTCGGCGTCGATGACCTGCCGGGCCAGCGCGATCTTCTCCGCGAGCAGGCGCGTGAACGGTTTCGGCAGGTAGCCGGACGGCGTGACGCCGAATCCTGCACTCCCGGTGCTCCGCAGGACGGCGTCGTCCACCGCGAGGATGTCGGTGAGGTCGAGGCTCTCGCTCATCAGCTGTCTCCTGTCCGGACCTGGCTCGCGGCGCCTCCGCTGAGCTCGACGGTGCCTGCCGGGTCGAGCGCCAGGGCGCCCCAGTCCGCGCCGGTGGCGAGGCCCCCGGTCGCGACCTGCGCGGACTCCCCGCTGACCGTCTCGATGACCACGCGCACGTCGAGGCTGCGGCGCCCGGCCCCCTGCGGCGGCTGCATCGGGTTGTCCGCCTGCAGCTCGACGATCCGCCGGACGCGCGGGTCCGACGACAGGAACTCCGCCACCGCGCTGCGCACGCCCTCGCGGGCGAGGACCGGCGAGGTCTGCGACGCCAGCGCGCTCAGGCCGAGGAACCCGAACCGCTGGTTGAACACGTCGGTCCCGCGCAGCGTCGTGAGACCGACGGCGAGGCACTGGCAGAGGTTGTCGACGCCGGAGACCGTCGCGAGGTCCGAGCCGTCGGAACCACTCTCGAGCACGACGTCGCGAGCGAGGTCGAGGTCGGAGACCAGGTCGGCGCGAAGCCCGACACCGAGCAGCCGGCGACGACGGATGTCGACGTCGGGTGACACGTAGCTCGTCATAGGTGGCTCCTCATGAGGCCGTCAGCTTCGGCTGACCGGCGACGACGGTGACCGACGGCGCGGGTGGAGGCGGTGGGTTGTCCGTCCCTGCCTTGAGGTCCTGGAGCAGCACGGGCTGGTGGCCGGCCGTGAGCTTGGACGACGACCCCTGGGCGATCGGTGCGATGGCGGTGCACGGCTTCGGGCCTGACGCGGTGGAGAACGTGCAGTCGGGCATCGCGCCCATGGTCGGGACGTCGGCGTAGAGCAGGACCTTCTGCTGGGACACGGTCAGCTTCGCCGCGCTGTGCAGCGAGGGCTTGCCCGCGTGTGCGCAGGTGAGCGACCCGGCCGTGGTGACGACGGCAGCCACGTCAGCTCACGTCCATCGTGCCGGTGACGGTGACCTTGACGTTGTTGGCCTTGAGCTCGATGTCGCCGTGCCCGGCGGTGTCGAAGGTGATCGACGTCCCCGTGACCGTGATCGAGCCGTCGTCCTTGAGGACGATCTGGGCGAGCGAGCCGCTGGACTTCGCCTCGATGAGCACGCTCCCGGGCGGCGCATCGTCACCAGGCACGGGGCGACCGCTGCTGTCCGTCGGCTCGTCGGTCACCCGCACCACGAAGCGCTTCGTCTCGAGGATCCGGGTGCCGTCCCCGTCGATGAGGTCGTGCGTGGCCGCGCCGTCGGTGGCCTGGCCGTCCGACTCCCCGATGTCGACACGCGGATCCATGCCGATGGGGAGCACGAGCCACCAGTCGCCGGCCTCGGCCGAGGGCCCGGAGTTCCGCTCCCACACGGCCCCGACGTCGACGAGGTCGTCGCTCCCGGCCACGCTGGCCAGCAGCACCCTCGTGCCCGGGTAGCGCGGAAGTGCGAGGCCGTAGGAGCCCCAGGCGAACGGCGACAGCACCGGGACCTCCTGGGCCACGCCGTGGTGCAGCTCGGTGATCGGTACACGCTGGGCGAAGGCAGGACGGCCGTCGCTCTGCACGTCCGAGTACCAGACCGTGCTGGTGTGCTTCGGCGACTGGCTCGACCCATCGCTGGGCTGGTGCGACCTGACCTGGGCGATGCGATGCGGACCTGGCGCGGCGCCTGGGCGGCTGACCTCGTGGATGCGCCGGGCCGTGGCGACGGCTGCGTCAGCGGACGTGGACGCGGGTGCGCGCGGGGCCGACGACGCACTCGCGGGCGTGTCCGCACCCGGCTCGGTCTGGTCCCAGCCGAAGTCCGCCTCCGACTCCAGGACGAGGGCGTGCGCCACGGTGACGAAGCCCGCGCGGCGCGAGACGCGGTGTGCCACCTCGGTGACCAGACATCGCTTCGGCGGCCCGCTCGGCTCGTCGGTGAAGGAGCCGGTCACGAACCCGGTGGCGGCCGTGAGGAGCGCACTGCCGACGTCGGCCGGTGCCGTGTTCGGGAAGTCCTCCGGCGGCAGGACGACCGACACGGTGTCGCCCGGCTTGAGGTCAGGACGTCCGAGCGAGGTCAGCGTGACCGTGTCACGAGCCGTCGGCGCCCAGTCGGGCTTCGCGCCGGCGCGGGGGTCGCGCGGACGCGGCGAGCCCACTTCTGCTTTGACCAGGCCACCGGCCTCGTCGAGCGTCCGGGCGGCGAACGACGGGTCGGACCAGAGTCCGACGTGCAGTGTGCCGTCGCGGATGATGGCTGGGTCGAGTCCGTACGCCTGGATGCCTCGGCGTACCTGACCGATGAGCCCGCTGTCGTCCGAGCCGGAGGCTGTGAGCGCCTGGAGCGCCGTGCCGGGCGACGTCGAGGCGAACGCGGGCTGCCCCGGGCCGGCCGTGACCCGGTCCAGCCCGTGCTGGGTGATCGTGATGCCGGCCGCCGCGGCGATCGCGTTCGACGTCGCGACCAGGTCGTCGTAGCAGGCGCCGGCGACCCGGGCGGCGGACAGGCGCGCGAAGACCCGTTCGGTCAGCGTCATCACGGCCTCGTACCGCCGCTCGCCCGCGCGTCGGCTGAGCTTCGTCAGGCGGAGCACGGCGACCAGGCTGTGCTCGGGTGGCGTCGGTGAGACCGCCCCGAGCGGATCGGTGAATCCGGTGAACCCGGCCAGGTCGCCGAGGACCCCCGACGGGGAGTCCTTCCACCACAGGTGCAGCTTCGTGGCGATCGGGTCGCCCGGGCCCAGGCGGATCTTGCGGTAGTCCTCGTCGGTCATGCCCTCGACGACGACCTCGTACGTGCCGCCCGCAAGCTGGTCCGGGAGCGAGGCGCTGATCGACCCGTCGTAGGTGTCCGAACCGATCGACAGGATCGGGTCGCCCAGCTCGCCCGCGCGATCGTGGTGGAACGTGAGCGCCCACGCGGCCACCGCACCGGGCGTCACGTCCGGCCCGTACTGGCCGGCCCCGCTGCTCATGGCCCCGAGCACCATGTCGACGACGCTCATCGGACCTCCTTCCGCGAGAACTGGTAGTCCTCCAGGCGACGTCGCGGGATCGAGTCGTCGCCGGTCGCCAGCCACGGACCCGCGTCGGCGCCCGGCCTCACGTCCCGCCACCGGAACGCGATGCTGCTGCCGTACTGACCAGGGCTGCGCATGCTGCCCACCGTGACCGTCAACGCCGAGACGACGAGCTCCACCGACGCGGCTCCGTGGACGCCCAGCGTGAGGCGCACGTCGCGCGTGAGCGTGGAGGAGTCGCCGATCGTGCTCCCGTCCAGCAGCGTGACCCGGACGACCGGTTGGTCCGGGTCCCGCACGGGTGCGAGGGAGCCGGAGTCGGCGAGCGTGACGACGACCGCTGCCGGGTCGGCGGCGAGGAGCTCGCGGGCCCGGCCCAGCGACACGGCCAGGACGAGCACCCGGTCCCCGGTCAGCGGGATCCGGGCGGGGAGCCCGGAGTCGAGCGGGAGCCGCACCGCGGTCACAGGGGCCAGCGCCACGCCCGGCGGCAGGGAGGCGTCGGCCGGCGCGGCCAGCAGAACCGGCGGGCGTGTGAGGAGGGACGGGAGACCGTTCATCGCTCCCCCTACACCGGCAGCGCGTCGGTGAGAGCGCCCACGCCGACCGAGGCGATGTCCAGCAGCTTCGCGAGGCTCCCGGGCCGCGGCAGATGAGCCATGCGGAGGGTGACGTCGAGCGTCTCGCGGCGCTGCGCCGACATCGAGATCGTCATGCCCTGAACGGCCAGGTCCGTGCGGATGGTCGCGGAGGTGATGAGGATGAGCCCGCCCACGGCGCCCTGCGTCAGCTTGGACAGTGCGGTCCCGCGTCGCGAGGCCTCCGCCAGGTTCTCCAGCGCGAGCTTCCAGGCGAACCTCTCGTGACCGACGAGGACCGCCGTGAGCGTGATGACGTCGTCGTGGCTCGCCACGGCGGCCTTGCGGCTGGTGCCGCCGATCTGCGGCAGCGAGTATGTCTCCTCGATCGACATCTGAGTCACCGACCACAGCGGCACGGGGATGATGCCGTCGCTCAGGATGGCGCTGGGCGTGTGCAGGTAGGACGCGAAGCTGCTTCCCATCGGGTCACCCCCTCCAGATCTCGGTCGTCGTGGGCTCGGTCGTCACAGCGAGATCCCGAGACGGGACAGCTCGGTCCTGATCCGTCGCTGGAGCTGGCCGCGGACCTGCGCCTCGCGTGCCATCATCTCGGCGCGGAGCTCCGGGCTGGCGTGCTCGCGCCACTGCGGCCACTCCTCCCAGCTCCAGTCGCTCTTCGACGCGTTCGCGGATCTGTTGAGGTTCTCGAAGTTGTTGGCGTCGTTGAGGATGCTGAGGGCGACGTCGTCGGGCAGCAGGACGAAGCCCTCCATCGCGACGACCTCCATCACCGGCACGACGTGGTCGGCCTGCGTCGGGTTCTCCCGCGTGTTGCGGACACCGAGAATGTCCTCGACGGCGGCCGACGCACGGGCCTGCGCGACACCGTCGGGCGTCCGTCCGCGCAGCTCGGCGTAACGGCGGGCGAGCACGTCCGACGTCGCGGCCCGGTCCCAGATCCCCTTGCGGCGCTGCAGCTCCCGCTGTTCGGCGATCCCCGCGCGGATCTCGTCGATGCGCTCTCCGCGCTCCTCGACGAGCTGCCTGAGCCGCTCCGGGAGTCGGCGCACGTAGCCCTCGTCACGGACCCATCGGATGTCGACACCCTCACGCCCGAGCTGCCCGTTGATCTCCGCCACCCGCCGGTTGGCCGCGGCGGTCTCGCGGCTGCTGAGCGCGTGATCAGCGGCGAGCTCGCGCGAGCGAGCCTGCGCAGCCTGGACGAACTCCCGCACGGCCTGGGCCCGGGTGACGGGCACGTCGGGAGGCGGCGGGGGTGGTTCGCGCGGCGGCGCCGTGTCGCTCGTCGGGGCACCGGTCGCGGTGTCCCGTGGCGGCGCGGACGTGCCTCCTCGAGCCGGCGGGGGCACGGGGTCGGTCAGCTGGGCCGCCACGTCGGGATTGCGCTCGGCCCAGGTCTGCGGGTCGTTGAGCTCCCGCGCCGAGTCGTGCAGCTGGCGGAAGAGCGTTGCCAGCGCCGTCACGTCGGGGTTGGGCTCGCGGCCGGTGAGCACCTGGTCGTAGAAGGAGTGCACCTGCTCGCGCAGGCCGTCGATCCGGTGGATCGTCTCCCCCATGCGTCCGACGTAGACCTCGCCGAGCCGCTCCAGGGATGCGGTGAGCGACTCGGTGAGGTGCTGGCGCACGACCTCCTCGGGCAATCCGGTGCGCACCGAGATCTCACGGACGGCCGGTCCGAGGCGCGGGTGGTCGCGCACCGCGGCGCGGATCGACTCGGGCGTGAGGTGCTCGAGGACGGTCATCGCGACACCGTCGGTGGTCCGGTCACGGCGTCACCGATGAGCTGCGGGAGGTCGAGCACGGAGGCGTGGCCGGTGGCCGCGACCTCGCGCGCGACGGCGTCGGTCAGGCGGCCGATGGCGCCGTTGATGGCGAGGTTGAGCAGGTAGCCCTTGAGGCACTCGGTGGCGAACGCGCGCAGCAGGTCCTTGGCCGCCAGCTCGGCGATGTGGCGGGCGGCGCTCTCGGCCAGCTCGCGCCCCGCGACAGAGGCGGCCTCACGCACCTCGCCTCGGACGACCGCGCCCACCCCACGGCTCGCGCCTCGCAGGAGCCCGGGGACCTCGGGCACGAAGACGAGGGCGGCGCCGATGGCGGCGCCCCACAGCTCGGCCTCGGCAGAGGCGTGCGTGATGATCGCGTCACCGCCGAGCATGGCGCGCTGGATGCCTCGGTGCTCGAGGGCGGTGTCGACTGCGTCGATCGCCTCGATCGCGCCGATGACGAACGCCGCGGGCGGGAACACGATCGCGAGCGCGGTCAGCCCCACGATGTTGAAGAACTCCATGAACGCCGACTTGCCCAGCTCGGTCGACACCAGGGTGCGCATCCCGATCGTGTAGACCTCGCCGGACTCCCCGGTGAACAGCGGTCGCAGCGCATCGTCGGCCAGCCGGTGGATGCCGCTCAGCTCGCCCCCGATCGACGACGCCGTGGTGATCTCGGCCTCGCGGATGCCGGCGAGGCCGAAGGCGATGTTCACGTCGTCGCGCACATCCTGGGTCTTGCTCACGTTCTCCCGACGCAGCTCCTCCAGGAGCGAGCGGAACTCCTCGTCAATGCCGCTGGCGCCGGCGGTGCGCAGTCGCGCGATCACGTCGTCGAGGTCGGCGAGCTTCTCGAGCATCGGGTCGACCGAGTACGCCGCCTGCCGCCCCCCGGTGATGACCGACTCGAGATCGCCGCGGCTCCACCACCGACCCGTGCTGTCCTGCACCTGCCACCCGTCGGCCGCGCGACGTGTCGCCCCACGCGTACCGGGCGGCGTCTCATCCGCGTCCAGGCGACCCATCGACGACAGGACGACGGAGGTCGACAGCCACCACCGGTCCATCTCGGTCGCGCCGACCACGGCGCCGACGATGTCGGCGCGCTCGCGCTGGATGCGGTCGACGAGGATTCGGCGCAGCTCGGAGAGCTCCGTGTCGTCGACCAGCAGCAGCAGGACGAGCCAGCGGGTGATCCGCATGTAGGCGGCGAAGTTCTGCTGCCGCTGGACTATCTGCAGATGGCTGGACTCGAGGACGTCGAGCAGCTGGTCCTGGCACGTCGCGACGAACAGCACCCGCACGGAGCTGTCGCGCCGGGTGAAGAACTGCTCGTAGAAGTGCAGCAGCCAGCTGGCGCTGTTGTGCCGGATCGGCGCCGGCGCGGTCCGGCCCTCGTCCGATGCTGCGATGACACGCGTGTAGAGCTGCTCCAGCTCGGCGATGGGCTCGTACGCCGTCACCATCGTGCGGACGTGGGCGAACCGCGGGCTCTCCCCCGGCTGTCCCGTGCCCGCGAGGCGCCCGGTGCGCTCGCCGATCACGCCGATCCGCTGGAACGCCGCGAGCAGGAACATGCCGGGATAGCTGCCCTCCGGCATCGCCAGGATGGTGGCGATCCGACTGATCAGCCGCGACAGCTGTGCGGAGATCCCCGCGGGCCAGAACTCCACCGGCGGCTCGGCGAGGAACGGTCGCGAGACGTCGGGGTCGAACAGGAGCAGTTCCTCGAGCGGCAGTGCCGGGTAGGTCTCGTCGTCGCCTGCGCTGTCGCCGACCTCGCCCGCCGCGGCCTCGGTCTCGTAGGTCTCCACGAAGGCCACGACAGGCAGTGCACCGTCGAACGCCGGAGCGGCCTGCACCTCCATGATCTCCGCCGAGCCGCCGGCTCCGATCCAGTAGTACGACGTCATCCCGTCGACGTGCGGCATGGTCGCGGCGAGCCGCGCGGCCTGGTGCCGGAGGTCGTCGTCGCTGACGCCCTCCGCCGAACCCGAGTTGCGCAGGTGCGCGAGCCACGTCGTCGTGCGTGCCCGCAGGCGCGCCTCGTCCGTCGCCGCGTACCCGGCGTACTCGATCTCGTCGACGTCCAGGATCGAGGTCTGCTGCCAGCGTCCCGCGTGCGAACCGGTCGGCGAGGCGTAGCTGGCGGTCTCGCCCATGAGCAGCGCATTCGTGACCGTGCCCGACGGCTGGCAGTGCATCAGCACCATGATCGAGTGGCCCCGCACGCGGTAGAGGGCGACGAAACGCGGAGGTGCGTCGTCACCGAACCGGTCACGCACCAGCCCTTCGAGCTGCCCGCGCGTCTCCACCTCGACCAGCCGACGGTGCACCCGGCGCGCCGTGCTCGTGTGCGCGGCCGCCTGACCGTGCCCCGGGCCGGTGACCGGCACCGCCACCGGCGCTCCGCCCGAGTCGTAGGCGGCGATGAGGTAGGCATCCTCGAGGGATGCGTGCGGGTCGAGCAGCACCCGGTGGGCGTCGTAGGTCTCCCCCTCCGCCGCTGAGGGGCGCGGTGCCATGCTCCGCGAGCCCGGAGTGGCGAGCAGCTGCGCGGACCGGGCGACGGCCAGGGCGGTGAGCTCCCGGACGAGCCGCTCCTCGAGGTGCGCCGGAAGCGTGTCACCGGTGAGCCGCACGTCGATGAGAGGACGGCGCCCGGGCGACGGCGCCGTGTCGCGGACGAGGTGAAGCCCACCGGCACGACGCACGGCGCGGGTGAGGGCGACGTCCGTGGCGTCGAGCGCCATCGACACGAGGTCGTCCGCGTCGACGTCGGTGACCGTCACGCGCACACGGGTCGGGAATCGGACCGTCGTCATGCCAGGCCGTCCAGGGCACGCAGCAGCCGGTTCAAGGTCGCGTCGCTGTGCTCGTCGGGGTCGCACGACGCCACGAGCCGGACCTCGACCTCCACGGGGAACTCGAGCACGAGCGTGCCGTCGCCCTCGAGCACGGCCAGGATCGCCTCGCTCCCGGTGGCGGGCACGACGAGCTCACCCTGATGCACGAGCGCGAGACCGGTGCGCTGCACGACCACGGGGTCGACATCAGGGTTCGCTGCCATGTCAGCTGCCGGACTGCGGCGGTGAGACGGTCTTCGTCGCGGTCGAGTCCGTCGACTCCACGTGCAGGGAGAACCCGGAGAACTGGGCCTGCGGCACACCGCTCGTCGAGGCCGGTGTCGGCGTCGCGCTCGTGATGATGCAGTCGGCGAGGACGATCGAGGAGAAGGACCAGTCGTCGCCCGCCGCCTCCATCAGCGTGATGTTGAAGTGCTGGCCCTGCAACGCGATGGCCGTGAGCTTCGCCGCCGTGTCCCCGATGACGGGCACGGTCATCGAGAAGGTGAGGGACTGCGGCGAGTAGATGACGCCCACGTGCGACCGCTCGATGCTGTGGATCGGCTCGGCGCTCGTGGTGAAGGTGGGCGTGAACGAGGTGATCGGGCTGATCTCGTGCTCGACCCCGTTGGGATCGGTGTACTTCACGGCCAAGCGGGTCTTCCACTCGGTGGGTGTGACGGTCACTGTGATCTCCCTGCGGGTCAGAACTTGGGCGCGAGCGTGACGTTGAGCCGGTGCACGGCGGGGCCGTACGTGATGCTGATGAGGACGTCGACCTGACGGGTGCTGCGCGCGGTGACGACCTGGGCCTCGTCACCGGGCGTCCTGGCGCTCTCGGGGACCGAGAGGATGTCGAGCACCGGGATCGACACGGAGAAGTCATCGATGACGGCGGCGCGCTGCAGCGGACCGAGGATCCCCTCGATGCGGATGCGGATCGAGGTCAGCCCCGGCTTGGTGATCCGGCTGTCGCCCACGGTGCCGATGAGTCCCGCCCGGAGGCGGAACTCGATGTCGTCGAGCACGCGCACGATGTCGACGTAGCTGCGGGTGGCGTCGCTGGAGAACGTCCCCCCGTCGGCGAAGTACAGGCCGGTCCCGGGGATCAGCGCAGGGTCGACGACGGGGATGACGCCGGCGCCCGCGAGGTTGGTGATCTCGGCCGGCGCGTACTGCGTCGTCACGGGCATCGAGAACCCGCGGACCTGCTTGAGCACGACGCTCGTGCTGGGCGAGTAGCCCGCGATGGCCCCCATCGCGGCCGCCGCAGGATCCGCGTCGGCGCCGCGGGCGGCGACGAGCACCATGCGTCCGACGCCACTGATCAGCTTCCCGTAGGCCCCGTTGGCCAGCTGGTCATTGACGTACGTCGAGGACTTCACGATCGTCGGATCAATCGCCGCAACGCCCATGCGCTTCTGGCCGGCCGCCGACATGTTCTCGACGTGGGTCTTCAACGCCATCAGCTGCGTGGGCGCGTTGCCCCCTGTCCCCGGCGTGTACTCCGCCGCGAGACAGACGAACGTGACGTCGTCGGCTGCCTCGAGCGACGCGAGCGCGGCAGCGTAGTCCTTGCCCGAGTCGGTGCGGACCCCGTACACCTTGCTCGGCCGCGGGTCCTGGGTGAGCACGAGGTCGAGGCTCTCCGTCAGCGTGTTCGCCGTGGTGCCGTTGGCGAACGCGGCGAGCACCGATGCGTGGTCGGTGACCTCCGTCGGGGTGTTCGCCCCGATCGCCGCCGCGTCGTCGGCCAGTCCGACGACGGCGACGACGCCTGGTGCGCGCTGCGCCGCCGGCAGCAGCGCGCTCGTGTCGATCACGACGCTGACGTACGGGTACGCCGGCTGGAGCAGTGTGGCCATCAGTCCTCCACGGTCGTCGTGCGGGTGGGGTTCATCTGTCAGGTGGTGACGAGGGCGATGCCCTGCCGGGTGAGCCAGCCACGTGCAGCGGCGAGCCGAGCGGTTCTCTTCTGTGCGGCCGAACCGGTGGAACCGCCCGGCCAGCCGTCGTCGTCGAACGCTGCTGCCGGCAGCAGCCAGCAGACGCAGCGGTCCTGGGTGCGCACCGGCGCCTGGGCCGGCGGCGCGACCGCGGGGTAGCGGGCCGCCGCGCGACGAGCGGAGTCGCTCTGGCGCAACAGGTTGCGCGGCGACGAATCGATCGATCCGACCACGAAGGCCACGACGACAGGCAGCACCACCGGGCTGCTCTGCGCCGTGATGACCGGTGGGGTGCTGAAGGTGAGACCGACGTCGACGTGGTCGTCGCCGGCGATGTCGTGCCCCGCGTCGCTCACGTCGGCGGCGACGATCGTGCCGAGTCCTCCCCCGGTGCGCAGCACGATGCTCCCGGTCCAGACCGCGTCAGCGCCCGGCTGCGGCGCCACGAGCCCGGACAGCTGCGCGTGGCCCTCGGCAGGCAGGGGGTCCGTCGCCCGGCCCCACCTCGCGGAGGCAGACACGTCGGCCGGGATGGTGACTTGCAGGTCCACGCTGTCGTAGACCGCTGTCGTCTCCCCGACGACCACCGCGGGATCCACCTCGTACGCCGTGACCGCGATCTGCAGCAGGGCGTCCGAGGGGAGCAGGGACGGTCGGGCCGCAGGGTCGGCGAGGCGCAGCAGGGTCGTGTCGACCTCGTCCATCTGCCCTCCCCGGCCGCACGTCGCAGTGCGCAGACCCACAGGCTGGCGACGTGCTGTCACTGCCTCGTCACGCTGGCGTCACGGGCAGGGCCGAACGAGTGATGCCGTGCGGCAGCGACCTCGTGACCACCAGGCCTGCGCCGACCTTGGCCGGT
>Ga0302299_10000039_pt1 | contig 48439 bp, 51 predicted proteins | sample III_Fen_N3_4_FD_198795 | JGI IMG/M metagenome (GOLD analysis project Ga0302299, IMG submission 198795) | Peat permafrost microbial communities from Stordalen Mire near Abisko, Sweden - III_Fen_N3_4 | ecosystem: Environmental > Terrestrial > Soil > Wetlands > Permafrost | place: Sweden: Abisko...
GCACCATGTTCTGCTCCCCCCGGAACGCGGCCAGGGCGCCACACGCCTGCTCGGCCCTCGTCGCCGGGAAGAGCTGCGGGTAGCCGAGGACGAGGATGCGCGCGTGCGGCGCTCTCGCTCCGATCGCCCGGTACACGGCCTCGAGCTTCGGCTTGACGGCGTCGATCATTGCCGCCCGGCTCCGCTCGAAGGCTCGCGTATGACAGTTGGCGAGCCCGCAGGAGACGAGCACTTCGATGTACCCGGCGTCGTTTCCGCCGAGCGTGAGCGTCACGAGATCGGCCCCGGCCAGGCTCGCGCTGTCGAGCTGCGTCCTGCCGTCGTAGGCACCGCCGGCTCCGGCCTGTGGCACGCCGCCGAGTCTCCGGGGGAGCACGTTCTGCGCCATCGCGCCGGAGCAGGCCCACGATGCCCAGCCGACATGCCCTGCGCTCCTGACGTTCCGCTTCGACCCGAACAGGTTCTTGCCGCCGGCGTCCGGCCGACCGCCGCCCGACGCGACGGCGTAGAGCGGCTTCGCGAAGCCGGGGGGCCTCACCCAGGCCGAGTACGCGCGCGAGGAGCGGTCGCACTCGTTCCCCCGTCCCAGGTAGGGAGACAGGCCCTCGCCGGCCGAGAAGGAGTCCCCGAGCGCGACGTAGCTGGACGGTGCAGCAGCGCTTCGCTCGGGAGCGGCGGCCGCGGCGACCGCGACCACGAGCGCCACCAGGATCGCCAGTGAGGCGCCCGCGGCGGCAAGCCGCGCGGCGCTCCTCGCTCGTCCTGGGGAGGCCGCATGCACGCTTCCATCATCACAGCAGCCCGAAGGGCCCCGGGTGAGGATTGTGTGAAATCGGCAGACTCTCCTGGTGGCTACGATGGCCGACCTGGACGAGCTCGCGGTGGCGCTTCCCGGCGTGGAACGGGAGCTGTCCGCCGACGGGCGGCCGGCGTACACGGTGGGCGGCAAGGCATTCGCGTTCCACCGGACGCAACGCCATGACGCCGTCGACGCCGAGACGGGCGAGCTCCTCGACGACGTGCTCGTGTTCCGGGTCGCCGATCTCGACGAGAAGGAGATCCTCCTCGCCGACGGCCGCGGGATCTACTTCACGACGCCGCACTTCGGGAACTACCCGGCGGTGCTCGTCCGGATTCCGGCGCTCGCCCACCTCGACCGCGAGGACCTGCGCGATCTCGTCGTCGAAGCCTGGCTCGCACGCGCGCAGAAGCGGGTCGCGAGGACGTGGCTCGCCGAGCACGAGGCTGACGGCTGACGACCTCGGCCGCCCTCGACCGCCTCGCGCTGGCCGTCGCCTGCCTGTGCGTGCTCGCCGTTCCCGCCGGCCTGGCCGCGATCACGGCGCCGCCGCGCCCGCACATCGTCTCGCGGCCGATCGCGTTCCCGGCCGCCCGCCGGCTCGAGATGCAGGCGTACGCGAAGCGCCACTACGGGCTCGACACCTGGCGCCTGCGCAACCCGAAGGTCATCGTCGAGCACATCACCGTCTCCAGCACCTTCGGTTCCGCGTTCGCGACCTTCGACGCCGACGTTCCCGACTCCGAGCTGCACGAGCTTCCCGGCACCTGCGCCCATTTCGTCGTCGACACGGACGGGACGATCTACCAGCTCGTCCCGCTGCAGATCATGTGCCGGCACACGGTCGGGCTGAACTGGACCGCCATCGGGATCGAGCACGTCGGCATGTCCGACGCACAGGTCCTGCACAACCCGCGCCAGCTGGCTGCGTCACTCGCGCTCACGACCTGGCTGATGAGCCGCTACCACATCGGCCTCGGCGACGTGATCGGCCACAACGAGAGCCTCACGAGCCGCTTTCACCACGAGCTCTACGCGGGGTGGCGCTGCCAGACGCACGGCGACTGGGTGCGGGCCGACATGAACGTGTACCGCTCCCGGCTCGCGGCCCTCGCCAGGCGCTACGGCGTCCCGCTCGGCGGCGCCGTGCGCAAGGTGACGCCCTCCTGCTGAGCCGGAGCGCGGCGCGTCGGCTGCCCCGCATGCCACACTTCGACTCGTGACCTGGATCTGGATCGTCGTAGCCATCGTCGTCGTCCTGCTGCTCGTCGGCATCTACCTGTTCAACCGGATCGTCCGGTTGCGCAACGAGGTGAACACGGGCTGGTCGAACATCGACGTCCAGCTCAAGCGCCGGAACGACCTGATCCCCAACCTCGTCGAGGCCGTGAAGGGCTACGCGGCGCACGAGCGTGGCGTCTTCGAGGAGGTCACGAACGCCCGCGCCGCGATGGCGAACGCGTCGTCACCGGCCGCGGCCGGTGCAGCGGACTCGCTGCTCGGGCAGGCGCTCGGGCGCCTCTTCGCCGTCGCCGAGGCCTACCCCGACCTGAAGGCGTCGACGAACTTCCTGCAGCTGCAGTCGGATCTCACCGACACGGAGGACAAGATCTCCGCGGCCCGTCGCTACTACAACGCGACCGTGCTCGCCTACAACAACGCGATCCAGACGTTCCCGTCGCTCCTCTTCGCCGGCGTGTTCGGGTTTCACCCGCGCGAGTTCTTCGCAGCCGATCAGGACGATCGGGCTCCCGTCGCGGTGAGCTTCCAGTCATAAGCACCCGGCCGTGACGCTCCAGCAGCAGATCCGCGCCAACCGGCTGCGCACGGTGTACGTCGTCCTCGGCTTCGCGGCCCTCGTGGCCGTCTTCGCCGCCGCCTCGGCCGTCTTCGTCGGGCGCTCGGGAGCGATCGGGCTGCTCGCCTTCGGCCTTGCCTACGGGATCTTCGCATGGTGGAACGCCGGTCGCCTGATCGGGAGCCTGACGCACGCATCGCCGCTGCAGAAGAGCGACGACCCCGAGCTGTACCGGCTGATCGAGAACGTCTCGATCGCCGCCGGCCTGCCCGCCACGCCCCCCATCTACCTCGTCGACGATCCGGCACCGAACGCGTTCGCGGCCGGCTCGCGGCCCTCCTCGATCTACGTCGGCGTCACGAGCGGCCTGCGCAAGCTGATGCCGACGCGCGAGCTCGAGGCCGTGCTCGCCCACGAGATCTCCCACATTCGCAACAAGGACGTGAGGCTGATGACGCTGGCGGCGGTGCTGGTCGGCCTGATCGCGATGATCAGCGACTTCGCCTTCCGCATGGCGTTCTTCGGCGGTCGCGGCAGCCGCGACCGCAACCCGGTGCAGCTGATCGCCGCGATCGTCGCGCTCGTGCTGGCGCCGATCGCCGCCGTGATGCTGCAGATGGCGCTCAGCCGGCGGCGCGAGTTCCTCGCCGACGCGAGTGCGGCGGCGATCCTGAACGACCCCGAGGCGATGGCACTCGCCCTGCGGCGGCTCCAGCTCGACACGAGCGAGGTCGCCTATGCCGACCGCGCCACGGCGCACCTCTTCATCGAGAGCCCGACGCGGGCCGTGAAGGGGCCGGGGGCGTTCCTCTCTGGCCTCTTCCAGACCCATCCGCCGCTCGAGGAGCGGATCAAGGCCCTCGAGGAGGCAGGCGGCTTCCGCCTCGATGCCCTTCCCGCCACGTCCTGAGCGCCCACTGCAAGACTTCGTGGCTCAGACGCATCGCATCCGAGACGAGGAGGACGACATGGCAGGCAAAGCCGACTTCACCGAGGACGAGTGGGACGCGCTCGAGAAGGGCGTCACGGGCTCCGGGATGCTCGTCTCGGTCGCCCACCGGGACTTCACCGACAGCTTCGGCGAGGCGAAGGCGATCGCCAAGGACCTCGCCGTCAACCGTGAGAGCACGAGCCAGCTCGTCCGCGAGCTCGCCGAGATGCACGGCACCGGCTTCGGGCTCGTCGCATCACCGAAGGAGGTCGAAGAAGGGACGATGACCTCGCTCGCAACCGCTGTGGCAGCGCTCACCGCGAAGGCACCGGACGAGCTCGAGCCCTACCGCGCCTTCGTGCTCGAGGTCGCGAACAGGGTCGCCGAGGCCAAGGGCGGCGTGCAGGAAGAGGAGGCGGCCGCGATCGCCAGGATCACGGCTGCGCTCGGGGCAGCCTAGGCGCGTCCGGTCGCGAGGGCCCGCGCCGGGCGCGGGCCCTCGCTCCGAACGTCGTCAGCGGTGGGCGCGCCGTGGCAGGCGCAGCCGCCGCCGTGGCGCCTCGGGGCGCTCCGAATGCGCGAGCAGGATCCGGCCGACGACGAGGATTGCCGTCAGCGCGATGATCTGACCGCCGAGGACGATCCGGTTCACGTCGATCGCCGGCTTCCAGATCGCGTCCTCGCCGTCGATGATCCACGCGCCGCTCGGGCGCGCCGTGAGACCGAAGCCTCCACCTGCGCCGACCTCGGCGTCCGCGTCATCGCCGTCCCCCTTCGCGCCCCCGCCCCCACCGCCACCGCGAACGGTTGCGGCCGGGATCACGGTGAGCCCGTTCTTCTCGTAGGGATCTCCGTAGACGCGCTTGGCGCTCACGACGTCGCGGGCGCCCGAAATCAGCTCGTCGAGCTGCATCCTTCCTCCCTTCGGGTCGATCCACCGCACAGGCTTGCACACGGGGGCGGGACTGCGCATCGGCGAGATCCCTGATTCGCGCCGGCGGCTCTCGATCGGTGCGCGGCCACGATGCTGCACAATGCGCCAAGCGATGGGCATCACGGATTTCGCGCTGGACTACTTCAGCCTCGAGGGCAAGTGCGCCATCGTCACGGGCGGCAACACCGGCCTCGGCCAGGCGTTCGCCCTCGCGCTCGCCAGGGGCGGCGCCGACGTCTTCGTGCCGAGCATCGTCGACGACGACGGCGCCACCGGGGAGCTGATCGAGGCGGCGGGTGTTCGCTACGAGTTCATGCACGCCGACATCACCGCCGCCGGGGCTCCGAAGAACGTCGTTGCGGCCTGCGCCGACCGGCTCGGCTCGGTCGACATCCTGATCAACAGCGCCGGCATCGCCCCGCTCGCGGAGGTGCTCGACTACGGCCGCTCGCTCTGGGACGCCACGGTTGCCGTCAACCTGACCGCCGCCTTCGAGATGAGCCACGAGGCCACGCAGCGCATGGTGCCGCAGCGAAGCGGCAAGATCATCAACGTCTGCTCCGTCTTCTCGTTCCTCGGCGGCCGGCAGGCACCCGCATATGCCGCCACGAAGCACGGGATCGCGGGCCTCACGAAGACCTACTGCGACGAGCTCGCCCAGCACAACATCCAGGTCAACGGGATCGCCCCGGGCTACTACGCGACCGAGCTGACCGCGGCGACGCGGAGCAACCCGGTGACCGACAGAGCCGTCCTCGATCACATCCCCACGGGCCGCTGGGGCGAGCGACTCGACCTGATGGGGGCCATCGTCTTCCTCGCGAGCCGCGCCTCGGACTACGTCAACGGCCACGTCCTCGCCGTGGACGGCGGCTACCTCGTCCGCTAGAGCGCGGCGCGAGCGAGTCCACGATGCCCGGCCCGTACCTGATCGGCGTGGACGGCGGCACGCAGAGCTCCAAGGTCGTCGTCTTCGACGCGGAGGGGAACAGCGTGGCCGAGGGGCACAAGGCGCTGCGGCCGATGGACCGGCCGCGCCACGGCGTCGCCGTCCATCCCGACGACGACCTCTGGGACTCGATCGCCGCCGCGAGCCGCGAGGCACTGGCCGGCTTCTCCGGCGATCCGGCCGAGATCGTGGCCGTCGGCCTCTGCACGATCCGATGCTGCAAGGCGTTTCTCCGAGCGGACGGATCGCTGGCGGAGCCCGTGATCAGCTGGATGGACGACCGCGCCTACCAGCCCTACGTGCCCGCTGACCCCTCCGTCGCCTACGCGACGACCTCGTCCGGCTACCTCGCCCACCGCTTCACCGGCGAGCTGAGGGACGCGGCGGCCAACAACATCCTGCTGCAGTGGCCGATCGACACCGACCGGTGGCAGTGGAGCGACGACCCGGCGCTCTACGAGCGGTTCAACGTCACCCGCGAGATGCTGCTCGAGCTCCAGTTGCCGGGCGAGGAGATCGGCCGCGTGACGCCGGCGGCCGCCGCCGCCACGGGGATCCCCGCCGGAGTCCCCGTCGTCACGACCGCGAACGACAAGGCGGTCGAGGCCCTCGGCTCGGGGTCGCTGCCCGAGACGACGGCGCTCGTCTCGCTCGGCACCTACATCGCCGCGATGGTGCCCGGAGCCGTGAACCACCCAGCGCCCGCCAGCTTCTGGACGAACTTTGCCTGCATCCCCCACCGCTATCTCTACGAGAGCGACGGTGTGCGCCGCGGGATGTGGACCCTCAGCTGGTTCCTCGACCTCCTCGGCGCCGAGTTCGCCGGGCGGGCCGCGTCGCTCGGGCTCTCACGCGAGCAGCTGATCGAGCCCGAGGCCGAGGCGGTGTCGGCGGGGAGCAACGGCCTGATGACCGTCCTCGACTGGCTCGCTCCGATCGACCAGCCGTTCCGCAAGGGCGTCATGCTCGGCTTCGACGCCCGCCACACGCGCGGACACGTCTACCGGTCGATCCTCGAGGCCATCGCGATGACGATGAAGCACAACGTGGACGCGATGTGCGGCGAGCTCGGCATCACGCTCGAGGAGATCGTGGTCTCGGGCGGCGGCGCCGCAAGCCCGCTGTTCATGCAGATCTTCGCCGACGTGTTCGGGATCCCGGCCTCGCGGAGCATCGACCACCGCGGCGCGAGTCTCGGCGCCGCGATCTGCGCTGCCGCGGCCGCCGGGTTGTACCCGGACATCGAGACCGCCGCGGCGAGGATGATGAAGGGTCGCGAGTCCTTCTCCCCCGACCCGGCCAACGCGGCCGTCTACGGGAAGATGAACGAAACTGTGTACCGGAGCATCCGCGACGCCACGGATCCGCTCCTCGAGCGCGCCTACCCGATCTTCCACTGAGACCGTCCACCGAGACGACGACGACCACGTAAAGGAACGCCACCCATGGAACCGAGCAGAGAAGCGATCGTCGAGGGCCTGCAGGAGATCCTGGGCTCCGAGCACGTCGTCACCGACGAGCTCGTCCTGCAGCAGCGCAGCATCGACAACTTCCGCAAGCTGGAGAACATCTTCGGCGTCTATACGCTGCCGCCGCCTGCTGCGGTGGCGCTCGTCGGCTCGACCGCGGACGTGGCCGCCGTCCTCGCGTTCGCGAACGAGCACGGCATCAACGTCGTTCCGCGCACCGGCGGCACGGCGACCGAGGGCGGCCTCGAGACACACGTGCCGAACTCGATCGTCGTCGACGGCGGGCGCATGAACGAGATCCTCGAGATCGACCCCACGAACATGCAGGCCACGGCCCAGTGCGGCGTGCCGCTGCAGGTGCTCGAGGACCGGGCCCGCGAGCTCGGCCTCACGACCGGCCACTCGCCGCAGTCGAAGCCCGTCGCCCACATGGGCGGCCTCGTCGCCACCCGCAGCATCGGACAGTTCTCGACCCTCTACGGCGGGATCGAGGACATGGTCGTCGGCCTCGAGGCCGTCTTTCCGGGCGGCGAGGTGACACGGATCAAGAACGTGCCACGGCGCGCCGCCGGGCCCGACATCCGGCACATCGTGATCGGCAACGAGGGGGCCCTCTGCTTCATCACCGAGGTCACCGTCAAGCTCTTCCCGTACCTACCCGAGAACAACGCCTTCCTCGGCTGGACGCTGAAGAGCATGAAGACCGGCTTCGAGGTGCTGCGCGAGGTGATGGTGGCCGGCTACAAGCCGTCGGTCGCACGCCTCTACGACCCGGAGGACGGGGGCATTCACTTCTCCCACTTCGCGGCCGAGGACGACTGCGTGCTGCTCTTCATGGCCGAGGGTGCAGCCGGGATCGCGCGCGCGACCGCCGAGGGGATCGACGAGATCGTGGCCCGCCACCCCGAGTGCACGCCCGTCGACGGCGGCCTCATCGAGACGTGGTTCGAAGATCTCGTCTGGGGGCCCGAGAAGATCACGGCGGAGGACGAGCGGATCCGCACGACCCGCAACGTCAACCGCACCACCGAGATCTCCGCCGGCTGGAGCTCGATCAACGCCATCTACGAGGCGGCGGTCGGGCGGATCCGGAGCGAGATCCCCGACCTCACGATCCTCGGCGGGCACTCGTCGCACAGCTACATCAACGGCACCAACATGTACTTCAACTACTTCTACGATCTCGTCGACTGCGGGCCGGAGGAGGAGGTGACGAAGTACTACCTCCCGATCATCGACATCATCTGTGAGGAGACGCTGCGCCACGGCGGCTCGATCGTCCACCACCACGGCATCGGCAAGGCCCGCGCGCCCTGGGTCAGGGACGAGTACGGCTCCTCGTACCCGATCCTCGAGACCCTCAAGCACGCGTTCGACCCGAACGGGATCATGAACAAGGGGACGATCATCCCCGGCTGAGCGGCCGGGACGACCGTCACAGTGCGCCCGATGAAGCGCGCTCGCGACCATCGCAGGATCACGGGTGCCCGAACCCTGGCTGCGGCCGCGGTCGTGTGCGTGCTCGTGCTCGTGGCCGCGTGCGGCGCGCATCCCTCGGCACTCCGTGGCGCCACGGCGCTGAGCCCCGGCACCTTCCGGACGATCTCGTCGGGAGTCGCCGTCATCCGCACGTTCGCGTGTGACGGTCACGCGCTCGCTCGCGGCACCGGCTTCCTCGTCGGGGACACGGTCGCCATGACCACGCGCAGCATGCTGACCGGCGCCTGCGTCGGCCGCGTGACGGTCAACGGCCACACGATCCTCGCCCGGAGCTGGGCGACGTTGGCTGCGCACGGCGTCTCCGAGCCGGCAACCGACCTATTCGCTGCCGCAGCAATCGTGCGACGCCCGGTTCACCGTCACGTAGCCGCCCGCTCGACCTCGCAGAGAAGCGCCTTGTAGACCGGGAAGCCGGAGATCGGGTCGACGTTCGAAGCGTCGGTGAGGTCGTTGACGTTGGCGTTGCGCCAGGCCTCCGGGCCGAGCGGGCCGCCGCCGCCCATGTTCGCCTCGACGGCACCGCAGACGATGTCCTCCGTCAGCCGCGCCTTGAAGCGCACGCGGCCGCGCGGTGTGACGACGTCCACCTCGTCTCCGTCGGCGATGCCGCGGGCCGCAGCGTCGACCGTGTGGAGCAGGACGTGCGGCCACGGCTGCATGGCGGCGAGCGAGGGGATGTTGTGGTGCTGCGAGCGGAAGTCCGACTTCACCCGCGCTCCCGTGTTGAGGACGAGAGGAAAGCTGCGGGCGAGCTCGGGCGACGCGAGCGGGCCCTCGCTCGGCTCGGTGTAGACGGGCAGCGGCTCGTAGCCGTGGCCACGGAGCCATTCGGAGGCGATCTCGAACCGGCCCGTCGGGGTGTTGAAGCCCGGCTTGCCGTCGGGCCGGAGGCCGCCTGTCTCGTACTTGAGATAGGTGCGTGGCGGCTGTGGAAGCTCGATGCCGTTCGGGCTCGCAGCGAGCTCGTCGTAGGTGATGCCCGTGCCCTCGAGCGCCAGCTCGACCATGCCGCGCTCGGTCTGGGGCCAGCGCTCGCCGTAGCCGAGGCGGGCGGCCAGCTCGGCGAAGATGAGGTAGTCGTTGCGGGCCTCCCCGACCGGGTCGACGACCCGCCGCCGCAGCTCCACGTGGCCGTGGTACTCCTGGTAGGACTCGATCTCGAACATCGTCGTCGCGGGCAGCACCAGATCGGCGTAGGCCGAGTCGGCGGTCGGGAAGCGGTTGATCGTGACGAGCAGGTCGAGCGCTCCGAGAGCTCGCCGCCAGCGCGACGGCTCGGGCCAGGCGGTCAGGATCGACGAGCCGCTGACGATCAGGCCGCGAACCGGATAGGGGACGCCTTCGAGGATCGCCTGGGGCAGGAGCGCGGCGTGGGCCTCCCGGCGCATCTCGTGGAAGGCGGGGTACTCGGCGGAGCCGACTGCGGGACGGCCGACGACCGGCGTCGGCGTCACGTTCCGGTGCAGGCGCAGCCGGTCGGAGGAGCTGATGAGCTTGCCGCCGGGGCGGTCGAGATGGCCGGCAATCGCCTGCAGGGTGAGCGCGGCGCGGATCGCCTGGACGCCCGAGTTGGAGTACTCGAGGCCCGTGTACATCAGGATCGAGCAGCCGGCGGCCAGTCCGATCGAGCGCGCGAGCTCCTGGACGGTCGTCGCCGGAACGCCCGTGACGGCCGCGACGCGCCCCGGCGTGAAGCCCGTCACGTAGGCGGCGAGCTCGTCGAAGCCGTGCGTGAACCGCTCGACGAACGCGTGGTCGTAGAGGTGCTCCGAGATCAGGACGTGCAGCATCCCGAGCGCCAGCGCGCCGTCGGTGCCCGGCCGGATGCCGACCCACTCGGCCCGCAGAGCCTTCGCCGTCTCCGAGCGGCGCGGGTCGATCACGACGACGCGGCCGCCGCGGGCCTGGAGCCGCTTCAGGCGAACGAGGTTCTCGGGCGGCGACGCCGTGGCCGGGTTCGCGCCCCAGACGAGCGCCAGGTCGGCGTTGTCGAGGTCCTCGGCGAGGTCGCGGTACTCCTGCCCGAAGCACGAGTGCGGCGCGATCATCCCGTAGGAGACGAAGCAGAGCGAGCCGACGCCCGTCGTGTTGGGCGAGCCGAGCGGGAACAGGACGGCGTTCGCGGAGGACTCGGCGGGGCCGGCCGGCGCGAAGGTCTCGTTCAGGCCGAGCTCGAAGTTCCCGCGCCCCGTGTAGACCGCGAGCGCCTCGGGGCCGTACTCCGCCGCGATCGCCTGCAACCGCTCGACGAGGAACCCGAAGGCGTCGTCCCACGACACGCGCTCGAAGCGCCCGTGGCCGCGCTCCCCCACCCGCAGCTGCGGGTAGAGCAGGCGGTCGGGCGAGTAGACGATCTCCGGCGCCCGCGTCCCGCGCGTGCAGACGATGCCGCGTGGGTGGCCGTGCCGGGGCCGCAGGCGCTTGATCCGCCCGTTCTCGAGAACGATCTCGACGCCGCAGCCGGCAGAGCACACGCCGCAGATCCCGGGGACGACCATCTCGCCGGAGTCGGGTGCGCTCGCGGCCTCGCTCTCGCTCACGATGTCGATTGCCAATCAGGGCTCCTTTCGCCGGGACGGGCGCGCCGGTGACGCTTCGCTCCCACCGTAGGAGGCGCCTGCCGGGCCGGCATCGGGGAATCCGCGCACGACCGCTCCGGGCCTGCCCGGGCCGCTCGGCGCGGTTATTGCCGCGTCTTCCGGATCACCACGAACGCGAACGCGACGACTGCGGCGAACGCCGCTCCGAACACGGCGGGCCACCAGGCGGCGTCGGCCGCCCCGAGCAGCGCGGCCGTCCAGAGCGAGAACAGTACCACCGTGGCAAGGGCGAGAAGCGCGCTGAGCCAGCGCGTCTCGCGCAGGCGTCTTGCCTCTTCGGCCTCCGTCGTCCGGGGCGGTGGGACGAGCTCGAGATGCCGCTTCTCGCTGCCCGTCGAGGGCGAAACCTGCGGAGGAGGGAGTGGCTCGAGCTTGCGTGCAGCGGACATGACAGCAGCCTCCTTTCGGCGCACTTCCATTGTCCCTGCTCACCTTCGCCACCACATCCGCGGGCACGCGGAGCTCGTTGCCGCTTTCCCACGGCTCTGCTCAGAGTCGGATCCCCTGCCGCAGCAAGTACGCGCAGAGCCCGAGCGAGAGAAGCTGAGCGGCCCCGTCCTCCTCGGCTGCAGCGAGCGGGACGGCCCAGATCGTGTACCAGGAGACGAGGTAGGGGCTTGCGAGCAGGAGCATTCCGGCGGCGAGGCCGAGGCGTGCACGGCCGCGCACGGCACTCCGTAGGAGCCAGGCGTAGCCGGCGACGAGCGCAACGGCCGTGGCGGCGAGCACGACGCCGGGCGGCAGCCCGAACGCGATCCGGCGCGGGACCGCGAAGTGGGAGCCGTGCCGGGCCAGGTGCGCGAGCGGGCTCGCCGCCCGCAGCCAGTGGGGCCCGAATGCGAGGCTCGCGACGGCGGCCCCGACGAGGATCGCGGCCACGAGCGCGGGGTACCGGACGCGTCGCCCCAGGGCGCTCTGTTCGAGCAGATGGAGCGGCAGGAGCAGGAGCGGCACCCACTTGACGAAGATCGCCACCGCCCAGGCGACCGCGGAGAGCCGGCGCCGGCCGGAGGCCGCCAGCGCGAGCGCGGCCAGGACGATGGCGCTCATCCAGGCATCGTTGTGCCCTCCCCCGGCAAAGTCGACCGCGAGGAGTGGATTCCAGCCGACGAACGCGATGGCAAACGCCTTGCGCCGTGCGAGATACCCGGCGAGCCCCGCCGCCGTGAGCACCGCGGCCGCTGCGAGCGCCTTGTACAGCCAGGCGGCTGCCGCCGGGGACGAGCGCGCGACGAGGGCGAGCGGCTCCGAGGCGAGCGTGAACGCCGGCCCGTAGACGGACGTCGTCCGATGCCACGCCCCGGCCATGTGCGGGTAGGCGACGTCCCGTGGATACGCCGCCGGCGGAGCCGAGTACGGGTTCGCGCCGTGCGCCGCCGCGATGCGGGCGTAGTCCCAGTACGACCACGCATCGGTCGAGAGCACCAGGGGAGCGCCGAGGAGCGCAACCTGGATCGCCACTGCGATGGCCGCGACGGCCCGCACGCTCGCCGGGTGGGCCCTGATCAGAGCGAGCCCGACGACGAAGAGGACGAAGGCGAGCGACAGGGAGACGGTGAAGACTCGAGCCCATTCGCTCCGGGCGCCGGTCAGCGCGCCCGCGCGGAGCGGCGAGCCTGCCGACCACACGGCCACGCCACAGACGGCGACGAGCACCACCACCGCTGTGCCGGTGGTCGCGACGGCTGCCTGCCGCCACCGCGAGCCGCTCCGGACGTCGGGCTGCCTCGTCTCGTGAACGGCAGCGCCGACTGCAGCAGTGCCGCTCACCCACCCGCCCGCGCACGCGCGACCGGGAAGTCGCGGCGTGTCACCTGCTGCCGATGATCACGGCCGCCGCGACCACCCAGGCCGCCACGCTCGCCAGCAGCACCCGATCCGAGAGGAGGACGTGCTCCGGCGCCTCCCCGAGGTCGCGGCGACGAACGAGGTAGAGGTAGCGACCGACGCCCGCGGCGACGAGTGGCACGGTGACCACCATCTCTCTGGAGTCGTGCGCGATGAGGGTGTAGGCCGTGTAGGCGACGACCGCCGAGGCAGCGGTCACCCAGAGCAGCCGGTCGAGCCCGGAGACGGAGTAGGCGCCGAGCGACGCCCTCCCGACCGTCCCGCCGCGCTCTCTGAGGACGAGCTCCCCTCGGCGCTTGGCGAGACCGAGGAAGAGCGCCAGCAGGCCGGTGCAGGCGAGCAGCCAGGGCGAGATCCTGACCTGGACGGCGGCGGCGCCTGCCGCAGACCGGATGACGAAGAAGATCGCGATGACCGCGATGTCGACGAACGCGAGTCGCTTGAGCCGGAGCGTGTACGCGAGCTGCAACAACGCGAAGGCGAGGAGGAACGCGAGCGATCGCCAGCCCAGCCAGGCCGCGAGCCCGAGGCCGGCGGCGGCGAGGACGGACGAGAGGACGAGGGCGCTCCGGGGTGCGAGGCTGCCGGCGGCGACGGGGCGGAAGCGCTTGACGGGGTGCAGCCGATCGTCGGCGACGTCGCGCACGTCATTGCAGAGGTAGGCGGCGCTCGCGACGAAGCAGTACGCACAGAACGCGGCTGCGGCCTCGAGCCACCGAGCACCGTCACCGAGCTGCGCGGCGAAGAGGAGCCCGGCGAAGAGCACGAGGTTCTTCGTCCACTGGCGTGGCCTCGTGGCGCTGACGGCGGCGACGACGGCGCGGCGGGCCGGCACCGGAGTGGTGACCCCCGGCACTTCCGCCCTGGCGGCGGTCGCCTCGGTCACGGGGCCACGCGGCGGTAGACGGCGAAGAAGTCGCGGTCGTCGGGAACGAGGTAGCGAGTCGCCGACTGTTGGGTGTTCGGGACGAGCTGCCTCGGGTCTCCGCCGCCGCGCCGACCGTACGAGTTGAAGGACGGCCACTCGGCGTTGATGTCGAGCTCCATCGCCCGCACCGCACCGGCGTGGACGAGAATCTGGGCCAGCGAGGTCACCGTCTGGTAATCGGCCGCCGCGTAGACGAGGTTCCCGTGGCGATCGATCCCTACCCCCGACCGCCAGACGCGGATCGCGTTGCCGAGCGTGGCGCCCCACTCGGGCCCCGAGCTCAGATGGGGCGTGAGGTGACCGTGGTCGACGATGAGCGGGAGGTTCTGCCGCGCGTGGAGGACCGCCGGCCCGGGCGTCGGGCCACCGTTCCACGTGACGATGTTGACGCTGCCGTCGCGGTAGGCGATCAGGGTCGCGAGCCCGCTGCGCAGCGGCTCGTAGGTCCTGCCGCCCGCGACGAACCCACCGTGCCCGTCCCGCCAGGTGAAGCCGCTGTTGAACGTCGCGAGGAGCCGCGCCCGCAGGCCGAAGGGCACCTGCATCAGGCCCCGCGGGCTCCCCGAGGGCGGCTCGTAGCGGCCTGGGTTGAGGGCGATCTCGGTGCGGGCATGGTTGATCCACGCCACGTAGGCGACGAAGCGCGGATAGGTGGGATCGGGCCGGAACGTCGTCTCGAGCAGCGCCGGAGCGGCACCGGCGTTCCCCGTCGTGACGTGCCACACCCCTTCGCCCGGGAGCCGCGGTCGGATCAGGGCGCGGATCGGAGGCGGCAGGAACGTCGGGGCCGTGCCCTGACGGCTATGCGGGGCCAGGTGCGGACGGGGCGCCGCGCGGCCGGTTCCGACCGCCGGCAGCGCCGCGAGCGCCGGCCCGCCCTGCTTCGGAGCCTTCCAGGTGTAGTAGATGCGCTCGGAGCCGTTGACGAGCCAGGCGAACCCCGAGGCCCGCAGCCACTCGACGCTCCGGACTCCGAGCGGAACGCTCGACGGCCGCATCATCGCGCGCCCGTACGAGTAGCCGACCGGAACGAGCGCGAGGACGACCACGAGGAGAGCGAGCCGAAGCCGGCGTCTTCGGGCCGGGCCGCGCGGTGGGCGTCGTCGCGTTCGCGTCGTGGACGGAGGACCGCGTCCGGTGGACGGCTCGGGATCCGCGACGATCATCGGCCGGCCCGGCCTGCGTCCGGGCCCGGGCTCAGGCGCCGGCGAGGATGTTCTCGCTGCAGGCACTGCGGGCGGTGGGCCACGGACCCCAGGGTAGGGTCGCGCGCCTGAGCGAATCCTGAACGCAACGCGTCGAGCGCTCATTTCCCTCTCATCTTCGGCTGCTCAGATGGAGCCGTGCACATTGCCCGCGACCAGCGGCACGGTCATCCGCGAGAGGCCGGTCTCCGCCGCCTGAAGCTCGCGACCCGTGCCGCCGTAGCCGGCGCTGCGATCCTCGCCGGCGCCTTCGCGGGGCTCGCGGCGGCAAGCTCGCCCGGACGCAAGCACCAGGAGCCACGGCTGCGGCCGCTGCCCGTGCGCCGCGAGAAGCGCACGACGGCTGCACTCGAGGTCTCGCGCCCCGTCCCCCTCCCCGCTCCCTCTTCCGCCACCCCCGCTCCCACGCCTGCGCCCGCCCCCGCGCCTGCACCCACTCCGGCCCCGGCGGCTCAGGCGCCCGTCGTTTCCTCGGCTCCACCGGTCGTGGCTTCGGGCGGGTCGTGAGCGCGCCCGGGTCGGTGTCGCTACCGGCGCTCGGTACGACCGCGGTTCTCTGGACGAGCGACGCCGAAGCCCTCTCGGCGGCCACGATCGAGCTCCAGCGTGAGCTGGCGGCGATCGACGAGACCTGCAGCCGCTTCCGCGCCGATTCGGAGCTCTCGCGTCTCAATCACTCTGCCGGGGGCACCCGGGTCACGATCAGCCCCCTGCTCGCGGAAGCCGTCCGGGTTGCGCTTCGAGCGGCGGAGACCACCGGCGGGATCGTCGATCCGACCGTCGGCCGCTCACTCCGCCTGCTCGGCTACGACAGGACGTTCACGATCGTGCGCAGCCGGGACAGCATCACGATGAGGGTCGGATACGCGCCCGCGCCGGGTTGGCGAAGCGTCGGGCTCGACGACGAGACGCGCACCCTGCGCCTCGAGCCGGGCACGGAGCTCGACCTCGGCGCCACCGCGAAGGCGCTCGCAGCCGATCGGGCCGCGCAGGCAGCTGCGATGCGCACGGGTTGTGGTGTGCTCGTGTCTCTCGGCGGGGACATCGCCGTCTCCGGCCGAGCGCCGGAGGAGGGGTGGCCCGTCCTCATCGCCGACGATCACCGTGCCCGCCTCGCCGGGCCGGGCCCCGTGGTGGCGATCACCTCGGGCGGCCTCGCCACCTCGAGCACAGAGGTGCGCCGCTGGCGGGTCGGCGAGGTCGAGCTCCACCACATCGTCGACCCGCGCACCGGGACGCCGGTCGAGCGCGTCTGGCGGACCGTGACCGTCGCCGCCGCGTCGTGCGTCGACGCGAACACCGCGAGCACGGCCGCCATCGTCCTCGGGTGCGACGCACCCGCCTGGCTCGAGGCGCGACGCCTGCCGGCGCGGCTCGTCGAGGCCGGCGGGCGCGTCGTCACGGTGGGCGCATGGCCGACCGAGGTCGCCGCGTGACGCCGTTCCTCGCGACCACGACCCCGACGATGTACTGGTACGTGACGCGAGGCACGGGTGCCGTTGCGCTCGTGCTGCTGACACTGGGACTGGTGCTCGGCGTGATGGGCCCGACGCGGCTTCGCACCGAGCGCTGGCCCCGGTTCGTCGTCGCCGGCCTGCACCGGAACGTGACGCTGCTCGCCGTCGTATTCGTCGTAGTCCACGTCGTGACGACGATCGTCGATGGGTTCGCCCCGATCGGCTTCCGCGACGCCCTGATCCCCTTCCTCTCGCCCTACCGACCCCTCTGGCTCGGGCTCGGCACCGTCGCCTTCGATCTCCTGCTCGCGCTCGTCGTGACGAGCGTCGTCCGGCGGCGGATCGGCTTCCGGATCTGGTGGGTCGTGCACTGGCTCGCCTACCTGACCTGGCCGGTGGCGATGCTGCACTCGCTCGGGACCGGGACAGACGCCCGCCTCGGCTGGATGGCCTGGCTCGCAGCCGCCTGTGCAGCCGCGGTGGCTGCCGCGGTGCTCTTCCGGGTGGCCGGCTCGGCCGCGCGCCCCGGGGCCCGGGTCGCCGCCGTCGCCGCCACCCTTCTCGTCGCCGCGATCGGCACCGCCTGGTACCGGACGGGGCCGCTCCAGCACGGTTGGGCTCGCCGGGCCGGCACGCCGGCCGCTCTCCTCGGCGGCACGCGGCGCGTCGTCACGCAGCCGGTCGTGGTTGCTGCGTCCCAGGAGCTGTCGGCGCCCCCTTACACGGCGCCGCTCGTCGGCCGTTTCGCCGAGGCAGGCCCCGACCACAACGGCCTCGAGTCGGTCGCAGTGAACGCGGTCACCCGGGGAGCGCTTCGCTCGCGGCTGCGGCTCGACCTCTGGGGGTTGCCGCTCGACGGGGGAGGCGTCCAGATGCGGGCCAGCGAGGTCCGCTTCGGCCCACCGTCGGCTCCGACGGCGTACACCGGCCGGATCGTCGGCCTCGACGGCAGCCACGTGCTCGTGTCGCTTCGCGACGCGGCCGGTCACTCGCTGTCACTCGACCTGACCCTCCGGATCGATCGCGTGACCGGCCATGTCGGAGGCTCGCTGCACTCCCTGGCCGCGGCGGATTCGGGGGGCACCGAAGGATGAGTGATGCCTCCTTCCAGCGCCGCGAGCCGGGGCCGCGGCTGCTCGCGAGCGCGCGAGGACGCAATGTTCCGGCCACGCTCGAGGAGCACGTGGCCTGCTACGGCCGCCTTCCCGACCTCGACCCGCGCGTCCTCCTTGCCGCGGTCGAAGAGAGCGGCCTCCGCGGACGCGGGGGCGGCGGGTTCCCCACCGGAGCGAAGCTCGCCGCGGTGCGCGCGCAGAAGGGTCGTCGCGTCGTCGTTGCGAACGGCGTCGAGGGAGAGCCGCTGAGCCTCAAGGACAAGGCCCTCCTGAGGAACGCTCCCCACCTCGTGCTCGACGGGATCGAGCTGGCTACCGCTGCCGTGGGGGCGCGAGAAGCGATCCTCGCGATCGCCGAATCGGCCCGCGCGGAGCTGACGGCCGTCGAGCTCGCGCTTCGGGAGCGGGGCCGCGTGGGGCTCGACCGGGTGGAGGTCGTGGTCGCGCCGGCGCCGGAGCGGTTCATCGTCGGGGAGGAGACCGCTCTCGTGGCATGGCTCTCCGGCAAGCCGGCGAAGCCGACGCTCACCCCTCCCAGGCCCTCCGAGCGCGGCGTGCGCGGCCGCCCGACGCTCGTCCAGAACGTCGAGACCCTGGCGCACATGGCGCTGATCGCGCGCTTCGGGCCGGGCTGGTTCCGCACGATCGGATCGCCCGCGGAGCCCGGGTCGGCGCTGATCACCCTGGCCGGTGCCGTTCAGAGGCCCGGTGTCGTCGAGATCGCGCTCGGCGCCTCCATCCGTGACGTCGTCGAGGGCCGAGGAGGGGCGACCGAGCCTCTCGGGGCCTTCCTCGTGGGCGGCTACTTCGGCAGTTGGGTGCCCGCGGCGGCCGGCTACGACCTCGCTCTGCTGGATGCGCATCTCGGCAACCACGGGGCCCGGCTGGGGGCCCGCGTCATCGTCGCGTTGCCTGCCCGGGCCTGCGGCATCGCCGAGAGCGCCCGCGTGGCCCGCTGGCTCGCCGACGAGAGCGCAGGACAGTGCGGATCGTGCTTCCACGGCCTCGGAGCGGTCGCCGACGCGTTCGATCGCCTGGCGCGTGGAGACGCGAGCGACCTCCCCCGGCTGCGGCGATGGCTCGTCGAGATCGAAGGGCGCGGCGCCTGCCGTCATCCCGACGGGGCGGTCGGCTTCCTCGCGAGCGCCCTCGACGTGTTCAGCCGCGAGGTCGAGCTCCACGCCGGCGGCAGGTGCACCGGCGGCGGCCGCCCCGTCCTGCGCACGGATATCGCAGCATGAGGCACGTTCTCCAGGTCAACCCGATCGCGTGCGACGGACGCGGTCTCTGCGCCGAGTTGCTGCCCGAGCTCGTCCGGCTCGACGACTGGGGCTATCCGATCATCGCTCCGGGCGGGGTGCCGTCCGAGCTGACGGCACACGCACGGCGGGCGGTCGAGTCGTGCCCGCTGCTCGCGCTCTCACTCGTGCGGGTCGACGACACCCGACTCGAGGCCAGACCCCGCTCCGGCAGCGCCTCGAGCCCCTAGCCGTCGCCGTGGAACGTCGCTGCCCAGTGGGCCCACGAGTGAGCCGCCGGGAGCGTCGCCACGGCGAGCGCGACCCCGACCGCAAGGGCGGCCGCTGCGAGCACGAGCCGGGCCGCCCGGCCGCCGACCGGCACCCGCCGGCTCAACTCCGACCCGACGAGCGGTGGCAGCGAGCGCACGTGCCAGAGGACATGAGCGGCCATCGCGAAGAACCAGATCACGAAGCTCGCCTTGTGCAGCCCGAGCACGATGCCGCCCTGCGGGCCGAGCGCGACGAGGGCGATGCCCGACGCAAAGAGCAGCGCCGTCGCGAGCAGGACGAGCGGTGCGAGCAGAATCCGGATCGGCAGCGGCGGTGGGCCCTTGAGGCGGTAGTCGCGGCTGCCGGCGTAGTAGCGGAAGAACCGGTAGCCGGTGCTCCCTACCTTCAGCGCGACCGGCGGGACGAGCAACATCCCGATGAACACGTGGGTCGAGACGAGATCCCGCATCCGCAGGATCGTCGCGCCCTCCGCCGCGAGCAGGACGAGCAGCGTTCCCGCCACGAGGGCGGTCAGGCGCTCGTTACCCGCCGCGCCGCCGCTTTCCCGCGCGCTGACCTCCACGACGGCTTGCCGGGGCTTCTCGAGCGTCGTCACGGCAACAGTGGAGCACCCGGAGATGAGACACGAATGAGAGCGACCATCGCGCGCGCAGCGACAATGGGCGGATGAGACTACTCGTGGTCGAGGATGAGGAGAGGCTGGCACAATTGCTGGCCCGCGGGCTCCGCGAGGAAGGTCATGCCGTCGACGTGTCCGGCCGCGGTGAAGATGCCCTGTGGATGGCCCACGCAGCGCCCTACGACGCGATCGTCCTCGACGTGATGCTGCCCGGCCTCGACGGGTTCTCCGTCTGTCGTCGGCTCCGTGCCGAGGAGGTGTGGACGCCCGTCCTCCTCCTCACCGCCCGCGACGCGGTGGCGAGCAGGGTCGAAGGGCTCGACGCCGGGGCCGACGACTACCTCGTGAAGCCGTTCTCATTCGACGAGCTGCTCGCCCGGCTGCGCGCGCTGACGCGGCGGGTACCGATCGAGCGGCCGGCGATCCTCGGCGCCGGCGATCTCCGGCTCGATCCCGCGGCGCGTCGGGCCTGGCGTGGAGAGGTCGAGCTTCACCTCTCGGCCAAGGAGTACGCGCTCCTCGAGGCCTTCGTCCGGCGACCCGGCCAGGTGCTCTCGAGGGTGCAGCTGCTCGAGGCGGCCTGGGACATGGGGTTCGAGAGCCGCTCCAACGTCGTCGACGTCTACGTCCGCTACCTGCGCAAGAAGGTCGACCGGCCCTTCGGGCGAGCGTCGCTCGAGACCGTGCGCGGGCGCGGCTACCGGCTGGTGGAGGACCGCTAGGTGTCCGCGCTCCCGATCCGAGTTCGCCTGACCCTCGCGTTCGCGGTCGTGATGGCCGTCGTGCTCGCGCTCATTGGCGCCTTCCTCTACCACCGGGTCGGCGCAACGCTCATCGCAGGCGTGGACTCCGGCCTCCGCGGGCAGGTGTCCGAGTCGCTCCCCCGCCTCGGACGGGACAACGACCTCGTCGACCCCGACGCACGGGCCGGGTCGACGGTTGCGGAGATCGTGAAAGCGGGCGGCGTCGTCCAGTCGACGCCACCGGGACTGGCCCCGATCCTCGATGCCGCTGCCCTGCGGCGGGTTCTCTCCGGGCACGAGCAGCTGAGCACGATGAGCATTCCGGGCCTTCGCCACAAGTGGCGCGTGCTGGCCGTTCGCGTGCCCGGTCGCCCCCGGGCTTTCGTGGTGGCCCGGTCGCTCGAGTCGCGCGAGGAGACGCTGCACCGGATTCTGCGAGAGTTCCTGCTCGTCGGCCCGCTCGGGCTCCTGCTCGCTTCTCTCGCCGGCTACGTCCTCGCCGCCTCGGCACTCCGCCCCGTCGAAGCGATGCGCCGGCGCGCCGGCGCCGTCTCTGCGCAGACGCCCGGGAAGCGGCTGCCCGTGCCGCCGGCGAACGACGAGATCTCCCGCCTCGCCGAGACCCTCAACACGATGCTCGACCGCCTCGAGGACGCCTTCGCCCACGAGCGGCGGTTCCTGGCCGACGCCAGCCATGAGCTGCGCACACCGCTCACGCTCCTGCGCACGGAGCTCGAGCTGGCGCTGCGCCGGCCGCGCACCCGGGCCGAGCTCGAGGAGGCGCTGCGCTCGGCCGCCGAGGACACCCAGCGCCTGAACAGCCTGGCCGAGGACCTGCTCATGCTCGCGGGCGCCGACCACGACGGCCTGCCGATCCGGCGCGAGGCGATCGCGGTCGAGGAGCTGCTCGAGACCTCCCGGGCGCGGCTCGCACTTTGGGCGGACGACCGGGGCAGGGCCCTCGAGGTCGAGCCGACGACGGCCGGAGTATGGGCAGACCGGAATCGGCTCGAGCAAGCGCTCGCGAACCTGATCGAGAACGCGCTCCGGTACGGCGCGGGCACGGTTCGCCTGTCCGCCCGCGCGTGCGGCGCGTTCGTCGAATTGCACGTCGAGGACGAGGGGCGGGGCTTCCCGCCCGAGTTCAGCGGCCGTGCCTTCGACCGCTTCAGCCGTGCCGACGATGCCCGCAGCGGCGGCGGCTCCGGTCTCGGGCTCTCGATCGTCGACCTGATCGCCACCGCGCACGGCGGCTCGGCAGGGTTGGCGAACAGGCCGGCCGGGGGCGCCGACGTCTGGATCGCGATCCCGGCCGTGCCGGCGCCGCACGAGGCGCCGGAGCGGGCCCCCGGCACGGCCACCACACGAGCGCCCGCGCCCACCCGCAAGCCCTGAAGCAAGGCCGCCTACGCGGAGGCCAGCCCCACGGCCCCAAGAGTGACGAGCACGATCCCGACGACGAGAACGAGCCCGGCCACGAGCGCGCCGGCGTACCGGAGAGCGAGAGAGCGCGCCTGCGTCAACAGGGCGACTGCACGCTGCCCGGCGACCGCGCGCACGATCGCGATCGCGAGCACCGGCGCGAGGAAGAGGACGTTGAAGGTGACGACGAGCGCGAGTTGCGCGGCGAACGGCTCGTTCGCAGCCGCGACGGCCGCGATCACGGCGAGGTACGGCACCGCGGTCGGCAGCTCCACCGCGGCGAGGGTTGCTCCGGCGAGCGGCGCGACCCGGTGGGCGCCGCTCTCCGTCCGGGCGAAGCCGGCCCCCACGCTCCGGCGCCGGTGCCACAGCACGCCCGCACCGGCGATCGCCACGAGCCCGAGCACGACCTCCCCCACGTGCAGGTGACCCTGGCTCGGCCGCGGCACCAGATCGGCGAGCTTGTGCCCGAGCACGAGCACGGCGATGCCTCCGAGCACGTTGACCGCGATGAAGCCTCCCGCGAACCCGAGCACGCTCCGGACGGCGTGCGGCCCGGTCGCGAGATAGAGCGCCGGCACGATCGTCGTCGGGTTGAGCGAGTCGACGAGCGCCACCGAGACCACGAGGACGACCAGATCGATCACGCGATCGCGGCGATCGAGACGATCGGGTCCGTTGGCTCGGTGTTCTCTCGTGTCATATGCTCACGCAGGCTTGCCACCTCGAGTCCTCATCTTGACCGCCGGCGTCGGCGAAGGCGACGACGCACCCACCCGCACGCTGTCCGCGCGACTGCGGCGCGCGTGCCCGACCGTGGAGATCTTCGTCGACGACGCGCTCACCGCCATGGGACGCAGCGTACGCGCCCTGAGCGAGCGCGCCTCACGCGTCGTCTGCTTCCCCGCCTCGGTCGTGCTCGAGCGAGCAGGGTGGCGCGCCACTGCGATCGCCGCCACGAAGGTCGCGTGATACGTGAACGAGCTCCTGCCTCTCGCGATCGCCTCCGCCTTCTGGCCAATCCTGCTCGCCGTAGTCATCGTGTCACTCCGAGCAGCGCACCCGATCCGACTGCTCGTCAGCTTCCTCGCCGGTGGGCTGTTGACGACCATGACGATCGGCCTCATCGTCATCTACGCCCTGCAGGGGTCGTCCCTCACGGGCGGCAGGCAGTCGACGTTCGACCCTTGGTTCGAGATCGCCGCAGGCGCCCTTGCGCTTCTCGCCGCGGCCGTGCTCTGGCGACGCCTCGGCGACCCGGGGGAGGCACCGGTCGAGGAGCAGCCCGCGGATGCCGACCCCGGCAAGGTGGAGCGCATGCTCGACCGCGGCGCGCCGCTCGCCTTCGTGGCCGGAATCATCTGCAACATCGTGCCCGGCGTGTTTCCCCTCGTCGCCCTGAAGGACATCGCCGAGATGGACGTCAGCTTCGTCGAGACCGTCGCCATCCTGCTCGGCTTCTACCTGATCATGTTCGCGTTCATCGAGGTCCCTCTCGTCTCGTACCTCGTCGCACCCGAGTGGACCAACCAGGCGACGGAGCGCTTCAACGCCTGGCTCGACCGCAACTCACGCCGGCTGGGGATCGCGGCGCTCGGCTTGGTCGGCGTGTACCTCGTCATCCAGGGGATCATCGGCCTCTAGCTCTCGCGGTGCGGTGGCATGCGGCGCGTGCGAGACTGGCCCCATGCGCACGCGCACGTGGCAGCTCGGGGCGATGACGGCCGGCGCCACGGCGGCCGCCTGGACTGCGCCCGCGGCGGCGCCCGTGGTACCGGCGCTGTGCACGCTCTTCGACATCCGCCGGCGGCTCGACGGGCCCGGCATCGCGCTCACCTTCGACGACGGCCCTCACCCCCAGGGCACGCCCGGGGTGCTGGAGGAGCTCGCCCGACACGACGTGCGGGCGACGTTCTTCCTCGTCGGCGAGCAGGTCGAGCGCGACCCTGCGCTGGCCGCCGAGATCGCGGCCGCGGGGCACGAGATCGCAATCCACGGCTACGCCCACACGCTGCTCCTGCGCCGGGCGCCGCGGGCGCTCGCGCACGACCTCGACCGAGCGCTCGCCACGATCGAGAGCGCGACCGGGGTCTCCCCTCGCTGCTACCGGCCGCCCTACGGAATCTTCAGCATGGCCGGCCTCGGGCTGTGCCGGCGGCGCGGCTGGGAGCCCACGCTCTGGTCGCGCTGGGGCCGCGACTGGGAAGCGCGCGGGACCCCGGCGACGATCGCGAGACGGGCTGGTGAAGGCCTCGTCGCCGGTGACATCGTGCTCCTCCACGACGCCGACCACTACAGCGTGCCCGACTCCTGGCGTCGGACGCTCGCGGCGCTTCCTGCGATCGTCGACTCGGCGCTCGCTACGGGGGAACCGCTCGTGACATTGACGAGCGGCGAAGCTTCAGGCTGAGGCGCTCCCGTTGCCATGGCCGTTCGTGACCCACTCGACGTAGCGGGCGACGCCCACGTGGAACGAGGTGGTCGCCTCCCAGCCGAGCTCGCGCTTTGCGCGCGCACCCGAGACCTCGGCGCCCTGGATGTCGCCGGCGCGACCCTCGACGTAGACGATCGGCACCTGCCGCACGACGCGGGCCACCGTCTCCGCGATCTCCCGCACGGTCGTGTTCTCGGCGCCGACGAGGTTGTAGACGCGGCCCGTGGCAACGGGGTCGAGCGTCGCGACGACCCCTTCGGCCAGGTCTTCGACGTAGACGAAGCGGCGCGACTGCAGCCCGTCGCCCGCGATCGTGATCGGCTCGTCCGCCAGCGCCTTGGCCACGAACGCCGCCAGCACGGTGGCCGGCCGCGCCCTCGGGCCGTAGGGAATGCCGAAGCGTGCGATCGTGGTCTCGAGGCCGTAGAGCTCCCCGAACGACGAGCAGTACATCTCGCCCGCGAGCTTCGTCGCCGTGTAGAGGTGGCCCGGCAGCGTGAACGGCTCGTCCTCGTCGAGCGGCCCGTGGCCGTTCGAGCTCCCGTACACCCACACGGTGCTCGCATAGACGACCCGCGGCACGTTCTCGAGCCGGGCGGCCTCGAGGACGATCCGCGTGCCGCCGGCGTTGACCGCCTCCGCGAGACCGGGATCGCTGAGAACCTTGTTCACGTCGGAGACGGCCGCGAGGTGGATGACGGCGTCACAGCCGCGGATCGCGCGTCGGACGGCCTGCTCCTCGAGGAGATCGCCGCTCACGTACTCGACGTCGTCCGTCTCGTGGTAGCGAGACGGAACGAGATCGAAGATGCGCGGCTCGTGACCGTGCGCAATGAGGCGGTCGACGACGTGGGAGCCGATGAATCCAGACCCTCCGGTGACCATCACCTTCATGCAGACGCCTCCTCGGGGCGGTAGTAGAGCGGCACGCACCAGTGATTCTCGGCGATCCAGTCGGTGACCGGCAGGTCCACGGCATGCCCCATCAGACGGTGACACGGCTCGTCGTACACCTTCCCTGTCGAGCGCTCCACCGGATCGAAGACGATGTACTTGTAGAGACCCGAGACCATTCCGTCCGGAAGGACGAGCCGCGCAGGATGAACGGGGTCGAGCTGGGCCCTGGCCTCCTCGTTCTTCCAGGCCACGATCTCGTCAAGGCGCTCGGTCTGCACGAGGCCGATCGCCGCGGTGAACTCGTTGAGCCGGAAGTTGAGCCCCATCACCTCGTAGGACGGCTTGCCGTAATTCCGGTATGCCCGCGCGTGCTCGACGAGGTCGTCGTGGCGCGAGACGAGGATCCCGCCCTCGCCGGTCGAGATCGTCTTCGTCGCCGCAAAGGACCAGATGCCGGCGTCGCCCCAGGTACCGGCACGGCGGCCGTGCCACGTCGCACCGTGGGCGTGCGCGCAATCCTCGATCAGGAAGATGCCTTCGTCACGGCAGTACTGCGCGATCTGCTCGATCTCGAACGCGATATGACCGCCGATGTGGACGACGAAGGCGGCCCGGGGCTTGTGCTTCTCGGCCTTGGCCACGAAGTCCGCGAACGACATGCACAGGTCCTCACGGCTCGCGTCCACGAACTCGACCCGGGCCCCGGCCGCGACGGCCGCGAGCGGCGTCGCCATGAACGTGTTGGACGGGCTGAGGACGACCTCGCCCTGCACTCCGACGAACGAGAGCGCGGCGAGCGCAGCGCCCGACCAGCTCCCGAACGCCACCGCCGGCAGGCCGTTCGAAGCGGCCCACGCAGCTTCGAACGCGTCCGTCAGCGGCCCCTCCGACCAGCGCTCGGCATCGATCACCTGATCCCACAGCTCGTGCAGGCGAAGGCGGTCGCGGCGGTCGAATCCGATCGCGAATTGGTCTATGCGTGGGCGTGGGATGGAAAGCAAGAGACGCTGTAGCTCAGGATGCAGTGACGATCGGGCGGCGCCAGCCTACCGGGGCGGCCAACCCGCACGCGGCAGAACCGTCGCTCGGGCCGCCCCGACCAGTCCCCGTTGCGCATCTGGAGCCCCGCAGGAGCGCGGGATCATCGCGACCCGGCGAGCTTGACGAACCGGCACACGGCACTCACGAGCCGCATCTGCTCGGATCAGCTCCTCGTCGTCGAGTTGGGGCCAGCGAAACCATGCCCACCACTCGGGCCGCTGGTCGCGCTGGTGGTAGTCGACCAGGTTTGCCAGCAGCCGCCGCGTCCCGCCCTCCGCCGCGCCGTCGAGCACCCGCGTCTTGAGCGCCTCGCGCTCCGCGTCCCGCTCCTCGGCCTCTTCCTTGCGCTCCCGCTGCTCGGGCGGCGGGCGCCACGGCACCTCACGCGGCCGGATCGAGCGCAGCCACTCGTGCAGCTCGAACGTCGAGCGGCAGTCCTCCTCGTTGTAGTGCTCGACCTCCTCCAGGATCGTGTCGTCGCCGGTCTCGACCCATTCCTCGAAGCGCACGACCGAGTCGTCACCGCCCTTGACCTCGGCGGTTCGCTCGAAGTCGTAGAGCTTCTCGATCGCCTTGATCGAATAGCTGTCGGCCGAGGCGCGGAGCGACTGCTTGACGACGCGGTAGAGGTCGACGAGCACCTCCTGGCGGAGGAAGTCGTCGACCTCCTGCTCCCGGGTGCCGTGCTCGCCCATGAGACGGGTCAGGGCGGAGCGCTCGTACGCGGCGTAGTGGTACGCGTGCAGCCCCGGGAACGCCCGCCGACGGGCCACGACCCAGTCGACGAACTGCTCGAAGGCGGTGCGCTCGCCGCCACGGTCTCTCCCCCACACCCCGTTGTAGACGACCTCGCCCGCCGCGTCGCGATAGCAGTAGCCGAAGAGGTACTCGAGCCCGCGCGAGGTCTCGTAGAACGGGTGGCCCTCCATGTCGAACCAGACGTCGCCGGCGTCTGGCTCGGGCAGGAGCCGGAACCCGCGCTCCTCCTCGTCGGGGAGGAGGTCGAACAGGTAGCGCTCCTCGCGGCGGCCGCGCAGCTGCAGCTCCGCCTGGTGGAGGACGCCGGCGAAGGAATCCGGCGCCGCGTCCGGCCGAAGCCGGGCAGCGAGCGCTTCGCTCGTCGTGTCGCCGAGCTGCTCGAGCGTCGTGATCCCTGCCGCGATCAGCGTCTCCGCCTGCGCGCGGCGCAGGCCGGCAACGAGCGAGAGGTGGTCGTCGTCGACGCGTTGCTGCGAGCACAGGTGCCGGAAGTCGCAGATGCCGCAGTGCCCGCACGGCCAGCCGTAGGTCATCTCCCCCGCCTCGAGCACGGCGAGATACCGCTCGCGGACGCGGCGGTAGTACGCCTCGAAGTCGACGACGCGGAACGTCTCGCGCGCGCCGAGCCCGTTCTCGACGTGGACGCGCTCGACGGCGCTCCCCTGGAGGCGTCCGACCTGCTCGGCGTAGAACAGCAGCTGCAGGACGTGCGCCGGCTTGGCACTGCGCGCGAGCTTGGTGTCGACGGGCTCGTAGCGGCCGCCGGGCCGGCGCTCGAGGAAGTCGGCGAAGCCGCGCCAGCGGCCATCCTCGCTCACGAGGTAGGGCTGGTAGACGACGTCCGCCACACCGGCGTGGATCGCCTCCTCGGTGAGCTGTCGCGCCTCGTCCGCGTCGAACTCCTCGTCGTCGTAGGTCGGGATCCGGACGACCGAGCGGCCGGCGGCGACGAGGCGGGCCAGGAAGGCGGCCTCGTGCTCGTTCCCTTTCCGGAAGATCAGGTCGCGGTGCGGTGATTCGAGCTTCGGCTTGTCGATCTCCCCCGCCGCCGCACGCAGCTCGAGGGTCGTCAGGTGCGGGCAGGCGAGATATGCCGAGAGATCGGAGGGGGAGAGCCGCAGGGCGCCGTCGGAGGAGAGCCGCATCACCGGAGTATCCGCCCGCGGGCGGCGGTTTCTTACGGACGGCGCCCGGAGGGTCGCGGATTAGACTCGGTCCGGAAGATGCACCTCGAGGCCGAACGCGCGCTGCTCGTCCACCACGCCGGGCTCCTTCGCCCGGATGGCCTCGTCGTGGGAACGGCCGGGAACCTCAGCAGCCGCGCCGGCGAGATCGTCGCGATCACCCCAAGCTCGGTCGACTACGACGAGCTCGAGCCCGGCCTGATCTGCCTCGTCGGGATCGACGGCGAGATCGTCGAGGCGAAGCGGCCGCCCTCGAGCGAGCTGCCCATGCACCTCGCCGTCTACCGCGGCACGGGTGCAGGGGCGATCGTCCACACGCACGCGCCGTACGCGACCGTTCTCGCCGCCGTCGTCGACGAGCTTCCCGCGATCCACTACGTGATCGCTGACCTCGGCGGGCCGGTGCGCGTCGCGCCGTACGCGACCTTCGGGACGGACGAGCTCGCCGAAAGCGTGATGGAGGCTCTGCAGGGACGGACGGCCGTCCTCCTCGAGAGCCACGGCACCCTGACGATCGGCGACTCGCTCGAGGAGGCCTACTCGCGGAGCGTCCTGCTGGAGTGGCTCGCCACGCTGTACTACCGGGCGATGCTGCTCGGCGAGCCCCGGCTGATCGAGACCGACGAGGTCGGGCGCGTGGCCGAGCGGCTCCGGGTGCTCCGGGCCTAGAAGTCCTGCAGCCGGGTACGGATCGCGGCCAGAAACCGCGCCGCGAGGACGCCGTCGACGACGCGATGGTCGACGGTCAGGGTCAGCTCGAGCCACGGGCCGACCCGCACCCCGCCCGCGGCGGCGCTGACGCGCTCGGTGACCGCGCCCGCGGCAAGGATCGCCGTCTGATCGGGATCGACGATGGCGGCGAACCGGTCGACGCCGTACATGCCGAGATTGCTGATCGTGACTGCCGCCGGCGCACCGCTCACCTTCCCTGCGCGAGCCTCGGTCGTGGCCCGGCCGGTCAGCTCGACGAGCGCGGCGAGTTCGAGGAGGTCGGGCTCCGCGATCGTCGTCACGAGCAGCGTGTCGTCGCCCGCAACGGCGAGGCCGACGTCGGCGCGCCCGAGCTGGCGGAGGCGCGGCCCCTCGGCAACCCACAGCCGGTTCACCTCGGGGTGCTCGCGCAGCGCGCCGGCGGTCGCGCGGAGGAGCAGGTGCGTGACCGTGGGAGCGGCTGCCCCTGCCGCCCGCTCGCGTGCGAGCTCTGCGGCCGCGGAGCTCATGTCGACGTCGACGGCCACGTTGAACTGCGGAATCGTCCGGATCGACCGCGTCAGACGCTCCGCGACGGCCTGCCGGTGTCGCGAGACCTCGATCTCGTCCTCCGGCACCGGAGCAGCGTCGATCAACGCGAGAACGTCCTGCTTCTCGATGCGCCCGCCGGGACCGCTGCCCTCGACGGACGCCAGGTCGATGCCGTGCTCCTGCGCGAGCTTCCGGGCGACCGGAACGGCCTGCCTCTTGGCGGCCGGCCGCGGTTCGGACGTCCCTTCGGTGGGGACGTCCTCACCCGGCTCACCCAGGAACCCGAGCACCTCGCCGACGGCAACCATCTCGTCTGCGCCGTGCAGCACGGCGAGCAGCGTGCCCGCGACGGCTGCCTCGACCTCGAGCGTTGCCTTGTCGGTCTCGACCTCGAGCAGCGGCTCGCCCTGCGCGACCGTCTCGCCGACCGCCTTCAGCCACTGCACGATCTTCAGCTCGTCGGCTGTCGTCCCGAGCGGCGGCATGCGAACCGGGCGGGCCATCAGTCGCGCAGCTCGCGCACGGCCGCCTTGATCCGCTCCACCGACGGCACGATCGCGTCCTCGAGCGACGGCGCCGACGGCATCGGAGCGTCGAAGGAGGCGACCCGGCGGATCGGCGCCTCGAGGTCGTAGAGGCACTCCTCCGCCACCCGCGCCGCGACCTCTGCGCCCCAACCCCCGGTGAGCGTGTCCTCGTGCACGATCACGAGCCGCCCCGTCTTTCGCACCGAGGCGAAGATCGTCTCCGCGTCGAGCGGCAGCAGCGTCAACGGGTCGATCACCTCGCAATCGATCCCCTCCTCGGCGGCGAGCTCGTCGGCTGCGGCGAGCGTGCGGTAGAGCGCGAGATGGGTCGCGACGAGCGTGACGTCGCTCCCGGGCCGCTTCACGACCGCCAGTCCGAGCGGGACGAGGTACTCCTCCTCCGGCACCTCCGCCGTCAGGTCGAGGCCCCCCGCCTGCTCGCGCCCCTTGCTGCCGTAGAGCAACTTGTGCTCGAAGACGAGCACGGGATTGTCGTCACGGACGGCGCTCTTCAGCAGGCCCTTCGCGTTGTAGGCATCGGAAACGCAGACGACCTTCAGCCCGGGCACGTGCGCGAAGTAGCTCTCGGGGCTCTGCCCGTGCTGCGCGCCGCGGTTGCTCGCGCCGACGGGGGCCCGCATCACGAGTGGCACCGACACCTTGCCGCCGGACATGTAGCGGAGCTTCGCGGCCTGGTTGACGAGCTCGTCCATGCACTCGAAGAGGAAGTCGGAGTACTGCATGTCGGCGATCGGCCGCATCCCGAGCGCAGCCGCCCCGACGGCGGCGCCGGCGATCACCTTCTCGCTGATCGGCGTGTCGACGATGCGGTCGTGACCGAACTCCTCGGGCAGGCCGAGATAGACCCCGAAGGCGCCGCCGAAGCCACCCTCGATGCCGATGTCCTCACCGATCAGGAAGACCGACTCGTCTCGACGCATCTCCTCGGCGATCGCCTCGCGCAACGCCTCGCCGATCGTCAGCCGGCGGGCCGGCGGCGCGGCGGCCTCATGCGTAGACATCGGTGAGCGCCTCCTCCGGTCCGGCGTCGGGCGAGGAGCGTGCAAACTCGACCGCGTCCTCGATCGTCGCCTCGACCTCGCGCTCGATCTCCTCCGCGAGCTCGGGCGCCAGGGCCGGCCGCAGCGCGGGAATCGGGTCGCGCTCCCTCCACGCCGCCTCCTCCTCGTCCGCGCGGTAGCCCCGCGCGTCGCTGCGGCTGTGGCCGACGAAGCGGTAGGTCTTGCACTCGAGCAGCGTCGGGCCTGCGCCACCGCGGGCGGCAGCGACCGCCGCTGCCCCCGCCTCGCGCACGGCGAGCACGTCCATGCCGTCCACCACATGGCCGGGGATGCCGTAGGCGGCGGCACGGTCGGCAACGTCGGTCAGGGCCGAGACCGCCGCGAACGGCGTCGAGGCGCCGTAGAGGTTGTTCTCGCAGACGAAGACGATCGGCAGCCGCCGGACGGCCGCGAAGTTCATGCCCTCGTGAAAGGCACCCTCGTTGGTGGCGCCGTCGCCGAAGAAGCAGACGGCGACCTGATCCGTCCGTCGCAGCTGGAAGGCGAGGCCGAGACCCGTGACGACGGTGTTGCCGGCACCGACGATGGCGAGCGCGGGCAGCATCCCGACCGCGGGGTCTCCGAGGTGCATCGAGCCGCCCTTGCCGGCGCAGCAGCCCGTGCTCTTGCCGTAGAGCTCGGCCATCGCCGCGCGCGGGGTCACGCCCTTCGCGAGCGCGTGACCGTGCGGGCGGTGCGTGGAGGTGATCCAGTCGGTCGGCCGGAGCGTGTCGCAGATGCCGACGGCGACCGCCTCCTGGCCCTGGTACTGATGGAGCGTGCCCGGGATCTCGCCCTCGAGGAACAGGTAGTAGACGGTCTCCTCGAAGCGCCGGATCAGGAGCATCTGCCGGTACAGGGCGGCGAGCGTCCCCGGGTCAGGCTGAGGCTGCACGGCCACTCCCGCCATACTGCCGGATCAGATCCCGAATCGCCTCGACCATCGGCGCCTTGGCGGCCTCGAGCAGGTCGGAAGGCCCGTGGGAGCCGACGACGGCGTGCACGTCCGGCTCGGCAGGGAGCCAGGCTACCCCCTCGGTGAGCCCCCGGAGATAGGCAGCGCGAAGGACGGTGCCGACGTTGAACTTCGCGACTCCGGCCTCGATCGCGGGCGCGACGGCGGCGGCCGGAAAGCCCGTGCCGCCGTGGATGACGAGCGGCACGGGAACGCCCTCGTGCACGGACCGCAGCAGGTCGAGGTCGATCGCGGCGCTTCCGTGCGCGAGCAGGTGGACGTTGCCGACCGAGACCGCGAGGCAGTCGACGCCCGTCGCCTCGACGAAGGCGGCAGCCTGCGCGGGGTCGGTGAGGCTCGCCCGCGAGCCGTCGATCGTCCCGTGCGCCGCGTCCGGCAGGGAGCCGAGTTCTGCCTCGACGGCCGCGCCGCGCCCGTGCGCCACCGCGACGAGCTGCGCCACCGTGGTGACCGCCTCGGCGTAGCCGCGGCCCTCCGTGTGCATCATCACCGCGTTGAAGCCGGCGTCGAGGCCGCGGAGCGACTGCTCCAGCGTGTGGGTCTCGTTGAGGAGCAGGGCCACCGGCACGCGCGCCCGCCGGGCGACCTCGCTGCCGACGGCGCCGAGGAGCTCGATGCCTCCGTCGTCGAACCACGATTGGTGTCCGAGCAGGCAACCACAGCCGATGATGACCGGCGCGCGCTCGGCCTCCGCGGCCTCGACCACCGCCTCGAGCGAGTAGCCGTCCCACGACTCGAAGTACCCGAGCGCGTAGCCGCGCTCCCGGGCGTCCGCGAGCAGCGTCGTCAGCGGGGCGAGGGGCACGGCAGCTGGGTCGCGAGGAAGGCATCGGCCTCGGGGCGGGTGAAGAGCCCGGCGGTGCAGCCGAGCGCGGTGCAGGCCGAAGCACCGATCACGCTCGCGTGCTCGAGGCAGCGCTCGAGGGCCCAGCCTTGCAGCAACCCGTAGACGAGCCCCGCAGCGAATCCGTCACCTGCGCCCGACGGCTCGACGAAGTCGACCTGCGGGGCCGACAGCTCGATCGTCACGTCGCGGCTCACGGCGACGAGCCCCCGCTCGCCCATCGTCACGATCACGGTGCCGGCGCCGACCTCGAGCAGGCGCTCGGCCTGCCGGCGCGGGTCGGCCTCGCCCGTCAGCGCCCCCGCCTCGTCGTCGTTCGGGACGAAGTAGTCGACCTCGGGCAGGACGCCTGCGACGTCCGCGAGCGACAGGGCGCGGCCTGCCGGGGCGACGACGTCGAACACGACCCGCGTACCGCGCTGCCGCGCGAGACGCAGCTGCTCGGCCAGCTCGTCCTGCAGCAGCGCCGGGAGAACGAGGAAGCCTCCGAGATAGAGCACGTCGGGCCCGTTCGCAAGCGCCGCCGCGAGATCGGCCGCGCAGAGCGCAGCGTTGGCGCCGAAGGTGTGGATGAAGCGGCGATCCTCGCCGCTCACGGGCACGATCACGGTCTTCGAGGTGCCGAGGCCGGGCGAGCGGCCGATGCCGGACACGTCGATCCCGGCCGCGCTCAGCTCGTGCTCCACGAAGTCACCGAAGAGGTCGTTGCCGACCCTCGCCACGACGGCCGACCGCACGCCGAGCCGCGCGAGCGCGATCGCCGCGTTGGCGGCGCACCCGCCGGTCTCGACCACGAAGTCGTCGGTCGCAACGAGCTCGCCCGGCTCGGGCAGCTTCGGCAGCGGCGGGACGAAGACGTCTGCGACCACGATCCCGGCGCAGACGACGGGCACGCGGGCGCCGGGCGCGCTAGCCATCGGCGACGACGGTTGCGCGCCCGATCTCGGGGTCGGTGAAGACGTCGAGCTCGTCGCGGCTCTCGGTGGAGAACTCGGAGACGATCGCGCCGGCAGGCCCGGCCTGGAACCAATGGAGCGTCCCGGGCGGGATCGTGTGCTGGTCGCCGGGCTCGAGGACGATCTCGTGCCAGACGGTGTAGGCGCCGAGGTCGGCACGAGCCGGACGGCAGGCAGGTGCGGCCGTCGGCTGGCCGTCCGTGTAGAGGTATACGCGGCCGGCGCGGCAACGGAACGTCTCCTCCTTGCCGGGCGTTCCCTCGAAGGGCGGATGCAGGTGCTCGGGGCACGTCTGGCCGGGGAACATGACGAGCTCCTTCGCGCAGACACGCTCGGTGTTGACGTAGACGACGACCTCGAGCCCGGTCTGCTCGAGCTCCGAGAGGCCGAAGTCGGCGATCTCGATCGCGCGCTGCTCGGCCGGCGTGACGACGATGCCGGCCTCGGCGAGCACCGCCGCGGCACGCCCCTGCGCCTGCTCGACCTCGGATCGTGTCAGCACCACCGACCTCCTCGACGACGTGGCTGCGAGGGTCTCCCGCCCTCTCGAATGCAGCATACGACGGAACGGCGCGGCTCACGTCCTTGAACGCCGCGAGCCCGAGGAGTAGGCTCGATATCGGGCGCGCGTGCCGGGGTCCGTACCGAAGAGCGGGGATCCGGATGGCAGCCCCCGCCACCCTGGCACGACCCCCAAAAGGGCCAGGTGAGGTGATCCGCTTGACCTGGTTCGCGCGCCCATTCCAACCCCTGGAAGCGGACGAATGCGGTCACCCGTACCCGGGGACACCCGCGGGCCGAACCCGACGAGCGACGGGCCGGCGTCATACTCCGCGACCATGCGAGGTGTCATCCAGCGGCCCGGTGAGGGCGAGGCGCTCTTCGGCGGCCGGATCGTGCTCAAGAGCGCGCTCGCGCAGCTCTCCGTCACGGAGTCGTGGTTCGCCCAGGCTCAGCCCGGTGCCGACCTTCATTTCCACCGGGAGCATGCGGATTCGTTCTACATCCTCGAGGGCGAGCTGGCCTTCCTGATCGGCGGCGAGGAGCACCTCGTCGGCCCGGGCGGAACCGTCTGCGCCGCCCCGGGCCTCGTCCACGGGTTCCGGAGCACGTCGCCGACGAGATTCCTCAACTTCCACACGCCGGATGGACGGTTCGCCGACAACCTCCGCGACCGTGACCGTGGCGGCCCCGGCGGCTTCGACAGCGTCGCGGCGGAGCCGGGCGACGGTATCCCGGGGGCGGGAGCGATCATCCTCCGGGCAGACGAAGGCGAGGCACTCCGGGCCGACAACCGCGTGGCGACGATCAAGATCGGCCGCGACGAGCTGTCGCTGATCGAGTTCGAGCTCGAGCCCAGCCATGTCGGGCCGGACGTCCACAGCCACCCCGACCACACGGACGCGTTCTACGTCATCTCGGGAACGGTCGAGTTCCGGCTCGGCGACGAGACGGTCGTCGGCGAGCCCGGCACGTTCGTCGCCGCTCCGCCGGGCGTCACGCATGCCTTCCAGGCCGGCCCGACCGGCGCGCGGATGCTAAACATCCACGCGCCGAGCACGGGGTTCCATGACCGCGTGCGCGAGATGAGCTAGAGGCTTGACGCGTGGTGACCGGCTTCAGCCGGCCGCCCGGGGCTCGCGCCCGAGCAACCCGCCTCGCAGTACACGGAGGCGGGGCGCTCGGGCAAATCGCCCGGTGTGCTGAGCGAGCGTCAGGCGACGACGAGCGTGAGCTGAACCGAGCGTTTGACGCCTCCGCTCGTGCCGGTGACGTTGAGCAGGTAGGTGCCCCTGTTCGTCTTCGTGTTCGTCTTGATCGTCAGCGTGCTCGTCCCGCCTGCGCCGACGGCGCCCGGGCTGAACGACGCAGTCGTCCGGTTCGGCATGCCGCCGGTGACGGTGAGCGAGACGGAGCCCGAGAACCCGTTGACCCCGTTGACCGTCACGCCGTAGCTCGTCGTCCCGCCCCGGCTAACCGAGCGACTCGTCGGCGACGCCGAGAGGCTGAAGTCGGCGGCCGCCGTGACCGTGAACGAGATCGGGCTGGATCCGGTCCCGCCCGACGTCGTCACCGTGACCACACCGGTCGTGGCGCCGCTCGGGACGGTGGCCGTGATCGAGGTGGCCGACTTCACGGAGAAGCTCGCGGACTTGCCGTTGAACTTGACGCTCGTGGCGCCGGTGAAGGCGGTTCCGGTGACCGTGACGCTCGTTCCGACAGGCCCGCTAGCGGGCGTCAAGCCCGTGATCGTCGGCGGCACGGGAGGCGCCGACCCGTAGGTGAGAACGCAGCCGCTCGAGGCGTTGCTCCATTCCTGCTGGAGGTAGTACTTGCCCGTCCCGATCGCCTGGTTGTACGCGCCGTAGCTCGTCGAGCCCAGCGGCGTGCCGAAGTTCCACGCACACTTGTCGCCGTTCTCGTTCCCCGCCGAGTCGTACCAGGCGGTGCCGTGCGGATCGGTGATCGCCTCGTTGTGCTCGTGGCTCGCGACGTTGATCGTCGCGTCGGCCCAGTCGTTGTTCGGATGCTCGCCCGAGTCGCACGACCCCGAGGAGCCGACGCCGGACGTGTCGGTGTACGGCTGGTTCGCGTAGATGACGTCACGCCCGGCATCCGTGTAGTTGGAGTGGTAGGCGCAGTAGTACGTGAAGGCGCAGGTCCCGGAGCTCGTGTCGAAGCACGAGCCGACGTTCTGCGGCGTGAAGACGAAGTACATGACGCCCGGCCCCGGCGGATCCCAGGTCGGATTGGAGGCGATCGCGTGGGACACCTCCGCCTGGATGTCGGCATCGGTGACGCAGCCCGAGACGTGGGCCGGCGCCTTGTACTGCCCCGAGCAGTGATCGGGGATCGCGGTCAACGAGTCGACCCAGCTCGCGCCGTACGTCGATGCGTACTGGACGGGGCCCGCGCCGTCGGTGTACTGGGTGTCGCTCGCGTAGACGTTCGTCGACGTGCGGCTGTCGGCGGCGACGTTCTGGAAGAACCCGGTGATCAGGTTCTCGTAGGTCGCGCTCATCGGATGGGCGCTCGGCGCCCAGTAGATGAGGTACGTCTTGTTGGTGTGCATCACCTGGCCGCCGTGGTAGGTCAGGTTCGATCCGGCAGCGAACCTGGTGCCGGCGAACTCGGCGGCCGTCGGCCGATGCGGGTTGTCGGTGGCTCCGATGGCGGCCGGGGCGATGCCGAAGATCTTGCCGCCGGAGCGGGGCTCCGGGGCCGGAGGCCCGGCGGGCTTCCCGGCCGCGGGCGGCGCCGCTGCCGGGCCGGCAGCCGTCGCTGCCGCGACGGCAGGTGCCGCAGCGAGGAGGAAGAGAAGTGAGATCGAGGCTCCGAGAGCCACCAGGGCTGAGACCCGCTTCTGCATCGCATGTCCGCTCACGAAAACCAATCCTCCTCGTAGGGGCCGCGCTCAGTGTGCGGGCGATTTGCGGGCGCGTCAACCACCCGGGGAGTGAACGTCTCTCTAGTACCAGATCGCGACCGCCTGCCCGTCGCGCTGCTCGGGCGGGTCGGGCAGCGACACCGCATCCCTGCGGGCTGCGGTCCAGGCGCACGCGGCTGCGTCGAGCAGGTCGTCGAGCGGGATCGTCGCGACCGACCCGAGCGTGCCGGGGTCGATGTTGATCCCGTGCTTGCGGAGCAGGCCGAGCCGCTCGAAGGCGCCGCCGGCGGACTTCTTGCGGTACCTGAGCCGCTTCATGCCGTTCATCGCCGTGAAGCAGAGCTCGGGGTGCACCTCGCGGAGGCGGTCGTCGCGTGCTGCAAGGGCGGTGACGTGACGGATTCTCTCGCCGAGCGCGTGCGACTGCGCCGAGATGCCGCCGCCCTCCGCGAACGGCGCCTCGAAGCGCTCCCTTTCGGGAATCGAGAAGACCGAGCTGCCGCCGACGAGCGCACGGGCCAGGTCGTCCGCCTCCCGAGGCCCGTAGCCGATCGGGACGTCGATCGCGATCCGCTTCATGTCCGCGAGCTCGGCGAAGCTCGCCTCGACGCCCTCGAGCAGCCGCGCCTCACGGAAGCGGCCGTCGATCAGGACGACGGCCACCCAGCCGCGCTTGCATCCGTCGACCCCCGCTACCAGCTCAGCCATGGGATCAGTCTGCCGACGAAACCCCGAAGAGGCGGTCGACCTGGTCGGGCTCGACGCTCGGCTCGGTCATCATCCGGGCGAGGCCCGGGGCGATCGTGTCGAGGAGGTCGTCGTCGAAGTTCGCCTTGCGGTACATCGCCGGCGCGCTCACGGCCGGCAACGGCGCTCCCGCTAGCCCGCGCGCGTCGCGCCCGAGCAGGGAGGCGAGCGCGACCCACACGCTGACAGCCACCCCGGCCGGGTCGAGCTGGCCGAGCTCGAGCTCCTGGTAGTAGCGGCGCACCTTCGCGCGGGCGTCCTGCGGCAGGCCGAGCGTCTCGACGAGGCCGGCGACGAGGTCGTCGAGCTTCAGCTTCCGCGATTGCCGGGCCCGCAGGAGCGGCGGCGTGTCGAGCGTGTGGACGAAGGCGAGCGCCTCCGGCGAGGGCTCGCGTCTCGGCGCGCGCTCGAGGAAGGAGTCGATCAGCGTCGCCAGTTCGTCGGAGCGCGGGCCGGCGCGCGTGAGGAGCTCGTCGACCGCGAGCGGCTCCCCCCGCGTCCAGCGGCCCACGAGCTCGTCGAGCAGTTGATCGGGGGTCGTGCTCATCCCTCGAGCCACTCTCGCAGACGGGGGACGATGCGGAAGCGGGCCTGGTAGACGGCGTTCGGCTGCTTGCCGAGGCGCTCCGCGATCTGGTCGGACTCGAGCCCTTCGAGCAGCCACAGTCCCGCCACCTCACCGTCGCCGGGCGGCAGGGACGCGACGAAGCCCTCGAGCGTCAGCTGCAGCTCCACGTCGCTCGTGAAGCCGTCGCCGGTGGGGCCGTCGGCCTCGAGCAGCTCGAGTTCCGACCAGCGTTGCTCGTACCAGCCCCTGCAGGCGAAGCCGATCACCTGGTGCACGATCACGCGAAACGGCCAGCGGCCGTCGCGGTGCCTGCCGGCCTTGAGCTCGCGCCAGAGGCGTTCGCACACGAACTGGGCCACGTCCTCGCCAACCGGCCCGCGCATCTTCGCGACGCAGCGACCGACGATCGTCTCGTACCAGCCGGCGAGGAGGAGATCGATCTCCCCGTTCTCCAGCAGTCGGTTGTCCTCGGCATCTCTCGCATCGCGCATCGACGAGTGAGTCAGCTCGGACATGGGCCGATCTTATGAGGCCGGGACGAGGTCGGGCCTTCTCAGCCGCCGATGGCCGACGCGAGCGCGGCCTGGCCGCCGGGATAGGCGGCGCTCACCGCAACGCGCATCCCGGCCGGAACAGCCCGGCCGAGGGCGATTGCGAGCGTGTCGTCGGGCGGGTCGAAGCTGCAGACGCCGGTCAGCGTCGTCCTGTTGCCGCGGCACGTCCACCCGTAGCGGTGCAGGGCCGCCGCCGCGGGCATTCCGGACGTGGGAATCGTGTCGAGGAACGCGAGGAAGGGTGCGTAGACGGCCGAGGCGAGCGCACACGGGTAGCCGCCGTGGGTCGCTACGAGCCACGCGGCACCGTGCGCGCCGCCGTGCCTCCACCCCGCGCCGCTCACCCGCCGGCTGCCGCACTGGACGGTGCCCTGCGGGGTGTGCGCGTTCGTCTCCGGATGCGACCCTCCGGTCACGCGTGCGGCAGCCGCGACGACGGCGACCGCCATGACTCCGTAGTGGCTCGCCGCCGAGTGCATGTCGTTGACCTGCTGCAGGACCGCGGTGTCGACGCCGGTCGAGGGGTTCGCCGCCGAGCCGGGCGTGACGCCGGAGACGTCCGGGATCACGACCACCTGCTCGAGCCCCCCGCTCAGCGTGTCGGTGCCGAAGGGAAAGATCAGGCGCGCACAGCCGGCCACCGGCACGCCGACCGTGCTCCCCGCTCCACCGGGCCAGGCGTAGTCATGCGCTGCGACGCAGCCCCAGTCTCCGTGCTTGCTCTGCACGACGAGGTCGCTCCGTCCCGCCTCGGTGAGCGCGGCAGCGCTCGCCGCACGGAGGTCACCGGCGGCCGCGCACCCGTCCGGAAAGGAGTCGCCGACGGCCTGCCAGGCGCCGCCGCTGACCGCGTGCCCGTCGGCCGCCTTGAACGTCCACCGCGGGCCGTCGAACAGCTTGCAGAGCGATGTCCCCTTCGGCCCCGGCACGCCGGCCAGATCGGCGACCCGCTGCTGCGCCGCGGGCGAGTACGACCCGCTGTACTGCTCGACGAGCGGATTCTGCGCAGGGTTGCCGAGCACGATCACGCCGTCGGCCCCGTGGCCGCCGTTGCCCTGGCGGCACACGGCCATCAGCTGCGTCCGCACCATCACGCAGCCGAAAGTACCGACGCGGAACACCTGCACGCTCTGCCCGCCTCGGCCGGCGATGCGCCGCCCCAGCACGGCGGCCCAGTCGTGCGCGTTGTCGCACTCGGTCCTCGTCTGGATCGCGATGACGTACCACCGCCGCCCGTGCAGGCCGTCGGACACGGACCACACCGGCCCCTGCTCGATCCCGCAGGAGAACGTCGGGTCGCCGGCCGCCGCGGTCGTCGTCGCGGCCCTCGAGACCGCGCCCGTCGTGCCGACGACCAGCAGGAGTACCAGGCACACGATCGCTGCGATTCCCGCGCGGCCGACCGTACGCGTCATCGCTCGCCCTCCCAGTGGCATCGGCGGAGTATCACCGAAGGCCTAGGAGCGCGCAAGGAACCGTTTGGGGGATCCGCCGTCGCGAGACCGCCCGACGTGACGGACGGATCGGTCGCATTCCTAGCTAGGCGATGGGAGCCGACACGACGCCACCGCCGCCCATTGCGCGGCAATCCGACGCGGCGGCTGCAGCGCGGGCGATGAGCGCGTCCGACGCCTCGTCGCCATCCCAGCACGCGACGCCGACCGAGACCGTGAGGCCCTCGGCGAGCTCGCGCATGCGGTCGGCAAACTGGAGGGCGGGGCCGAGCGCGCAGCCGGGGAAGGCTGCGGCGAAGGCGTCGTCGCCGTAGCGGGCGAGCAGGTCGGTGCCGCGGAGCTGCTGCGCCCAGGAGAAGGTCGTCTCGCGCAGCAGCGCATCGGCTGCCGCGTTGCCCTGGTCATCGCGCACCTCGCCGAGGCCGTCGATCACGAACAACGCCACGGAGACCTGCCATGCCTCGCGGCGGGCGCGGGTCAGCTCCTGTGGCAGCCGCTCGTCCCACGCGGCGCGACTCGGGAGCGAGGTCAGCTCGTCCGAGCTGGCCGCCATCTCGCCGCCGCGCACACCGCGCACGCGCATCTCACGGACGAGCTCGTGCACCACGATTCCGACGACAGCGGCGGTGACCATCCACATGGTCGGCGTCTGCCACGAGCCCGGTGGGTAGCGGGGAGCACCGAGCCAGACGATCGGGACGAGGAGAACCGCGACGGCGCCGAGGATCCCTGCGAGCAGCTGACCGCGCGTGCCGTACAGCGCGAGCCAGAGCACCGGCAGGAGCACGAGCGGCGTGAACGACGAGCCGGAGCCACCGTCGACGTCGATCAGGACGGCGACGAGCACGAAGAACGCGAGCGGTGGGAACGTCTGCACCCATCCGGGCACCCTGCGCCATGGGATCGCGCCGACCGCGAGCACGAGCATGGCGGCGACCGCAGCGGCGATGAGGACCCGCCCCGGCGAGCCGCCGTCGTGCTTCAGGTTGAGGAATGCAAATGCGAGCAGCAGCGCGCCGACGAACGGCGCAATGCGCATGGCGAGCCCTCGCGGGTCCAGGGGGCGCGAGCGAGGGGTGGTGTCAACCGCACTTGACATCGCATATTCATCGGCTTCGGAGGGCCTGCGCTTGAACGGCGCGCCGAGGGGTGTCCGGCTTCAGCCGGATGCCCGGGTCCGCGCCGGCCGTCCAGCACGACGCAGGCGAACGCATCCGGCTCCGGGCCGAAGCCGGCCCCAACGCGAAGCGGTGTAGGTTGGCCACCGTGCTCAGCCCTGCCGGGTTTCGCGACCTGTTCATGCTCGACCCATCCGTGATCTTCCTCAACCACGGCTCCTTCGGCGCGGTGCCGCGACCGGTGTTTGACGAGCAGGAGCGGCTGCGACGGGAGATGGAAGCCGAGCCGGTGCTCTTCCTCGCCCGCAGCCTCGACGAGCGGCTGCACGCCGTTCGGGAGGCGATCGCAGGCCTCGTCAACCCGGCGAGCCCCGACGATCTCGGCCTCGTCCCGAACACGACCACGGGGCTCAACGCGGTCGCCAGGTCGTTGGCGCTCGGGCGCGGCGACGAGATCGTCGTCTCGAGCCACGAGTACGGCGCGATGCTGATGCTCTGGGAGGAAGTGGCCAGGATTGCCGGCGCGACCGTACGGGTCGCCGCGATTCCCGAGCCGGCGCCGAGCGCCGACGAGATCGTCGATGCCATTGCCGCGGTCGTGACCGCGCGGACGCGCGTGCTGTTCGTCAGCCACATCGCGTCGGTGAGCGGCATCGTCCTCCCCGTGGCGCGGATCTGCGCGGAGGCGAGGCGCCTCGGGATCATGTCGATCGTCGACGGGGCGCACGCTCCGGGTCAGCTGCCGCTCGACCTCTCCGCGATCGCCGCCGACGTCTACGCCGGCAACCTGCACAAGTGGGTGTGCAGCCCGCGCGGGTCGGCGTTCGTTCACGCCCGCCCGGAGATCCAGGGCCTGATCCGCGGGCCGGTCGTCTCGTGGGGGTGGAAGTGGAGCGGCGACGACGCCTTCCAGGGCCGGTTCGGCTGGCCCGGCACCGTCGACCCGACGGCGTTTCTCGCGGTCCCCTCGGCGATAGCGTTTCGGCGGGCACACCAGTGGGACGCAGTGATTCGGAGCTGCCGGGATCGGCTGGAAGCGGCGATCACCGCCCTCGAGGCAACCGTCGGTGGGATCCCGGCGGCCGCACGTGCGTTGCGGGCGCCGCAACTCGCGGCCGTCCACGTCGACCTGGGTCATCGTGAGCCGGCGGACGTGCAGCGGATGCTGTGGGAGCAGTCGCGGATCGAGATTCCTGTCGAGCGGATCGGGGAGCTGACGGTCGTGCGCATGTCGGTGCAGGCGTATGTGACCGACGAGGATTGCCAGGCGCTCGTCGACGCGCTCGCGATGATCCTCTAGGACTGGACAACGGTCAGCGTGAACGGCGCACCGCGCCGCACGGGCGGCTCGAGCTCGCACGTGAAGCGCTCCGCCACCGCATCCGCGAGTTCGGCCGGCGTGCGGGGCTTCGCACCGGAGACCAGCAGGTGCCGTGCCACCTCGCCCCGCGTCTTCTTCGCCATGTGCGAGACGACCCGCCTGGCACCGTCCCGCTCCTCGGCGACGGAGACCTGCACCCGCCGGTCCACGACCTCCCGCGACGGCCTCCACGCGGCGACGTAGGTCGACGAGCGGCAGTCGACGAGCAGCCGCCCCGCGGTCGCCTCGTCGAGCGCCCGCTGCAGGCCCGCGCGCCAGTACGCGGCGTCCATCTCACGCCTGTATACGGGCACGCGGTCGTTGGCCCGCAGCGCCCCGAATTGCGCCGAGACGATCACGAGGCTCCGCGCCGCCCCATGCGGCAGCGTGGCGATGTCGAGCGCGGCGTAGAGAACGCCCGTGTAGAGCCGGCCGGCGGTGGTCGTCGGGGTGCGCCGCAAGTCGTCGTCGAGCAGCGCCTCGCGCAGCGCGGTCAGGCTCGGGAAGGAAAGCGTTCGGAGGTCGATCTGCTTGCCGCGCGCAGGCGCCCACTTGGTCTCGCTGGGCGGCAACAGGATCAGGGGTAGTTTGGGGGCCATCGGTCTGTCGGCCAGCGTAGTGCGTTCCCCGCGCCAGCGAGCCCCAGGCGACCCTCGGGTTGGCTCAGGGTCGGCTCAGGGTAATTCCGGATGGTCGCGGCGAGCGCCGCAGGCCATCCTGAAGCCATGAACACAACAACCACACACATCCCAGAGATCCGACGCCTGCAGCGCAGCCGCTCCGATCGCAAGGTTGCCGGCGTTGCCGGTGGCCTCGCCAGCTACTTCGAGATCCACCCCGCCGTCTTCCGTGTCGGCTTCGTCGTCCTCACCCTCCTCGGCGGGGCCGGCATCCTCATCTACGCCGCCGCGGCCCTCGTCATGCCCGACGAGGACAAGAAGGACTCGCTCGCCACGGCGGCGTTCCGCGACCGGCGAGACCGCCCGTGGCCGCTGATCGGTCTCGGGTTCCTCGCCGTCGCCGTTGCGTTCCTCCTTTCCAGGGCCACGTTGTGGCCGAACGGCGACGCCTGGTTCCTCTTCCTGATCGCGGGTGCGGTGATCCTCTGGATCACACGCCAGCCCGCGGCCGACCCGGCGCTCGACGCAGCGGAGCTCGCCGCGGAGGACTCGCGGCGGGTGCGCCGGGCGGCGGGCCGGCTGGCGATCGTCCTCGCGTCGCTCGCTGCCCTCGTGCTCGTCGCCGTCGCGATCTTCGCGGCATCGTTCGACGTGCACACGAGCCGCGGCGTCGGCGAGCGCACCACGACGGTCACGAGCGTGCAGGACCTGAGCTCGCCCTACCGGCTCGGCGTCGGCTCGCTGAAGCTCGATCTCGGCTCACTGCAGCTGCCCCCGGGCAAGACGCGCGTCGTCGCGAGCGTAGACGTGGGCGAGTTGCGGGTGATCGTCCCCGCCGGCGTCGCTCTCTCGGTGCACGGCACGGCCGAGCTCGGCAACGTCGACCTCCCTGGCACCGCTAACGACGCCGACGGGCACAACGCCGAGAGCAACATCGTCCAGACCGGGTCGCGGGTGCTCGTGCTCGACGCGCACGCCGGGCTCGGCTCGGTCAAGGTGCAACGCGCCGTACGATGAGCCGGCATGCCGCTACCAACCTTCGCACCGAGCTCTGACGAGCGGGTGATCGCGGGGGTCTGCGCGGGCATCGCGCAGACCCTTGCGGTCGACCCGACCCTCGTCCGGCTCGTTTTCGCGCTGCTGGCGCTCGCCGGCGGCGCGGGCATCATCCTCTACCTCGCGCTCTGGGCGTACTCCCGCAAGATGAGCGTCTGGGTCGCGGCAGTGCTCGCCCTGGTCGCGGGGAGCCTCCTGCTCGGCGCCCTCGGCCTCTCCGACCGCTCCGTCCTCGGCATCGCCCTGATCGCGGCCGGGCTCGCCCTCGCCTGGCGGCGGGGCGGCAGCTTCAGGCCCGACGCACCGCTCTCGTACGGCGGCGTCGCGCTCGCCGCGGTCGGCGCGGTCGTCCTGCTCTCGGGCGGCGGCACATCCTCGGCGGTGCTCGCCCCTGGCGCCGTTGCCGGGGCGCTGCTGCTGATCGCCGGCCCGCTGGTGTGGCGGCTCGCGCTCGACCGCGACGCCGAGCGAACGGCCCGGATCCGCAGCGACGAGCGCTCCGACGTCGCCGCGCGGGTGCACGACTCGGTGCTGCAGACGCTGGCACTGATCCAGCGTCACGCGAACGAGCCGCGGCGTGTTGCGTCTCTGGCGCGCAGGCAGGAGCGCGAGCTCCGCGGCTGGCTGTACGCCGACCAGCCGATCGGGGACGAGAGCGCATCGCTCGTCGCGGCGCTCTCGGCGGCCGCGGGAGACGTCGAGGATCTCCACGGTGTACGTGTCGAGATCGCGAGCGCAGGCGACTGCCCGGTCGACGGGCCGGTCGGCGCCGTCGTCCTGGCGGCGCGCGAGGCAATGACCAACGCGGCAAAGTTCGCCGGCGTTGAGGAGATCGACGTCTACGTCGAGGTCACCGACGAGGAAGTCTCCGTCTTCGTGCGCGACCGCGGCTCCGGGTTCGACCGCTCCGCCGTGCCGGCCGACCGTCGCGGCCTCGTCGAGTCGATCGAGGGACGGCTCGAGCGCGCAGGCGGGCGGGCGGCCGTGGTGACGACCCCTGGAGGCGGCACCGAGGTGGAGCTGCACGTGAAGAGGTCCGCGTCGTGAAGCGCCGCGTCGTGCTCGTCGACGACCACGATCTCTTTCTGGCCGGCGTGCGCGCGGAGCTGGGCGACAGGGTGGACGTCGTCGGGCAGGCCGGAACGGTCGCCGCCGCGGTAGCGCTCATCAAGGAGCTCGACCCCGACGTCGTCCTCCTCGACGTGCACCTCCCGGACGGGAGCGGCGACGCGATCATCAACCAGGTCGCACCCGAGCGGCCCGGCGTGCGTTTTCTCGCCTTGTCGGTCTCCGACGCGGCCGAGGACGTCATCGCCGTGATCAGGGCCGGCGCCCGAGGCTACGTGACGAAGACGATCTCCGGTGAGGAGCTCGCGGCCGCGATCGAGCAGGTCGCGAACGGCGACGCCGTCTTTTCCCCCAGGCTCGCCGGCTTCGTGCTCGACGCCTTCCGCGCCGGCGACCGGGTCGGTGGCGATGCCGAGCTCGACGAGCTCACCCCGCGCGAGCGCGAGGTGCTGCAGCTGATCGCGCGCGGCTACATGTACAAGGAGATCGCCGCCCGCCTGCACCTGTCGGTGAAGACGGTCGAGAGCCACGTCTCGAACGTCCTCCGCAAGCTGCAGCTCTCGACGCGGCACGAGCTGGCGCGCTGGGCGACCGAGCACCGGCTGATCTAGCGTCGGAGAGCGAGCCGAGGTGACCGGCTTCAGCCGGTCTGGCGGAGCAGGGGGTGCCAAGAGCGCCCCCGCCTCACCCCCGCGGCGCGTACCGATGATGCAGATCCAGCACGTTCCCGTCGGGATCCCGGAACAGGGCCTGGTGACACACCCCGCTGTCGATCGTCTCCCCGAGGAAGGTGACGCCACGCGACTCGAGCTCGGCGCGCGCAGCCGCCACATCGTCCACATGGAGCGCAATCGGCACCCTGTGTGGGCTGAACTCGATCCCGAGCGCCTCGGTGACCATGAGCGCGATCGTGAGGGTGCCGGTCTCGAACTCGGCGCCCACCGCCTCCGACCCGGGCCGCTGCCAGACGGGGCCGGGCGTCAGCCCGACGACGTCGGTGTAGAAGGCGGTCGCGCGATCGAGGTCCTGCGTCGGCACCGAGACGAAGTCGACGCCGGTGACGAGCGGGCTGGCGGTTGGCATCTGCGGCAGTCCTTTCGGTAGGTCGTTGGCACGAGTATCGCTGCGACGAGCGGCGACATGCCTCAGCCTGTGATCCGGGCTCCGCCGCGGAGCGCCCCGACCTGCTGGGCGTTGCAAGCCGCGACCAGGCGACGGAGGATCGCGGTGGCCGCGAGCCAGTGACCGAACCGAAGAGTGGAACGGGATGAGCAGCCTCCGCCGCCCTGGCCGAGCCTCCGGGCTCGAGGTGAGGCGATCCCCTTGTCTAGCTCGCGCGCCCCTGGTCGCCTACGAGAGGCCGGCCCCGTCCATCCGCTTGAGCAATCGCGTCCTGTGCGCGTACACCTGGCCTGGTCGAGCGAGACCAGGTATGGCGCGAGCTCGTCATCGGGTTGCATCGGGGCATTGTTCCGGTCAGGGAGCCGCCGAGCGAATGCGCGATCGTTCGGCTAGCCGATCGGATCGATCGTCCGCAGACCTGTGAACCGCCGAAAGCCGTGATCGCGTGAGGCAAGAACGAGGCCGTGCTCGATGGCGAGCGCTGCCAGCTCGATGTCCGGGACGTCGTCGCTCCGGAGGCCCGGGGTGGCGGCGAGCTCGGCAGCGATCGCTTCATGCCCCGGTCCCGGCACGACGATCCGGATCGCCGGCTGGGCGAGATACGCGGAGGCCGTCGCCCAAGCTCGGGTTACCGGCACCGCGCTTTCGCCGAAGACTCGTGGGCTCGTGATCAGGCGAAGGAAGGCGTAGATCACAGGCCAGCAGAGGGCGACCGCCCCCTCGCCGTCGTCCAGCTGCTCCTCGAGCCAGCCGCGGGCGCGGGCATGCTCGGGAGCATCCGAGAACGTGGCGTAGATCAGGATGTTCGTGTCGACGAGATTCACGCCAGATCGCGCTCTGCGCGGCGCTCGTCGTCGAGCGTGGCGAGGAGCGCCGACACATCCGAGACATCGATCACGGGACGGCCGGCGAGGAGCGGCAACGGCTCTTTCGCCACCGGCCCCGCGGTCCGGCTCGCACGGCGCAGAAGCCTGTTGACGGCCGACCGGAACGACTCACCGGTGCGCGCGCGCTCACTCTCGATGAGAGCGGCGACGTCATCGTCGAGTGTGATTGTCGTGCGCATGATGCTGAGATTATAGCATCAAGAGCATCACAAGACGGGGCAGCGGCGGATCGACCGCAGGGAGCCCTGTTCCGTTGGATCGCGGAGGAGGCGTACGGCCACTAGTAGCTAGCCTTCGCGGTTCGCCCGAAGGAGGTTGAGACCCAGTGCTGCGCTTTCTCGCAATGCCACTCGTCGTGCTGGTGGCCGCCGCGTCGATCCAGCCGCTGCCCGCGCCGCTCAAGGCGCAGCTCAAGGGCGGCTACTGGCACGCCGGCTGCCCCGTGCAGCTCTCGCAGCTGCGGCTCCTCACCGTCAGGACCTGGGGCTTCGACGGCAAGCCGCACACCGGGCAGCTCGTCGTCAACGAGAAGGCCGCCGCACCGCTCGCCCGCGTGTTCGTGAAGCTCTACGCGCTGCGCTTCCCGATCCGGATGATGCAGCTCAGCGACGCCTACGTGCCGGGGGGCGCGATCCCGGACGGCGACATCACCGCCTCCTTCGAGTGCCGGCAGGCGTCGGCCTCGCCCTGCACCGGCAAGACGAGCACGGGCACGTGGTCGAACCAC
>Ga0302299_10000040_pt1 | contig 47682 bp, 35 predicted proteins | sample III_Fen_N3_4_FD_198795 | JGI IMG/M metagenome (GOLD analysis project Ga0302299, IMG submission 198795) | Peat permafrost microbial communities from Stordalen Mire near Abisko, Sweden - III_Fen_N3_4 | ecosystem: Environmental > Terrestrial > Soil > Wetlands > Permafrost | place: Sweden: Abisko...
GAGACATCGCGGGTGATCGACGGGTTGTCGCTCTTGCGCGCGATCTTGTCGATCTCGTCGATGTAGACGATGCCGCGCTGCGCGCGCTCGATGTCGTGATCGGCGTTCTGCAGCAGCGAGACGATGATGTTCTCGACGTCCTCGCCGACGTAGCCGGCCTCGGTGAGGTTGGTGGCGTCGGCGATCGCGAACGGGACGTTGAGGATGCGGGCCAGGGTCTGGGCGAGCAGGGTCTTGCCCGAGCCGGTCGGGCCGAGCAGGAGGATGTTCGACTTCTGGAGCTCGACGTCCTCGTCGGATTGACCGGTCTGCTTGTGGTCGATCCGCTTGTAGTGGTTGTGGACGGCGACCGCGAGGATCTTCTTGGCGCGGTCCTGGCCGATCACGTACTCGTCGAGGACCTTCTTGATCTGCGCCGGCTTGGGGATCGAGCTCGTGCCGTAGCTCTGGTCCTCCTTCTCGATCTCCTCGGCGATGATGTCGTTGCACAGGCCGATGCACTCGTCGCAGATGTAGACGGTGGGGCCGGCAATGAGCTTCTTGACCTCCTTTTGCGCTTTGCCGCAGAACGAGCAGGTCAGAGACGCACCGTCACGCTTCTCGATAGGCATCGGTCGGGGCGAGCCTACCCTGGGGTTGCCGTCGGGACCAGTCGGTGGGGCCCAGATGCCGCCGGGCGCGGCTGCGACACCGCCTGAACGGGTAGAATCGTACCGGGCCTGGAAGTTTTTCCGGGGCTGCCGATACATCGGATCGGTGTCGAGTCCCGCTCACGATCTCGGGCCGCCGAGCGTGCCAGGTGCCGGGTCGGCGTTCGAGCCACCCGAGGAGTTCGACGACTATGTGATCGTCCGGAAGCTCGGTCAGGGCGCGACCGGGCAGGTGTACCTCGCCGAGGACGCCGTGCTGGCGCGGCCGATCGCGATCAAGTTCATCGGGCTCGACCCCGATCCGGCGGCGCGGCAGCGGTTCTTGATGGAGGCGCGCGCAGCCGCGCGGATCCAGCACCCGAATGTCGTCAGCATTTATCGCGTCGGTGAGCTCGGTGACCATCCGTACGTGGTGAGCGAGCTGGTGCGTGGCTCGCCGCTGTCGGAGGCGGCGCGACCGATGGCGTGGACCGCGGCGCTGGCGATCGCGATCGATCTGGGACGCGGGCTGGCGGCGGCGCATCGCCGCGGCGTGGTGCACTGCGACATCAAGCCCGGCAACGTGATGATGACCGAGGAGGGGGTGGCCAAGCTGGTGGATTTCGGGCTGGCGCAGGTGCTGCGCGAAGGGAGCGAGGCGGCCGGCGAGCTGACGGGCACCCCCGACTACATGGCGCCCGAGGTGTGGAGCGGCAAGCCGCCGACCCGGCGATCGGATGTGTACTCGGTGGGCGCCGTGATGTACGAGCTGATCCAGGGCGCGCCGCCGTTCGCCCAGGTGCCGGTCGGCGAGCTCGGCGGGGTGATCTGCGAGCGCGACGCGCCGGCGCTCGAGACCGAGCCGCGGATCGCGGCGCTGGTGGCGCGGTGCCTGGCGCGCGATCCGGAGCAGCGGTTCGCCAGCGGTGAGGAGCTGCGCGAGGCGCTCGAGCAGCTCAACGCGCGCAGTCATTTGACGCAGGCGGACGAGAATCCGTATCGCGGGCTGCGGGCGTTCGAATCGTCGCATCGCGGGGTGTTTTTTGGTCGCGGCCTCGAGGTCGGGTCGATCGTCGAGCGGCTGCGCACCGAGTCGGTGGTCGTGGTGGCCGGTGATTCGGGGGTCGGCAAGTCGTCGCTGTGCCGCGCCGGCGTGGTGCCCGCCGTGGTCGATGGCGCGCTCGGCGGTGGCCGGAGCTGGCGCGCGTTGACCGTGGTGCCCGGGCGGCGGCCGCTGGCGGCGCTGGCCGCGGCGCTCGAGGATCCGGAGCTCGCGGCGCGCGTGCTGGCGGATCCGGGGCTGCTCGCCCGCGAGCTGCATCGCCGCGCCGGCAACGATGGGATGATCCTGTTCGTCGATCAGCTCGAGGAGCTGGTGACGGTCGGCGATCCCGACGAGGTCGCGGCGTTCGACGCGGCGCTGGCGCGGATCAGCGAGGGGGTCGCCGGGGTGCGGCTGATCACCACCGTGCGCGCCGATTTCTTGTCGCGGCTGGCGGCGCTGCCGCGGTTTGGCCAGGAGCTGTCGCGGGTGCTGTACTTCGTGCGGCCGCTGCCGCCCGAGCGGATCCGCGATGTGATCACCGGGCCGGCGGCGGCGACCAGCGTCGGGTTCGAGTCCGAGGCGATGATCAGCGAGCTGGTGGAGGCGACGGCGCAGGCCGGCAGCGGGGGGCTGCCGCTGCTGTCGTTCGCGCTGGCCGAGCTGTGGGAGGCGCGCGATCGCGAGCGCGGGCTGATCACGCAGGCGACGCTCGACCGGATGGGCGGGGTGGCAGGCGCGCTGGCCCGCCACGGAGACGCCGTGATCGCCGGGATGCCGTCCGCGGATCGCGCGCACGCGCGCCGCGTGATGCTGCGGCTGGTGACGTCGGTCGGTACGCGGGTGGCGCGCAGCGAGGCCGAGCTGTCGGTGAGCGAGGGCACCCAGGCCGCGGTGACGGCGCTGGTGCGGGGCCGGCTGCTGGTCGTGCACGACGGCGAGGCCGGGGCGACGTACGCGCTGGCGCACGAGGTGCTGGTGCGCGGCTGGGGAACGCTGCGCGACTGGCTCGACGCCGACGCCGATGATCGCGCGCGGCGCGAGCGGCTCGCCGAGGCGTGCGGCGAGTGGCACCGGCTCGGCCGGCCCAGCGACGCGACGTGGCGCGGGCCGCGGCTCGCCGAGGCGCTCGCGCTCGATCCGACGAACCTGACCGCGATCGAGCGCGCGTTCGTCGCGGCGTCGGCGACCTCCAGCCGGAGCCGGCGGTGGCTCGTGCGCGGCATCGTCGCCGGCGTGATCGGGCTCGTGGTGCTGGTCTACGCGGGCCAGCGGTTCCGGGCGGCGCGCCGGCTGGCCGACGCGGTGGCGAACGAGGTGGCCGCGGCGCGCCACGAGCTCGACCAGGCGCATGCGGCGGATGCCGAGCAGCGCCTCGTCGGCTCCGCCGCGTTCGCCGCGTTCGACGCCGGTGACGCGGCCCGCGGCGAGGCGCTGTGGCGGCGCATGACGACCCAGCGCCGCGTGGTGGCGCGCGGCTACCGCGCGGCGGCGCGCGGCGTCGAGGCGGCGCTGGCCAAGGATCCGGGGCAACCCGCGCTGCGCGACCTGCTCGGCGACGTCCTGCTCGAGCGCGCGCGGCTCGCCGCCGCGATGCGCGACGGCGACGCCGCCGACGAGCAGCTCGACCGGCTCGCGTCGTACGACGCCGACGGCACCCGGCGCGCGTGGTCGAACCGGCCCGGTACGCTCGTCGTCCGGGCGCCGGACGGCGCGGCGATCGCGCTCGACGGCCGGCCGATCGGCACCGGCCGCGCCGAGCTGACGCTGCCGGTCGGGCTGTACGTCGCCACGGTGGTCGTGCCCGGGCGCGCGGCGGTCCGCGAGCCGATCGCCATCGCGCACGGCGTGGCGAGCGAGCTGGCGGTCGATCCACCGCCGGCCGCCGCGGCGCCCGCCGGCTACGTCTACGTCGCGCCCGGGTGGTTTCTGTACGGCAGCAGCGATGACGACGACACCCGCCGCAACTTCCTGTCGACCGTGCCGCTGCACCGCCGCCACACCGGCGAGTTCGTGATCGCGCGCGCCGAGGTGACGTTCGCCGACTGGCTGGCGTACGTCGACGCGCAGCCCGAGGCGGCGCGCGCGCACCTGGTGCCGAAGATCTCGGCGACGCTCGGCGGCGGCGTGACGCTCGATCGCGCGACGGACGGCTGGCGGCTGACCCTTCGTTTGCTCGAGCACACGTACACCGCGGACTGGAACGAGCCGATCCGCTACGACCACCGCACGCACAACCGCGTCCAGGACTGGCACCGCTTGCCGGTGCTCGGGATCTCGGCCGCCGACGCGGTGGCGTACGCCGCGTGGCTCGCGCGCACCGGGCGGTTGCCGGGGGCGCGGCTATGTAGCGAGGTCGAGTGGGAGCGCGCGGCGCGCGGGCCCGATGGTCGCACCACACCGACCGGTCGGGTGCTCGAAGGCGATGATGCGAATATCGACCAGACCTACGAGCGCGATCAGATGGGGCCTGATCAGGTCGGCTCGCACCCGGCTTCGAACAGTCCGTATGGCCTGTTCGACATGGCGGGCAACGCGTTCGAGTGGACGCTCGGAGAACGGCCCGGTTCGTACGTCGCGCGCGGCGGGAGTTACCACCACGATCGCAAGACCGCAGAGCTGCCGAACCGCAACGAGAGCAGCGGTGAGCTCCGCGAGCCCAGCGCGGGCACGCGGATCTGCGCGACGCCGCGGTGACCGCGACCGTGACGCGATATTCACCGAGCGTAAAATCGTGAGCAGAACACTCCACTATTTCACCAGGTCGGCCGAGGTACACTAACGCATGCCTGCCCTGGTCCAGATCGATTGCCAGCGCCGCCACGAGCTCGGCGAGCGCTCGTCGATCGGGCGCGGCGGCAACAACGACATCGAGCTCGATGATCCGATGATCTCGCGCAACCACGCCGAGGTCGTGAGGCAGGCCGATGGTTCGTACCAGGTCCGGGATCTCGGGAGCCGGCGCGGCACGTTCGTCGGCGCGCGCAAGGTCGCCGAGGCCGCGCTGCGCGATGGCGACGAGCTGCTCATCGGCCCGACCCGGCTGCGCTTCGAGCTGACGCGCGGGGCGACGTCGGAGTCCGACGAGCTCCGCAACCTGCGCGCGGTCGTCGATCTCAGCCGGGTGATCGGCGTCGAGCACGATCTCGAACGCCTGCTCGAGCGCGTGCTCGAGACCTGCTTCCAGCTGCTGAACGCCGACCGCGGCATGATCCTCGTGTACGGCCCGCACTCCAAGACGCCGAGCGCGACGGTCGCGCGGACCCGCAACGGCGCCGCGATCGGCGATGGGTTGTCGACCAGCGTGCTCAGCCAGATCATGGCGACGCGCGAGCCGTTGCTGCGCAACGAGATCGACGCCGACCTGGCGCTGCGCCGCTCCGAGAGCTTGATGGCGCAGGGCGTGCGATCGCTGGTCGCGGTGCCGCTGATGTACGAAGCCGCGGAGCCCGAGTGGCTCGGCGTGATCCACCTCAGCTCGCAGGCCGGCGACCACGTGTTCCAGCAGCGCGATCTCGATCTGCTGAGCGCGGTCGCCGGCCAGGCGGCGCTGGCGATCAAGAACGCGATGCTGGTGCGCCAGGTCCAGGCCGTGCAGCACGACGAGTGGCTGCGGCTCGAGCGCGTCGTCGACAACCTGCCGGTCGGCGTGGTCGTGCTCGACGATCACCGGCGGTGCTTGCTGGTCAACGGCTGGGTCACCCAGCGCGCGCAGGCGATCGGCGCGATCTCGCTGGGCTCGATCATCGAGCGGGTCGCCGGGGTCACGTGCGATCGGCTGGGCGGCGGCGGGATCCGCGAGCAGGCCACCGCCGGGTCGCCCGAATCGACGTTCATCCTCCACGCCCACACGTCGAACGACGGCGGCGAGACGGTGATCGTCATCAACGATGTCACCGAGGAGCGCGCGCAGCAGGCCAAGGCCGTGCACCAGGATCGGCTCGCGCTGATCGGCCAGCTCGCCGGCGGCATCGCGCACGACTTCAACAACCTCCTGTTCATCATCCTCAACTACGCCGGGATGCTCGAGGAGTCGGTCTCCGCGCCCGAGGCCCGGGACGACGCGCAGATGATCGCGCAGGCCGCGACCAGCGCGACCGAGCTGGTCCGCCAGCTGCTCGCGTTCAGCCGCCGCGAGGCGCTCAAGCCCAAGGTGATCGACGTCGGTAACGTCGTCGCCAACATGCAGAAGATGCTCGAGCGCACCGTCGGCCCGCAGATCGAGCTGGTGTTCGAGGGCGCGGCGGTGACCCACCACGTGCTGATGGATCCGTCGCAGCTCGAGCAGATCGTGATGAACCTGGTGGTCAACGCGCGCGACGCGCTGACCGGCCGCGGCCGCGGCCGGGTGACGGTGCGGGTCGGCGCGACCGAGGACCAGACGATCCTCGAGGTGGTCGACACCGGCAGCGGCATGGCGCCCGACGTGGTCGCGCGCGTGTTCGAGCCGTACTTCACGACCAAGGCGATCGGCAAGGGCACCGGCCTCGGGCTCGCGACCGTGCACGGCATCGTCCAGCACGTCGGCGGCAGCATCTCGATCGAGTCCGAGCTCGGCTGCGGCACGACGTTCCGGATCGCGCTGCCCAAGACCGACCTCGCGCCCGAGCCCGAGCCCGTGCCAGCGCCCGGCGCCTCCGCGAGCGGGCGGGTGCTGCTGGTCGACGACGACGATCAGCTGCGCCGGCTCACCGAGCGGATGCTGCGCGTCGCCGGCTACCAGGTGGTCTCGGCGTCGTGCGGCCTGGACGCGCTCGCCGAGGCCCGGCGCGGCCACTTCGACATCCTGTTGACCGATCTGGTGATGCCGGGGATGTCGGGCCGCGATCTCGCGCGCGACGTGATGCGCGAGCACCCCGAGATGCGGGTCGTCTTCATGTCGGGGTACTCGGCGGCGCCGTCGTCGGACCAGTTCATCTCCAAGCCGTTCGACCGCCACCTGCTGCTCGCCAAGATCGGCGGCCTGCGGGTCCCGCCGTCCGGCCCGCCGCAGCAGCCGAGCTGACGGCCGGGCCGCGGGGACCGCGCGGCGCGCGAGCCGTACCCCGACTTGACAACGCGAAGGATTCGTTCCACGAACTGGCGGCGTGGACGACGCTGCGAGCCGGGCACTGTTCGGGCGCGACCGCGAGCTCGCCGACCTCGAGATCGCGCTGGCCGAGGCGATGACCGGACGAGGCAGCGTGGCCCTGGTCTCCGGCCGTGCGCGGTCCTCGGCCGACGCTCGGTGCGCCCACGTCCTGATCCGCGAGGTGCTGTATCAGGCCATCCCCTCCGCGCGGCGGGCGCGCTTGCACATGAGCGCCGCGGCGATCCTGTGTGAGCTCCACGCGGCGGACCTCGATGCCCACGTCGCGGAGCTGGCGCACCACTTCTTCGAGGCCGGCCCGCTCGGCGCGTGGGAGCCGGCGGTCGAGTATGCGGCGCGCGCGGGCCACCGCGCGATGGCGCTGTTCGCGTTCGACGACGCCGCACGCCACTTCGAGCGCGGCCTCGCGGCGGTCGATCGCGGACCCCCCGACCGACCCGGCTCGCCTGGTCGAGCTGCGATGGCGGCTCGGAGGTCCGATGGCGGCGGGCGCGCCTCGGGCGCCTCTCAACGCGCCTCGGGCGCGGCGCGGCGCTGCCGCTGATCTTCATTGAACTGATCGAGCTTGCGGGACAGCTCGATCCGGCGGAACATCGACTCGGTCCATCCCGGCGCGTGGTCGTGGATGCCGTCGACGTGGGATGGCTCGGCATCGACGAGCTGGGCGAGGTCGTTCAGCATCTTGGTCGTCATCGCGGGGTCGAGGTCGAACAAGGTGGGTTCGGTCATGGCGGTGATCTCCTGCGAGGGTCGTGGGCTGGGCGATCGCGTGGCGGGCGGATCACAGCACGTCGCTGAGCATGGCCTGGGCGACGAGGAGGCTCGCGTCGGCGGGGAGCAGGAGGCGCTGGGCGACCAGCTGCTGGGTGGCGGCGCGGACGGCGGCGACGTAGCCGTCGTGGTCGCGGTAGCGCTCCTCGAGCGAGAGCCGCGGGTCGTGGCTGGCGAGCCGCTCGGCGCGGGTGCGGGCGAACGGGACGAAGCTGCCGTTGTTGCCGCACAGCTCGTTCTCGGAGAACCCGGCGGCGCGGAGGTTCCAGCCCGCGTAGGTGCCGAGCGGGGCGTCGCGCGTGGCCGAGCGCAGGCCGTCGATCTCGTTGCCGTCGGCGTCGACGCGGGGGACGAGGATGCGGTCGGCGTCGCGCGCGCTGACCTGGGCCGGCTCCTGGACCACGCCGGTCATCGCGAGCGCGTTGAACCCGGCGCCGTAGCTCACGTGGTCGAGGGCGTTGAACAGGCCGGCGTAGCGGACGCCCGGGAGCGTGGGGAACCCGGTCGAGCGCTGGGCGGAGTCGACGAGGGTGTGGTTGCGCAGGGTCGGGATCCGGCTGGCGGGGGGCTCGGTGCCGGACACGACCCAGGCGCGCAGCGCGACGAGCAGGGCGCGCATCGGCTGGACGTTGGGGTTGGGGTTGGTGAGCTGCTGGCAGATGCCGGTGGCCGGGGCGGTGGTCGGGACGTGCTGGGTGCTCGCGAACTGGAACACGCGGACCTCGGACGGGATGTCGAGATCGAACCGGCCCTCGGCGTCGGTGGTGTTGAGCGACATCCGGGCCTGCCAGTACTCGGTCGAGCTCACGGTGTTGATGATCCGGGGGCAGCTGCGGGTGCGGCGGCACTCGGCGAGGATGGCGTCGTAGGGGCCGGCGTCGAGGTCGTTCGCGTCGTGACCGGCGTGATGGTGCGAGCGATGGTCGCCGAACCAGCCGAACCAGCGGCCGCGGTGATCGCCGTCGAGCTCGAACCGGCGGTCGTCGCTGGCCTCGCCCGCGGGGAGCTGCGCGGCGGGATAGAGGTGGTCCTCGTGCTGGCCGTACGACCGGCCGGGCTGGCCGAACCGGACGTTGAGCGGGATCAGCGCCGTGGCGACGTGCGGGTTCATGCCGTCGAACACCGTGCGGCCGCACTCGTCGCGGTTGAAGCCGAGCAGGAGGAAGCTGCGCAGGTAGCGGCCGGCCTGCGACGTGCCGTGGGCCAGCACGGTGCGGATCGCGCCGGCGAGCGGGTTGGCGTGGCCGGCGTCGTCGCGGCGCTCGTGGCGCAGGAACGCCAGGAGATCGCGGGTCGCGGCGAAGCCCAGGCCGTTCACGGTCGGGTTCTTGGCGGTGTAGACGAGCTCGTAGATCTCGTTGGGGCTGAACCCGTCCTTGAGGCAGATCTGCGTCGTGCTCGGCGTGCCTGGGAACGCGGCGCTGGTGCAGCTGGCGAACGCCCAGCGCGACGACGGGATCGCGACGCGCGGATCGGACTCCTTGACGCGGTGGGTGAGCACGGCGGTGCGGGTGTCGAGGCTGACCGTCTCGTAGCTGGCGGTGTTCATGCCGCTGTTCGCGCCCGAGCTGAGGTTCTGGGTCGAGGTCTGTGCGCTGACGATGTACTCGCCGCGGACCTCGCCGGTGATCGTGCTGCCGTCGCGCTGGTGGGCGATCGGCACGGTCATGGTGAGCCGGCCGTCGCCAGCGAGCACGTCGGCCTGCCAGCCGCTCCACACCAGCGTGAAGCCCTGGCGCTGCAGGAAGCCGTCGCCGGCCGAGGTCGGCTCGTTGCCGCCGACCGCGCCCATGTTGAAGATCGACAGCGCGTTCTTGTTGCCGCGATTGACGACGTCATAGAGGATCGTGCCATTGCCGCGCGCGGGGTCGTGCGGCGCGAGGAGATAGACGTCCATCGCGTACTCGACGTTGCCGCGCGCGTTGCGCGGCGCGAGCTCGATGTCCTGGATGATCTCGTTGCCTTCGTCGTCGGGATCGACCTCGCCGTAGGCGCGGCCGACCAGCTTGTCATAGGGACCGACGCTGCCGAACGCGGAGCCGCCGAACGCGGGCTCGACGCGGGTGATCTCGATGCGCGTGATCCGGGCCTCGGCGGTGGCGGCGGCGCCGACCACCATCGCGGCTGCGACCAGCGCGGCGCGCGAGGTCGACCGCGAGAGGACCGAGTACTGATTCGTCATGATGAAGGAGCCAGTTGCACACAGCGTGCGCAGCTCGGGTGATCGCGGCCGCGCGAGCGTGATCGGCCGCTCGATCACAGCGCGTGTGTGCGGAACGACTCGTGATTTGATCCGCCGCGAGCGCCGCCCGGCCGCGGCGTGCGAGGGTGGCGCTGCGGGTTCGTCGTGGACGGAAACTTCCAGAACTGGACGGGGTGCCGGTCACCGAACGCGACGACGTTCAGGTGGACGCCCGCGGTACCAGCCTCGTGGCATCGACCTGGCCCAGAGCAGCGGTGGCTCGGTGAGCCGGCCGGCCGGCGGGCTGCGCCAGGGCGCGGCCGGGTCAGCCGCGAAGGAAGGCGACCGTGACGCCGTCGCCGCCCTCGTTCTGCTCGCCCGGGCGCAGCTTCTCGATGCCCTTGTGGGTCTGGAGGTGGCTGCGGATCGCCGCGCGCAGGGCGCCGGTGCCGTGGCCGTGGACGACGAAGATCGCCTCGCGGCCCGCCAGCAGGCTCTCGTCGACGAAGTGGTCGACCTGGGCCACGGCGTCGTCGACCCGGTTGCCGCGGACGTCGAGCGTGGTGTCGAGCGTGCGCGCGTGGGCCTTGCCGCCGGCCGGCGCGCCGTCGACCAGCTGGACCTCGGCCGGCGGCGACGGGAAGGTCGACTCGACCGGCTCGGGCTTGCCGCCCAGGCCGGCGCGCCGCGCGTTTCGGTGGGTATCGAGCAGGACGTCCTGGATCGGCAGGATCGCCCGCATCGCGCCGACCCGGACCTCGACGCGATCGTCGGCGAGCAGGCCCACGACCTGGGCGCGGCCCAGCCGCGGCACGATGACCGGGGCGTTGACGACCAGCTGATCGGGGCGCGCCGGGGTGCCCGGGGGCAGGTGGCGCTGGGGCTCGAGCCTGGCGACCGTGGCGCCCGGGCCGGCCAGCTTGCGGGTCGCGGCCTTGACGTCCTCGAAGGTGGCCTCGGCGGCGCGCGCCTTGACGTCGCGCCGGATCTCGTCGATCTCGCGGCGGGCGGCCTTGAGCTGCGCGAGCGCCTCGCCGTGGGCCGCGCGGGTCTGGTGCTCGTAGCGCGCGAGCTGCTTGTCCTTGTGGATCCGCATCGCCGCGCGCTCGGCCTCGGCGTCCTCGAGCTCGGCGAGCAGCGCCGCGCGCTCCTCCTCGATCCGGCGGCGCTGGTCGGCGACGCTGGCGAGCAGCTCCTCGACCTTGACGACGTGCGGGCCCATGAGCTCGCGGGCGCGCTCGACGACGTCGCCGGCGATCCCCATGCGGCGGGCCATGGCGAGCGCGCCCGAGCTGCCCGGCGCGCCGAGGTGGAGCTTGAAGGTCGGCTCGAGCCGGGCCAGATCGTAGCCGACCGAGGCGTTGGCGAACCTCGGATCGGTGGCGCCCAGCGCCTTGAGCCGCTCGTAGTGCGTGGTCACCATCGAGGTCACGCCGCGCGCCGCGAGCGCCTCGAGCACCGCCTGGGCGAGCGCCGCGCCTTGCTCGGGGTCGGTGCCCACGGCGATCTCGTCGATCAGCACCAGCGAGCCCGGCCCCGCGGTCGCCAGCAGGTCGCGCAGGTTGACCATGTGGCCGGAGAACGTCGACAGATCGTGCTCGAGGCTCTGGGCGTCGCCGATGTCGGTGCGGACGTCGGGGAACCAGCCGATCGCGCTGCCGCTCTCGGCGGTGAGGTGGTGGCCGCAGCGCGCCATCAGCGCGGCGAGCCCGACGGTCTTGAGCGCGACGGTCTTGCCGCCGGCGTTGGGCCCCGAGATCACGAGCGTGGTGCCGCCGGCGACCGTGACGTCGTTGGCGACGCAGCGCCGCTCGGCGAGCAGCATCAGCGGGTGGCGCGCGTGCAGCAGGCCGATGCGCGGCGCGTCGTCGAGGATCGGCTCGACCGCCACGGTGTCGTCGGCGATGATCGCGGCGGCGGCGATCACGTCGAGCGTCTCGGCGGCGGCGAGCGCGACGTCGAACGCATCGGCCTCCTCGGCGACCCAGCCCGAGAACCGGGCCAGGATCCGGCGCTCCTCGTCGAGGATCTCGGCCTCGGCGAGCTTGGCGCGGTTGTTGAGATCGACGATCTCCTCGGGCTCGATGAACAGCGTCTGGCCGCTCTGCGAGGTGCCGTGCACGATGCCGCGCACGAAGCCCTTGCCGTCGGTGCGGACCGGCAGGACGTAGCGATCCTCGCGCTGCGTGTAGTAGCCGTCCTGCAGGTACGGCGCGAACCGCTCGTCGGTGAGCAGCGCGCCCATCCGCTTCTCGAGCTGCGCCTTGATCGCGGCCAGCTGGCGGCGCAGCGGGCCGAGCGCGTCGCTCGCGTGGTCGACCAGGCGGCCGTCGGGATCGAACGCCTCGAGGATCGGCAGGTAGACGTGGCCGAGATCGGCGATCGCCGCGCCCCGCGCCGCGAGCCTGGGCGCGACCGCCTCGTGCGCGCGCAGGTGCTGGCGCAGCCGGCCGAGCGCCTGCCCGGTCGCCGCGACCGCGACCAGCTCGGCGGCGTCGAGCGCGGCCGCCTTGCGGACCCGCGCGATCGAGCCGGCGATCTCGACGATGCCGCCGAGCGGGATCCGCGCGTCGCGCGCCGCGAGGCCGCGCGCCTCGGTGATCTCGCGGGTCCTCGACCGCGCCGCGGCGATGCCGTGCTCCGCGAGCCCGGCGCCCGGATCCGCGGCAGGATCGACCGCGGCGACGGGCGCGTCGCCGAACATGACGAACGCGCGCACCGCCCGCGCGCCGCGCGCCGTGGCGCAGCGCTTCACCCAGTGCTCGACGTACGCCGGCCAGCCGAGATCCTCCAGCGTCTTTTGCGAGATCGCCACGCGCGCAGGTGTATCAGCACGATTCCCGATCGGCCAGCCGCGGCGCTGGGCATGTTGGCTCGCCGATCGGGCGGCTCGCCGGGGCGCGCGCTACGGGAGGAGATCGGCGAGGCTGGGCACGACCATGTTGCGGCCACCGCGCTTGGCGACGTAGAGGTTCTCATCGGCGCGCTTGATGAGCGCCGCGGGATCGACGCCGGTCTCGCGGTGCAGCGTGGTGACGCCGAGGCTGATCGTGAACGGGATGCTCATGTTGTCGAACAAGCACGGCCGCTCCTCGATGATCGTGCGCAGGTGCTCGGCGAACACGATGCCGCCTGGCAGCGCGGTCGACGGCAGCACGCAGGCGAACTCCTCGCCGCCGTAGCGCGCGAACAGATCCTCGCGCCGGATCCGCGGCCGGATCCGCGCCGCGAGATCCTTGAGCACGGCGTCGCCGGCGAGGTGGCCGTGCGTGTCGTTGACCTTCTTGAAATGATCGACGTCGAACATCACCAGCGTGAGCGGGTGGCCGTGGCGCGAGCACACCGCGATCTCGCGGTCGAGGAACTCGGTGAAGTAGCGCTTGTTGTGGATCCCGGTCATCCCGTCCTGGATGGCCATGTTGTGGATCGCTTCGTGGTACGCCGACTCGATGTTCGAGCCCGACAGGAACTTGTAGATCGCGTCGCCGAACCGCACCTGATCGGAGTCGGCGAGCTGCTGGAGCTTGATCCGCGACTCGTTGACGAACGTGCCGTTGGTCGAGTTCAGATCCTCGACCCACCAGCTGCTGTCGTCGGCGAGGTAGAGCCGCGCGTGCTGGCGCGACACCGAGCTGCGGCTGACCACGAAGCCGGCCTCGCTGTCGCGGCCGACGATGTACTGCGGGTTCAGCAGCGGGATCCGCCGGCCGATATCGGGGCCGGGCGGGTGCAGGTTCACGAGGCACGCGTCACCCGCCGGAGGCGTCTTCTCCGACGAAGCTAGCGGACGTTGTAAGATCAACGTCCCTCCCTCGCGATAATCGTCGGTCACGTGGCCCTTTCGTTATATCCTCGAATGTAGGGAGTGTGCAAATCCGAGGCGTTAGCTCACGATGCGATGCCCCGCACCGGTGACCTCGAACGATACTCCGGACCGGGTCACGATCGGCCCGATGGCGCCGAGTAAGGCATCCGCACACAACGCGCGCGCCAGTTCCCGGTGCTCGGGCGCCAGCCGATCGAGCATCCGCTCGACCGCCACGCCCGCCCGCGGCGCGACCAGGGTGGTCAGCACGAGGTGGCCGCCCGCCATCGCCTCGATCACGGCGGCGACCTCAGCAGAAGTCTGAGCCGCGCCCACGACGATCGCGTCGGCGCCCTCGCGCATCGCCGCGGCCACGCCATCGGCCATGCTCGGGACGTGCTCGCCGATCGCGCGCTGGCTGATCCAGGGGCTGACGTGGACGATCTCGATCGGGTGCTCGAGCGTGACGACCCGGCGCCGCTGCTCGCCCAGGGCGCGGACCAGCGCGGCCAGCGTGGTGGTCTTGCCGCTGCCCGACGGCCCGGCGATCGCGATCAGCCCGCGGCCGTGCAACCAGTCGACGACGTTGCCCAGGCCCAGCGAGGCCACCGACGGCGCCTCGGCCGGCAGCAGCCGGAGCGTCGCGCCCGGCCCGCGATGATCGCGGGTCAGCGTCACGCGCACCCGGCCGCGGCCATCACCGTAGGCGAACATCGCGACCCCGTGCTGCGCCCACGCGGTGCGCGCCTCGGTCGGGGCGACCAGGCCGAGCTCGCGCGACAGCGTATCGGCATCCAGCGGTGCGCGATCCCCGGCGATCGTCAGCTCGCTGCCGACGCGCTGAAACGCCGGCGATCCGGCGCTCAGGTAGACATCGCTGGCGAACGCGGCGCGGGCCCCGGCGGTCAGCTGATCGAGCAGCGCGCTGCCGCTCGTGGTCGTGCCCAGCGACGGGGCGCTGTGGCCGCGCTCGAGGGCGATCGCCGACATCGACACCTCGGTGTCGCCGGACGGCGCGCTCGTGACGCGCGGCATCCGGGTCGCCGAGCCCATCGCCGCGATCACCGGTGGCGGCGACGCCTCGACCGGATCGATCGCGACCTGCCACGCGCCCGGCCGGGGCGCGACGTTGATCGACCAGCGGACGCCGCTCGACTCGATCTCGAACGTCGTCGCGCGGGCCTTGTCGAGCTGCTCGAGCGCGCTCGGCGGCGCGATGTCACGGACCAGCCCCACGAGCTGATCGTGCGAGGTGATCTGGGTCGCGTGGCGATCGCCGGTCGCGAACCGCAGGGTGACCGCCTGGCCGGAGGTCAACACCGCGCCCCGGGCGCCGAGCTGCTTGATACTACGCAGGTAGAGGTCGAGCTTGGGCATTCATGAAACCTCGGCTGGCAAGGCCGCGCCGGCGACCTCGGACAGCTCGCTCACCGCGACGATCTGTCGGGTGTTGATCAGGTAGTGCTCCGCCGGCGTCCACAGCCGGAGGAACAACCCGGCGTGGTTCAGGTGATCGATCACGCGCGGCCGGTCGGCGGGCGCGCTGTCGAGCAGCGTGCCGATCAACGGCCCGCCCTCCAGCAGCTCGACCTCGACGCGGTGCTGGCGGTCGTAGAACGCGAGATCGTCGCCGGCGGCGTCGGACAGCGGCGCGTCGTCGGCGCCGGGGCGGCGCACCGCGATCCACGAGATCGCGTGGGTGCCGAGCAACCGGACGCGCTCGGCCCAGCGCACCGCGATGAACGCCGCCGCGGCGGCGAGCTGGGCCGCCAGGTCATCGAGCAGGTGGCCACCGGGCCGGCGCGGCGCGTCGGCGACGAACACCTCGGCGGCGAACGGCGGCCTGCCGAGCAACGCCAGCCGGACCGCCACGATCTTGGTCGGCAGTCTCAGGTCGCGCAGGCGGTCCGCTCCAGGCACGGCCCATCGTACTACGTTCGCGTGTCGCGCCGCAGCCAGCGTTCGACGATCGCGACCAGCGGTTCGCTGCCAGATGCTGTCAGTTCCGGAATCTCGGCGATCGGCGCGTGGACCACGACGTTGCCCGCGACCATGTAGATGAGGTCGGTCGCCCAGCGCTCGAGGGTGTCGAAGATGTGGGTGGCGTAGAGAATCGTCGTACCGGCGGTCTCGCTCTCGCTGCGCAGGAACGCGAGCAGGTCCTGGCGCGCGATCAGGTCGAGGTCGGTCGTCACCTCGTCGAGCAGCAGCACCTCGCGCGGCCGCATCAGGCCGAGCAGCAGCTGGACCCGCCGGCGCTGACCATCCGACACCGCGTGCATGTGCCAGCCCGGATCGACGCCGAGCACCTCGATCAGCCGGGCCCGCCGCGCCGGATCGACGTCGCGCTGGCGCGCGAGGATCTCGTCGACGCGGAGATCGACCTCGAACGCGAACCGGCCGCCGAGCATCTCGATCCGGCCCGACAGCGCGGGGTCGTGAAACGCCGAGGTCCCGAGCACCTGCACGGTCCGCGGATCGACCATGTGCTTGCCGGCGATCACCCGGAGCAAGGTCGACTTGCCGGCGCCATTGGCGCCGATCACGAGGACGCGGCGGCCGACTGCCACTTCGAGGTCGATCCCCGACAGCACCTCACGCGCGTCGCCGCGGTAGGCAAAATGCAAATCTCGCACCTCGATCGCCAGCGCGTTGCTCATCGCACCGCATGCTAGCGTTGCCCGATGTCAGCTGCCACCCGGCTGCTCGGCGCGACCACCGTCGCCGGGCTCGCGCTGTCGCTGTGGCTGTACCTCGACAACCGATCGCTGCGCGGCCAGCTCGCCGCCCGGCCCCCGGCACCGGCCCAGCTCGCGGCCGCTGCGCCGGCCACCGCCGCGCGCAGCGCGCTGCCGCCGCCGCCGCGCACCACCGGCTGGGTCCCCCGGGTCCCGGCGGCCGAGCCCGCGCTGCCCGAGCAACCCCCCGCCGAGGCCCGGATGGATCGCCGCGCCCGCAAGACCGACGAGCTCGCGGTGATGTTCGGCCGCGCCGACGGCGAGACCGACGACGAGTACAAGGCTCGGATCTTGCCGCTGATCAGCGCCGGCCTGCTGGTCCCGCGGATGCGCGCCGACGAGCAGCGCAAGATCGCCGAGGACAAGGCCCACGTCACCCCGGAGCAGTCGGGCAAGCTCGACAAGGCGTTCGCCAAGATCTATAGCGACGTCCTCGACTTCACGAACAAGGCGGTCAGCGACGGCCAGGTCTCGCCCTACGAGCGCAACGTCTCCGGCTGGCTCGAGTACGCCGGCGGGCTCGGCGGCATCCTCGGCGACGCCAACGGCCAGATCGGCAAGATCCTCGATCCGTCGCAGGTGCGCACGATGTACGACGCCGGGTTCGAGTGGGGCGAGTACCTGGGCGTCAAGGCGCCGTGGGAGCAGCTCCGGCCGCCGCCGCCGCGGCCACGCTCGGCAGAACCGCTCTGACCCCAGGTCCCGAGGCGCTTTGTCATCCAGCGTTCACACAGCGTTTGTCGAACCGTCACCCGCCCTGCGATCGGCGTCAGTAGGTTGGCGGCTTGACTCGCAAGGGAGACATCATGAAAATTTGCAAACTACTGGGTCTGCTCACGCTCGCAGCGAGCGCGAGCATCGCGCGGGCGGACGGCGTGAACCTCAACGGCAGCGGCTCCACCTTCCAGAAGGCCTACCAGGAGACGGTGATCGAGGCCTACGGCAAGTCCGCGAGCGTCAAGATCAACTACGGTGGCGGCGGCAGCGGCAAGGGCCGCCAGGACCTCGCCGACATGGTGGTCGACTTCGCCGGCGCCGACTCGCCCTACAAGGACGCCGACCTCGCCAAGAACAAGGGCGGCGAGGTGCTTTACTTCCCGATCCTGCTCGGCCCGATCACCGTCAGCTACCACATCGACGGCGTCGATAAGCTCCGGCTATCGCCGGACACCCTCGCCCAGATCTTCCAGCGCAACATCAAGAAATGGAACGACAAGGCGATCGCCGCTGACAACCCGGGCGCCAAGCTGCCCGACGCCGACATCGTCGTCGTCCACCGCTCGGACGGCTCCGGCACGACCGACAACTTCACGAAGTACCTCGTCGATGCCGCCCCCAAGACCTGGACGCTGAAGAGCGGCTCGACCCTCGAGTGGTCGGCCGACACCCAGGCTGGCAACGGCAACGCGGGCGTCGCCCAGGTCATCAAGTCGACCCAGGGCGCGATCGGCTACGTCGACCTGTCTGACGCCAAGGCCTCGGGGCTCAAGTACGCGCAGATCAAGAACAAGGCCGGCAAGTTCATCGAGCCCACCGCCGACTCGGCGTCCGCCGCCGCCGACGGTATCGAGGTCAAGGACAACCTGCTGTTCAGCGCGCTGAACGCCAAGGGCGACACGTCCTACCCGATCACCTACCAGAGCTGGGTGATCGTCTATGCCAAGCAGGCCGACAAGGCCAAGGGCGCGGCCCTCAAGGCGTACCTCAAGTACATCCTCGACGACGGCCAGAAGTTTCTGAAAGACCTCGACTTCGCTCCGCTGCCCAAGAGCCTCCACGACAAGGCGCTGAAGCAGCTCGACAAGATCTTCGTGAAGTGAGGTGACTCGTCGACTGCCCGGACGGTGTCGCGCGGGCTACATCGCCGCCGGGCAGACCAGCTTCGGCGCGACCGGGACCAGCGTCGTCGACACGCCATCGCCGAGCTGACCCGACACACCATCGCCCCAGCACAGCACCGCCTTCTGGTCGGTCACGACGCAGGTATGCGCCCCACCCGCCGCGACCGAGGATAGCTTCGGTAGGCCCAGCACGGTCTGTGGTGCCAGGGCGTTCTCGTAGCTGCCGTCGCCGATCTGACCGGAACCACCTCTGCCCCAGCAGATCAGCGAGGTCGCCGAGTTGCCGAGGATCGCGCACGCGTGCGCACCGCCTGCCGAGAACTTGATCGCGCTGCTCGTCGCGCTGCTCTTGAACGCCAGGACCGGCACGTCGCTGCCGGAGTAGCCGTTGCCGATCTGACCGTCGCCGCCGATCCCCCAGCACCACACGCTGCCGGTCGACGAGCGCGCGCAGGTGAACAGGCCGTGCGCCGAGAGCTCGACGATCCCGGTCAGTGTACCCGCGGGCACCGGCTTGACGCTGTGGGCCGCCGCGGTCATGCCGTTGCCGAGCTCGCCGAAATTCTCCTCGCCCCAGCACACAACCCCCCCGGCGGCGGTGATCGCGCAGCTGTGAAACGCGCCGATGCCGAGCCCGACCACGCCCGCTGGAACCTCGATCGCCGGCACGGCGACGTTGGAGTCGTTCAGCGTGCCATCGCCGTTCTGCCCGGCGTTGTTCTGGCCCCAGCACATCACCGTGCTGGTCGCGCCGCTGCCGATCAACGCGCAGGAGTGATCCGCGGCCGCGGCGATCTGGGTGACCCCGGTGATCGGCGCGCCGCTCGCATCGATGACGGGACGGGCGACCCCGTGGGTCTCGTTGGTGCCATCGCCGAGCTGCCCGGCGTTATTGGCGCCCCAGCACGCCACGGAGCTACCGACGAGCACGCAGGTGTGGGCGCGGCCGGCAGCGATCGCCCCCACGCCGGCCACGCCGGCCACCGGCGCCGGCGTGGCGCGGGTGAGGCGGGTGCCGTCACCGAGCTGGGCGGCGTCGTTGGCGCCCCAGCAATCGACGGTCTTGGCGTCGTCGGCCAGCACCGCGCAGGTATGATCGTCGCCGCCGGCGACCGCGGACACGCTGGACAGCATCGGCTGGGTCGGGGGCTTGCTCTGGGTCGTGCGCTCGCCATCGCCGAGCTGGCCGCGGCCATTGAAGCCGCTGCACGACACCGCGCCGGTGGACCGCTGGACGCACAGGTGCGCGCGGCCGGCGGCGATCGCCACGATATCGACGTACGGCGTCAGCACCGGCGTGGCCCGAAAGGTGAACGTCATGTCGGCGAATTCGTTGTCGAAGTTCTCGCCCCAGCACCACACGCGTCGCTGGGTGTCGAGCGCGCACACGAAGCGCTCTCCGGACACGATCGTGGTCGCGGCCACCGGCAACGCGGCCTGGACCGGCGCGGTGGCGTCGGCGTTGCGCGGAACGCCGAGCTGACCTGCGTCGTCGGCGCCGAAGCACCAGACCTTGCCGTCGCCGGTCATCGCGCAGGTCGAGGCGTCGCCGACCGCGACCTTGGCGACGTTGTCGAGCGCGACCTTGTACGGCGCGCCCTGGCGATCGCCATGCACGTTATTGCCGATCTGGCCGGAGCGGTTGTCGCCCCAGCACCACAGCGCGTTGCTGCTATCGATCGCGCAGGTGTGGTTGCCGCCCGCCGAGACCTCGACGACCCCGCCGACGCTGACCGTCACGGGCGTGTTGCGAGCCACGTTGCCGTCGTCGCCGAGCTGGCCGGCGTCATCGCCGCCCCAGCACACCAGGCTCTTGTCGCTGAGGATCGCGCAGGTGTGGGTTCGGCCCGCGGCGAGCTGGGTCGCCACCAGCGTGGGATCGAGCAGCGCCACGGCCACCGGGGTCACGCTCTCGCCGGCGCTGGTGCCGTTGCCGAGCTGGCCGGCGCCGTTACTGCCCCAGCACCACAGCTTGCCGTCCTTGTCGATCGCGCAGGTGTGGGCGAGCCCGCCGTCGATCGCCGTCGCGTGGACCAGCGTCTTGACCTGCACCGGAACGACGCTGTCGTCGTGGGTGCCGTCGCCGAGCTGGCCGGCCTCGTTGATGCCCCAGCACCACGCCGTGCCATCGCTGAGGATCGCGCAGGCGTGCTCGATCCCGGCGCCAACGGCAGCGGTGCAGGTCGCGGACGAGGCCGGCGGGCTGCTCGTTTCGTCCGGCAAGCAGACGTTGCGCACGCACACCAGGTTGTCGGGGCAGCTGCCATCGGGATCGCAGGCGAACACCGCGCCCGTGCCGTTGACGTTGAACGAGCATCCCGCGACGGCGAGCGCCGCCGCGAGCGCCGCCGCGAGCCCCGCCGCGAGCCCCGCCGCGAGCCCGATCGATGCGCGGCGCATCAGAACGCTCCTCCCACGACGAGCGCTCCGCCACCGGCCACCGGGACCGCCGACACCTGCGCCTCGGTCGTTTCGGCGCGGCGCGGCGCGGCGAACCACAACACCGCGGCCGTGATCGCGCACGCGCTGGTCAGGCCGAGCCCGACGTTGGCGAGCAGCGTGTCACGCTTGCCGCGATCCTCGACCGATCGGGCCTCGGCGCGGATGTGGTGCGCGCTGTCGGCGTAGACCCGATCTAGATCGCGAGACGCCGAGCGCGCCGCCCACGCGAAGTACGCGGTGGCGCCGCCCAGCGCCGCGGTGGCGACGGCATAGGGCGGCCAGCGCAGCCACAGCGACGGCTCGCCGCGCGCGCCGGGGTGGGCCGGCGCGGGCTTCTCGACCGGCGCCGCCACGACCGCCGGCGGCGGTTCGCCGATGATCACGATCGGTACGTCCTTGCTGCCGATCTCGACCAGCCGGTTGCCGTGGACGTCGAGCGCGGCGACCCGGGCGTCGATCCGCCGGGCGGCCGACAGCGCGACCTCGGTGCGCTCCGAGGCGACGACGTCCTTGGTCTGCTCGGCGCCGGCCGCGACCCGATACACCACGTGGGCCTTGGCGACCATGTTCAGCGGATCGTTGACGGCGATCAGGGTGATCGCCGGGGGCGCCGCGCGGGTCTCGAGCTTGAGCTCGAGCGCGCCGTGGCTCGCGATGAAGCGCGCCGCGGCTTCGAACGGCCGCACGATCTTGGGCGACGTCCCGGCCGGCAGCGCCGCCTTGGGCGACAGCGCGAGGAGGTGGGTGAACGCGTCGGTCGCGGCCGCGGCATCGCCGAGCGCCGCGGCGACCGTGCCCGCCAGCCGATACAGCTCCGCCAGCTCGTCGGGGCCGCGATTGCCCTCCTGGAGCGCCTGCGCGAGCTGCAGGCGAGCTGACGCATAATCGGAGATAGCCACGGAGTTGCGGGCCTGCGCCAGCGGATCATCGGCCCGGGCGACTCCCTCTATCAAGAGGAGGGCGACGACGATCTCTCGTATCATGCACCACAGGATATCATCATCACCATTCGATCCGGCTGGCCGGGGCCACTTTGCCCGACACGATCGTGATCCAGACATCGCGAGTCCCGCCCGCCTGGGTGACGGCATGGACTCGGTGGCGACCCGGCGAAAGTGGGATATTCACCACGGGGGTCTCGCCGTAGTTCTTGCCGTCGATCCGGATCGTCGCGTACACGGGAGTGGAGTCGATCGTGATGAAGCCGGGGGGGCCGCTCGGCTTGACGGCCGCCGGCGCAGCCGACACCGCCGGCTTGGCGGCCGGGGAAGCCGGCTCGACTGCCGCGGCATCCACGGCCGGCGCGTCCGGCGACGCCGCGACCGCCGCGGCATCCACGGCAGGGGCATCCGGCGCCGCGGCATCCAGGGCAGGGGCGTCGGGGGCGGCCGCGACGACCAGCGCCACCGCGCTACCGGCGCCCGGCGCCGGTAGCGGCCCCGCGCCGCGCGAGATCCGCGCGTAGATGTAGGCGGCCGCCGCACCGAGCCCGAGCGCGACCGCCGCGATCACGAGCGGGCGCCAACGCACACCCTGCCGCGACGGAACCGGGCCACGGGGCTCGCTCCAGGGCTCGACCGGCATGGCGTCCCCGCTGCGCTCGCCGCTCTGGGGGAGCGGCGAGACCGCGACGTGGCCGATCGGCCCGGTCTGCCGGTTCGGCGGATCCAGCGACGCCGGCACCGGAGCTCCGGGCCTGGACAAGATGTCCGAGGCGCCGAACGCCTGCACGAGCGCTCGCCGGTCCGAGGTCGGCGTGGTCAGCGCGCCCGTGGCGTCCGGGCCGGGGTCGGTCGACGGCCCGCGCTCGACGTCGAGGCTGAACGCACCGCCCTCGCGCGCGACCCGGATCATCTGAGCCTGGTCGCCGAGCTCGCCGGGGAACGCTCGCGCGATCTCGTCGCTGATCGCCGGCACGCCGAGCGGCGACACCGCCCCGGCGAGCGCCTCGCCGAACGCGCGCGCCGTGGCGAACCGGTGCTCGCGATCGCGCCCCAGCGCGCACATGATCACGCCCGCGAGCGCCGGCGGAAGGTCGGGCCGCACCGCCGTGATATCGCCGATCGGATCGCTCGCGATCGCCAGGAACGTCAGAAATTCGGTGTCGCGCCGGAACAGGTACTGGCCCGCGAGCAGCTCCCACATCACGATGCCGAGCGCGAACACGTCGGTGCGGCGGTCGACCCGCTCGCCGCGCAGCTGCTCGGGCGACATGTACGCCGACGTGCCCTTGATCGCGCCGGTGCCGGTCTTGGCGTGGGCGCCGTGCGCCTTGGCGATCCCGAAGTCGAGGATCTTCACGATGCCGTCGACGGTGACGAACACGTTCTGCGGCGACACGTCGCGATGCACCACCTCCATCACGCTGCCGTCGGTGTTCTTCAGCTGGTGCGCGTGGTGGAGCGCCTCGCAGGCCTGGATCGCGATGCCAGCGACCAGCCGCGGATCCGGCAAGAGCCCCAGAGCGGCGCGCCGGCGAAAGCAGCCCAGCGGCACGCCCTCCAGGTACTCCATGGCGATGTAGTAGCTACCCTCGATCTCGCCGAGCTCGAACACCTGGCACACGTTCGGGTGCGAGATCCGGGCGGCGATCCGCGCCTCGTCGAAGAACATCGCGATGAACTGCTTGTCGCGCGCCAGGTGCGGCAGGATCCGCTTGATGCACACCAGCTTCTCGAACCCGGCGGCGCCGTGCAGCCGGGCGAGGAAAATCTCGGCCATCCCGCCGGTCGCAAGCCTGGCGACCAGGCTGTACTTTCCGAACCGGGTGGCTTCAGCCGCTGCTGGGAGTGACCCCATCGGGAGATCATACTATAGCCCGATCCAGTAGTTCGCCTTGACCATGACGATGTTGTCGGTGGCGGCGCGGCCGAGGTCGGCGAGATCGCGGCCCAAGCGGAACCGGCCGTCATCGAGCTGGTCGCTGGTCTGCCCGTGGCTCCAGATCGCGAATACGGTCGAGCCCGGCCGGTACTCCCAGCGCAGCACGATGGTCGACCGCAGCTGCCGGAAGTTGAAGTCCGGCTGGTCGAAGCTGAACGCCGCGCCGGTCGTGCGCATCACGTGGTAGGTGCCGTCGACCCGCTGGAGCTCGTCGCCGCCGAACGCGTGGAACCGGTCGGCGTAGGCGCGCGCGGCCGGATGATCGACGTCCTTCAGCTCGTCGTAGTGGCCCGACGAGATATACGGCTGGGCGTAGGCCTGCAGCGCGAAGTGGGGCGAGAACGTCCAGTTCATCCGCAAGGTCAGCGAGACGTCGGTCTGGTGGATCCGCCCGAAGATGTAGTGCGGCGCGCCGCCGAGGTCCGGCTGCTCGTCGACGTACTGCAGCGGATCGCTGCGCTTGTAGAGGCTGGGCGCCAGGAAGATATCGAGGTTGGACCGCGCCTGGATCGTCGCGCCGAGCTCGACGCCGCCGTCGATCGCGCCGGAGCCGAAGTTCCGGCCGCCGTTGCCATTGAGGTAGAACCACACCGGCTTGCGCGCGTCGGTCTGCACGTTCAGGTAGTTGAACCAGCCCAGATCGCCGCGCAGCGTGGGGCCGCCACGCAGCGCCGTGGTGCTCCACCGCCCGTCGTCGAGATTGCCGCCGGCGGCGATGGCCCAGCGGTTGGTGAACTGGACATAGCCATTGTACTCCCAGCCGTAGTCGAGCACGCGGGGCTCGAAGTTGTGGGTGACGAACACGTCGGTGCTGAGGTTCCAGTTGAGGATGTGCTCGCTCGGCGCGTTCTCGCGATACTGCAGCAGCGCGAACGGCACGCTGCGATCTGCGTTGAACTGAAAGCCCGCGTCGTTGAGCTCGAGGCCGGGCGTCCGGACATCGCCCCCGAGCCCGAACCGCCAGTGCTTGGTATCGCCGAGCCGGCCGATCATCCACTTGACGTCGCCGCCGGTCAGGCTGGTGCGGGTCTCGTCGAGGTGCGCGTCCCGCGCGTCGGGGCGCTGGAAGTAGTGGACGCTGTCCTGCTGGGTCTTGGAGATCGCCTCGCGCGTGCCGTGCACCCAGCTGCCGATCGTGCTGAGGTTGGCCGTCCACGCGTTGTCCCACCAGCGGTGCGATAGCTGGAGGCCGGCGGTGTACGCTTGGTCGTGGAGCGTGGACTCGAGCCCTGTGCCTTCGAGCTTGCGCGAGACCGCGGTCGCCGACAGGCCGATCGTGGTCTCACCGTCGCCGAGATCGCGCTTGAGCCGCGCGATCGCGTAGTTGGTGAGCGGCGCGACCACCGGCTCGGTGCGGACGCCGCCGAGCTGGACCTGGGCGGTCTCCTGGCCGGTCACCGCGTCGAGCACGCCGACCGACCAGCCGCTCGCGGTCTTGCCGGTCAGCTTGGCGGCGCCGTAGATCGTCGTCGTCGACGGCGCCTGGAGGAAGTCGTAGTCGTCGGGCTTGGCCGGCGCCGCGCCGATCCGCCGGCTATAGAACCCGCCCTCGACGGTGTTGTCGCTGTTGCCGATCGGCAACCGGAACAGATCGGCGCCCTCGAGGAAGAACGATCGCTTCTCGGCGAAGAACAGCTCGTCGGCCGACAGGTTCACCTTCGACGGATCGGCCTCGACCTGGCCGAAGTCGGGGTTCAGCGTGGCCGAGATCGTGAAGGCCGGCCCGAGGCCGTACTTGACGTCGAGCCCGACGCCGCGGCGCAGGCCGTAGGGCCGGTTGAACGGATCGCCGGCATCGACCGGCATGCGCTCGAAGCCGCCGGTCGCGTACGGCACCAGCTCGAGCCGCGGGCGGGTCTTCAGGTGATCGATGCCATCCACGGTGCCGAACTTGCTGACGATCTGGGGCGCGCTGCGCGGCCACGGCGACCACGTATCCTGCTCGCCGGTCCGGCCGACCGTGCGGATCAGCTGCAGCCCCCACTCCTGGATATCGTGACTGGCAAACCGCAGCTGACTGAGCGGGATCCGGAACTCCGCCGTCCACCCGGTCGGGGTCCGGGCGACGTCGCCGGTCCACACCGCGTCCCAGGTATCGTCCTGATTGGAGTCGTCGAACATCAGCAAGTCGCGCTGGACCCCGGCGGCATTGAGCTGGAACGCATAGGCGGTCCGGCGATCGTGGTAGCTGTCGAACGCGACCATGATCGAGTCGGCCGGCGCGTCGACGTCGCGCCGGGTCAAGAGCGCACGGATCAGCGCCGGCTCGGGATCATCGGCCCACACGCCGACGAACACGGCCTCGTCATCGTAGAGGATCGCGAACCGGGTCTCGACCGATGGCGCCGCCGCGTCGCTGGGAAACCGCTGGACGAAGCCGCGCTGCACCGGCGCGGCCCCCCAGCCTGCCTCATCGAGCCGGCCGTCGATCGCGATCGCGTCGGTCCGCCGCAGCGCGCGGGCGTGCAGCGGCGGACCGCCTGCGTCGGCGCGCGAGACCGAGACCGATAGCGAGGCCGCTGCGAGCGCGGCACCACACACGACGAGGCAGCTGCGAAACATCCACATCGGGGATCCGGCAAGCGCGTCCTCGGTGGACCCGCCCGGAGCATCAGTGTTCCAGACTCGCTACCTGGTGCACAATGCGACAATGGTGCGACACGGCTCACCGTCGCGATGATGCCGTTTGCTCGTCACGCTTCCGCGCGTGTTCCAGCAGAACCTGGGTCACGGACAGCCCGAGCTCGTCGCGTCCCGCGATCTCGGCTGGGGAAAATTCGAACTGACCATCACTCCAGTCGAGCAGATGCATCAGGCGATCTTTGGGTTTCGGCTCTCCGGTCGTCATTTCCACCGTGAGGATTTTTCCGCCGGCCACGAACACGCGCGCGAGCTCACGCGGCCGCAGCACCAGCAAGACGCCGCTCTTGCGCTCGAACTCGAGCAGCGAGAGCAGCGTGCCGAGGCCGATATCGACGAGGCTGCCGCGCAGCCCGGGGCTCGTGACCTGCGCCGGGGTCGCGACGCGGTGGATCCGGATCACGAGCTCCTCGTCGAGGAACGGCACCGGCACGTAGTCGCGGATCCCGGCGCGGAACGCCTCGAGCCGCGCGAGATCGCCATCGTCGCCGATCAGCACGAGCGGCACCTCCGAGAGCGCCTTGTGCTCGCTCATCGCGTACGCCAGATCGACGCCGGTCATCGCCGGCATCGCCGAGGCGGCGACCATCGCGTCGGGCCGGGCCGCGCCGGCGGCGTCGAGCGCCTCGGTCGCCGACGCCACCGCGGTGACCTGGAACCCGGCGGCCGCGAGGCAGCGCTGCATGCGCAGCCGCAGAGGCGGGCTGGGCTCGACGACGATCACCGAGGTGGTCGTCGACATCGCCGGGCGGATCACCTCGCCGCGCAGCGAGTCGATGTGCTCGCACAGCTTCTGGCGCGCCGGCGTATCGGGGCCGATCAGCTCGAGCCCCATGCCGACGTGGCGGCCGAGCGCTCGCGCGGCGCTCGGCGTCAGCACGTGCGCGACCCGCGCGTAGAGCGCGACGATCGAGCCGTCCGGCAGCGTCAGCCGGACGTCAGCTTCTTCACCGACCGGCAGCCGCAGGTTGGTCCGGACGTAGAGGCCGCTCGATGACAGATCCTCGGTCTCCCCTTCACCGGTCCCTGACCGGTGGTCGAGCTCGATCGGGCATCGGCTGACCAGCCGGTCGGCGTCGCGGCGCACATTTACCACCTTAGTCCAGAAGCTACTCTAGACCGAAATGCAAGCTGCCGCTCCGTCATGCGCCTACCGACCGTCCGGTACTTATGGGGGTGTCAGAAAGATCGGCACCTGTTGTAGGGTGGGCCCAACGAGATTCCTGGGTTATAAAGTTTCAAGAATCTCTGAACGAACGCGCTACATCGAAGGAACGCCATGACCCAGCTCGCTATGTCTCGCGCGGTGCTCGATCGTCTTGCTCACGTGAGCGCCGCCCGCGGTGTGCCGAGCCTCGCGGAGCGGCTGGCGAGCCTCGACCGCTGGGTGCGCGCCGACCTGGTCGCGTTCGAAGCCGAGCTCTCGGCGCTGTCGCGCGGCTCGCGCATGATCCACAAGGCGGCGCATCACCTGCTCGACCTGCGCGGCAAGCACCTGCGGCCGGTCTGCGTCGCGCTGGCCAGCCGGTTCGGCGATGGCTTCACCGAGCCGGCGCGCGGCCTGGCGGTCGCCGTCGAGCTGGTCCACAGCGCGACCTTGCTCCACGATGATGTCGTCGATGTCGCCGAGCGGCGGCGCGGCGAGCCCTCGGCGGCCGTGGTGTACGGCAACGCGGCGTCGATCTTCGCCGGCGACTGGCTGCTGGTCGCCGCGCTGCGCCGGATCGCCGCGACCGGGGTCGAGGGCGTGCTCGACCGCATGCTCGGCGTGATCGACGAGATGATCGTCGCCGAGTCGGTCCAGCTCGAGCGCCGCGGCAACGTGACCGGGGCGCGCGAGGACTACTTCGCGATCGTCGAGGGCAAGACCGCCGCGCTGTTCCGCTGGGCGATGGTCGCGGGCGCGCGCGCCGCCAAGCTCGCGCCGGCCGCCGAGGCCGCGCTCGAGCGCTTCGGCCTGCACCTCGGCGTCGCGTTCCAGGCGGTCGACGACGAGCTCGACTTCGCCGATGGCGGCGGCACCGGCAAGGACCCGCTGGCCGACCTGCGCGAGGGCAAGATCACCTACCCCGTGGTCGTCGCGCTCGAGCGCGATCCGGGGCTGCTCGCCAGGCTCGAGGAGCTGCTCGCGCAGCCCGAGCCGCGGCGCGACGAGCTCGCCGCGATCGCGGCCGCGGTGCGCGCGACCGGCGCGCTGGCCGCGACCCGGACGCTCGCCGAGGACCACGTCGAGCGCGCGCTCGCGGTGCTCGAGGAGCTGCCGGCAGGTCCGCCGCGCGACGCGCTGGTCACCGTCGCGCTGGCCTCGCTGGAGCGGACCTCGTGACCGAGCCGGGCACCGAGCTCGTCGCGCCGGCCAACGGCAGCGGCCAGATGTTCGATCGGATCGCCGCGCGCTACGACGCGATGAACCGCGTGCTGTCGTTCGGCCTCGATCGCGGATGGCGCCGCCGCACCGTGCGGGCGCTGGCGCTCGGCGCCGCGCCGCGCGTGCTCGATCTCGCGACCGGCACCGGCGACCTCGCGATCGACATCGCGCGCATGCACCCCGACGCCCACGTGATCGGCCTCGACCCGTCGAGTCAGATGCTGGCGATCGCCGGGACCAAGCTCGCCAAGCGCGGCCTGACCGGCCGGATCGCGCTGGTCCGCGGCGACGCGCAGCGCCTGCCGTATCGCGACGGCGAGATGGACGCCGCGACGATCGCGTTCGGGATCCGCAACGTGCCGGATCGCCCGGCCGCGCTGCGCGAGATGGCGCGCGTGGTGCGCCGCGGCGGCCGGATCGCGATCCTCGAGCTCGGCGAGCCGCGCCAGGGCCTGATGGCGCGCGCCGCGCGGTTCCACACCCGCCACGTGGTGCCCAGGCTCGGCGCGCTGCTGAGCGGCGCGCGCGAGTACCGCTACCTCCAGCGCTCGATCGCCGCGTTCCCGCCGAGCGCCGAGTTCGCCCAGGTCATGCAGGCCGCCGACCTCCACGTGATCGAGGTGGTGCCGCTGACGTTCGGCGTGTGCACGCTCTACGTCGCGAGCTCGGGCGGCGCGCCGAGCGGGACGGTGTCATGACGGTGGCGGCGGCCCACAGCGGTCGGGTGGCGCCCGCGCCGGACGCGATCGCCGCCGGGCTCGCGATCGCCGCCCAGGCGCGCGCGCTGACGTTCATCGCGGTGCCGGCGCCCATCGTCGACGCCGCCGCGGTCGCCGGCGCGCTGGCCGACCAGCCGCGGGTCGCGTGGACGTCGGACGAGCTGACGCTGGCCGGCGCCGGCATGGCCCGCGAGCTGCGCGGCAGCGGCGCCGAGCGCTGGGCCGAGATCGTGCGCGCGGCGCGCGGGCTCGAGGTCGCCGGCGCGGTGATCGACGGCGCGCCCGCGCCGATCGCAGCGCTCGGCGCCGCGCGGCCACGGTGGGTCGGCGGCGCGGCGTTCTCGCCGGGCGCGGCCGATCGCGCGCCGTGGCACGGGTTCGGCGACGCGTGGTTCGTCCTGCCGCGCTGGACCTACGTCCACGACGGCCAGACCGCGCGGCTGGTGCTCGCGGTCGACCCGCGCGACGCCGGCCACGCCCGGCGCTGGCACGACGAGCTGGCGACGATCGAGGCCGCGTTCGCCGGCCACGCCGCCCGGCCGCAGCCCGCGCTCGTCGAGATCCAGCGCGCCGGCGCCGCCGCGTGGCGCGACCAGGTCACGGCGATCACGGCCGCGATCGCCGCGGGCACGTGCTCGAAGATCGTCGCGGCCCGGACCTGCACGCTGGCGCTGGCCGGCGCGGTCCGCCCCGCCGATCTGCTCGCCGCGCTCGACACCCGCCAGGCCGACTGCGTGCGCGTGCTGATCCAGCCGCCGGACGCCGGCGCGCTGGTCGCCGCGACCCCCGAGCGGCTGGTCCGCCGCGCCGGCGAGCTGGTGTGGTGCGACGCGCTCGCCGGCACCCGCAGCATCGCGCCCGGCGACGAGCCCGGCACCACCGCCGAAGCCGTCGCCCGCGCCGGCGCCGCGCTGGTCGCGAGCGCCAAGGATCGCCGCGAGCACGCGCTGGTCGTCCAGGCGATCCGCGAGGCGCTCGCGGACTGGGCCGAGGTCGACGCGCCCGCCGAGCCCGCCGTGCGCGCGCTGCGCCACGTCGTGCACCTCTACACCCCGTTCCGCGCGCGGCTGCGCGAGCCGCGCCACGTGCTCGAGCTCGCGGCGCGGCTGCACCCCACGCCCGCGGTCGGCGGCACGCCGCGCGAGGTCGCGCTCGCCTGGATCGGCGATCGCGAGCCGGCCGCGCGCGGCTGGTACGCGGCGCCGGTCGGGTGGTTCGATCTCGAGGGCAACGGCGAGCTCGCGGTGGCGATCCGCTCGGGCGTGCTGGTCGGCAACCGCGCGCACCTGTGGGCCGGCGCCGGGATCGTCGCGGGCTCGGATCCGGATCGCGAGCTCGCCGAGACCGAGCTCAAGTTTCGCGCGATGCTCGGCGCGCTCGGCGTGGCGGTCGACGCCGCGCCCGATCCGGCGAGCGGCGGGCAGGACCGCGGATCATGACCGCGGCGGTCCAGACGCTGTGGGCCCAGCTGCTCGCGACCACGCTGGCCGACGCCGGGGTCACCCGCTGCGTGGTGAGCCCGGGCTCGCGGTCGACCCCGCTGATCGCCGCGCTGGCGAGCGAACCGCGGCTCGCGCTGGTGACGCTGATCGACGAGCGCGCCGCGGCGTTCTTCGCGCTCGGCGCCGCGCGGGCCACCGAGGCGCCGGTCGCGCTGGTGTGCACCAGCGGCACCGCGGCCGCGCACTACCTGCCGGCGATCATCGAGGCCAGCCTCGCCGGCGTGCCGCTGCTCGCGATCACCGCGGATCGGCCGCCCGAGCTGCAGGACTGCGGCGCGTCGCAGACCATCGACCAGATCAAGCTGTACGGCGGGTTCGTGCGCGGCGCGATCGACCTCGGCGCGCCGAGCGATGGCCCGGGCGCGCTGCGCGCGGTGCGGCGCAAGGTGGTGCAGGCGATCACCCTGGCGCTGGGCCCGCGCCCCGGCCCGGTGCACCTCGAGGTCCCGCTGCGCAAGCCGCTCGAGCCCGCCGCGCCGAGCACCGCCGCCGAGCTCGCGCTGGCGCGCACCGCCGCCGAGCTGGCTGGCGCGGTGGCGATCGCCCCGCCGCGGCTCGCGCCGGATCCAGGCGCGATCCACGCGCTCGCCGCCGCGATCGCGCGCGAGCCGCGCGGCGCGATCGTCGCCGGCGCGCTGCCGGTCGGGTTCGCCGCGGTGCGCGACGCGCTCCACGACCTCGCCCAGCGCGCCGGCTATCCGGTCATCGCCGAGGCCGGCAGCCAGCTGCGGTTCGCGTCCCGTCGCGGCACGCCGATCGATCACTTCGACCTGATCCCAACAGCGGAGCTGCCCGACACCCGGCTGGTGATCCAGCTCGGCGCCGAGCCGGTCGCGGCGGCGTGGCCGGCGTGGAGCGCTGCGCTCGCGGCGGCCGGGGCACAGCGCTGGGTGCTCGCCGGGCCGACGTGGCAGGACCCCGACGCCGCCGCGCACGGCGTGATCCTCGGCGACGTCGCGCGGGTGATCCACGCGCTCGACCGCGAGCTCGCCCACGCCCCCCCGGCGGCCGCCGAGCGCGCGTTCGCGGCCGCGTGGACCGTCGAGGATCGCGCCGCGGCCGCGGTGCATCGCGCGCTCGAGGCGCACCCGCGCGGCGAGCCGGCGGCGCTGCGCGCGGCGATCGCCGCGGTGCCCGAGGGCGCGGCGATCCAGATCGGCAACAGCCTGCCGATCCGCGTGATCGACCAGGTGTGCGCCAGCGGGGGCCCGGCGCGGCCGGTGCTCACCCAGCGCGGCGCGGCGGGCATCGACGGCCTGATCGCCTCGGCGGCGGGCGCGACCTGGAGCGGCCGGCCGGTGCTGCTCGTGCTCGGCGACGTCAGCTTCGCGCACGATCTCGGCGGCCTGCTCGCCGCGCGCGTGGCCCGCGCGCCGCTGGCGATCCTCGTGATCGACAACGCCGGCGGCCAGATCTTCGCCGGCCTGCCGTTCGCCCGCACCGATCCCGGGCCGGCGTTCGAGCGCCACTGGACCACGCCGCCCGGCGTCGATCCGGTCGCCGTCGCCGCCGCGCTCGGCCTGCGCGCGACGCGGGCCGACTCTCCGGCGGCGGTCGCCGCCGCCGTCGCCGCCGCGCTCGAGATCCCGGGCGCGACCGTGATCCACGCCCCGGTCCCGCCGTCGGGCGCCCGCGACGTCCGCCGCACCGTCCTCGAAACCTTCGCCCAGAGGAAGCCATGACCGATCTCTCCGCCGCTCGCCCGAACCCGACCTGGACCCGACACGCCGGCTACGAGGACGTGATCTACGAGACCTCGCCCGAGGGCATCGCGCGGGTCACGATCAACCGCCCCGAGGTCCGCAACGCGTTCCGGCCGCAGACCGTCACCGAGATGATCCGCGCGTTCGACGAGGCGCGCGACGACGCCTCGATCGGCTGCGTGATCCTCACGGGCGCCGGCCCCGACGCGTTCTGCTCGGGCGGCGATCAGCGCGTGCGCGGCACCGGCGGCTACGTCGGCACCGATGGCATCCCGCGGCTCAACGTGCTCGATCTGCAGATGCGGATCCGCTACCTGCCCAAGCCGGTGGTCGCGCAGGTCGCCGGCTACGCGATCGGCGGCGGCCACGTGCTCCACCTGGTGTGCGATCTGACGATCGCCGCCGACAACGCGCGGTTCGGCCAGACCGGCCCGCGGGTCGGCAGCTTCGACGCCGGGTTCGGCAGCTCGTACCTGGCGCGCGTGGTCGGCCAGAAGAAGGCGCGAGAGATCTGGTTTCTGTGCCGCCAGTACGACGCCCAGCAGGCGCTCGACATGGGCCTGGTCAACACCGTGGTGCCGCTCGCCGAGCTCGAGGCGACGACCGTGCAGTGGTGCCGCGAGATGCTGGCGATGTCGCCGACCGCGCTGCGGTTCCTGAAGCTCGCGATGAACGCCGACTGCGACGGCCAGGCCGGCATGATGCAGTTCGCCGGCTCGGCGACGCTGATGTACTACACCACCGACGAGGGCCGCGAAGGCAAGGAAGCCTTCCTCGAGAAGCGCAAGCCCGACTTCTCGCGGTTCAAGCGCTACCCATGAGCGCGCTCGCGACCTGGATCGGCGCGGCGCGGCTGCGCACGCTGCCGGCGGCGGTCGTGCCGGTCGTGGTCGGCACGGCGTGCGCCGCGGCCCAGGGTGGCGCGTCGCCGGGTCCGGCGCTGGCGGCGCTCGGCGGCGCGCTGGCGATCCAGATCGGCACCAACTTCGCCAACGACGTGTTCGACGCCGAGCGCGGCGCCGATGGCCCCGATCGGATCGGCCCGGTGCGCGCGGTGAGCGCGGGCCTCGTCAGCCCCCGGGCGATGAAGCGCGCGATGATCGCGGCGTTCGGCGTCGCGACCTTGCTCGGGCTCTACCTGGTCCGCGCGGCGGGCTGGCCGGTCGTCGCGATCGGCGCGGCGTCGATCGCCTCGGGCATCGCCTACACCGGCGGGCCGTGGCCGCTCGGCTATCACGGCCTGGGCGACGTGTTCGTGATGATCTTCTTCGGCTTCGTCGCGGTGTGCGGCACGGCGTTCGTCCAGCTCGGCCGCGTGCCGTGCCTGGCGGTGGTCGCGGCGATCCCGGTCGGCGCGCTGGCCACGGCGATCCTCGTGGTCAACAACATCCGCGACCGCGCGACCGACGTGAACGCCGGCAAGCGGACGCTGGCGGTTCGGTTCGGCCGGCGGGCGGCGCTCGCCGAGTACGCGGCGCTGGTCGCGCTGGCCTACGCGATCCCGGTCGGCCTCGCGGTCACCGGCCGGCCCTGGGCGGCGCTACCGCTGGTCAGCGCGCCGCTCGCGCTGGTCCGGCTGCGCGCGGTGATCGCCGCCAGCGATGGCCCGACGTTCAACCGCTGCCTCGCCGGCACGGCGCAGCTGATGCTGGCGCATGGCGCGCTGTTCACGCTCGGGCTCGCGCTCGGCTACCCGGGAACGCCTTGAACCACCCCCCGTGGGAGCTACCTCCGCGCGGGACCCAGCCGTGCGTCGCGGCGCTGCGCGCGGGCGCTTCCGCGGACCGGCAGGTCCGCCTCCGGGAGCTGCGCTAGGTCGCGATGCGGATCGTCGCGCTCGCGGCGCGGACGCTCCGGTGGCCGATCGCCGGGCGCGGTGCCGCGCGGGGGCGGACCGAGCGCGCCGCGGTGATCGTCGAGCTGCGCGGCGCGCGCGGCGAGGTCGGGCTCGGCGAGGCCGCGCCGCTGCCGGGGATGTCGCGCGAGACGATCGACGATGCCGAGCGGGCGATCGCGGCGTTCGCGGGGCAGGCGCCGTTCGACGTCATCGATCGGCAGGCCGCGTTCGCGATCGCCGGCGCGTACGCCGAGGCGCCATCGGCCAGGTTCGCGATCGAGACCGCGCTGCTCGACGCGCTGGCGCGTGACCGCGGGGTCGCGCTGGCGCAGCTGCTCGGCGCACCGGGGGCCCCGGCCATCGCGGAGGTCCCGCTCGCCGCGGTCGTCGACGATCCGGACGCGGCGCGCGCCGCCGTCGCCGCGGGCATCCGCTGCCTCAAGATCAAGCTGGTCGCAGGCGACGATGTCGGCCGCGTCTTCGCGATCGCCGCCGCCGCGCCCGGCGCGCGCCTGCGGATCGACGCCAATCGAAGCTGGCCGCGCGCCGAGCTCGCCGGCCGGCTCGCCGCGCTCGCCGCGCTGCCGATCGACTACGTCGAGGAGCCGTGCCAGGGCACGCACCAGCTGCGCGACGTGGCGCTGCCCTGCAAGCTCGCGCTCGACGAGAGCCTCGGCGCGCTGACCGCCGACGAGCTCGCCGCCGCGCTGCGCGGACCGGCGCTCGCCGCGCTGATCTTGAAGCCCACGCTGCTCGGCGGCTTCGCCGTCAGCCTGGCGCTCGCCGATCGCGCGCGACGCGCCGGCATCGCCGCGATCGCCTCGCATGGACTCGAGGGCCCGGTCGGCACCGCCGCGTGCGCCGAGCTCGCGCTCGCGCTGGGCGGTCCCCACGCCGCCGGGCTCGCCGCGCACGCCGCCCTCGCCGGCTGGCGCCTCGCGCCCCCCCAGCTCGCGGCCGATCGCGTCCACGCGGCCCCGGCGCCGGGACTCGGCCTGCCGGCGCTCGATCTCGCCGGGCTGCGGCGATCCCTGCGGTAGCGGAAAGCGCTGGCAACGCGCTGGCAGGACCTGCGGACCGCGGCGGCGCGCGCTGCTACTGGAGCACGCCGGACTCACCCGGATGCCCGCTGCTGCGGAACTCGGCGCGGATCGCGCGCTCGAGGTGGAACTGCGACAGCGGCGCCCCGTCCTGGGCCGCGAGGAACGCCGCGCGCACCGCCGCGTTGCGGATGTACCCGCCGCTCATCTGGTACCGCCGCGCCAGGCCTGGAAGGTCGAGCGTCCCCGCGCGCGGCATCTGCGCGGGCAGGTGGGCTCGCCACAGCCGCTCGCGCGCCTCCTGGTCCGGAAACGGAAACGTCAGGCGGCAGGTCAACCGGCGCTTGAACGCCGGATCGATCGCCATGTCGAGGTTGGTGGTCAGCACGGCGACGCCCTCGAACGTGTCGAGCCGCTGCAGCAGGTAGTTGACCTCGCTGTTGGCGTAGCGATCGACCGCGCCGCGCACCGCGCCGCGGTGTCCGAACAGCGCGTCCGCCTCGTCGAACAGCAGCAGCGCCTGGCCCTCCTCGACCGCATCGAACGCCTGCGCGAGGTTCTTCTCCGTCTCGCCGATCCACTTCGACATCATGCGTTCCAGGTCGACGCGGTAGAGATCGAGCCCGAGCTCGCGGGCGAGCGCGCTCGCGACCAGGGTCTTGCCGGTCCCCGGACCGCCCTGGAACAGCGCCACGATCCCGCGCGACGTCGACAGCACCTGATCGAAGCCCCAGGTGTCGTACACGGTGAGCCGGTGGCGGATCCGCGCGACCAGCTCGGCGATACCGTCCTCGAGCTCCGTGGGCAGCACGACCTGCGACCAGCTGGCGAGGCGGGTCACGCGGGTCGCGACCTCGCCGATCCGCGTCGCGACGTGCTGGCGCAGCGCGGTCTCGAGCGCCGGGCCTGGGTCCTCGGGCGTCGAGCGCGCGGCGGCGGTCAAGACGCTGCGGATCGTCCCGGGACCGACCGTGAAGCGCGCGGCGATCTCGTCGGCTCCGTCGATCCCCAGGCCGACCTCCGTGGCGAGCTGGCTCCACTGCTTCGCGCGCTCCGCGGTCGTCGAGACCGGCAGATCGATCTGCACGTACCCGGGCTCGAGCGGCGCGAGCGCATCGTGGCCGAGCCGCACCGCCACGGGGCCGGGGTGTGCGCGTACGATCTCGCGGATCGCGCGACGGGCGGAGGCATCGTCGGACCCGATCGCCTCGAGCCCATCGACGCACGGCAACCAGCCGCGCTGGTGGGCGCGCTGGAGCAGCTCGGTGAGGGCGGCCACCCGGCGCTCGCCGACCAGCGTCGCGGCATCGATCGTCGCGAGCGTGCGGCCCGCGCGCTGAGCCAGCGTGGCGAGCAGCGTTCGCCGCCCGCTGCCCGTGCGGCCACGCACCACGACGCGGCCGCGGCCCGCGGGTGCCGCGGCGAGCGCGGCGAGCGCGCGATCGATCACGCCCGCCGGTGCCATGAACTGGTCGAGCGGGACCGTGGCCGGCACGCGGGCGACCCCGGGCTCGACGATGTCGTCCACGGGGACTCCGCCGATCAGCTTGACCACCACGGCGCTCGCGACCAGCGCCTGGAACGGCCGCTGGCCGCGCTCCCCGATCACGAGCCCGTGGCGGACCAGCGGGCTGTCCGGATCGAGTTCGCGCGCGATCGCGCGCCGGTCACACGAGGCCCCGAGGAGCTGGCAGAGCAAGTACTCATCGCAGATCGGTCGACCGGGGTCGTTCCCGAGGATGCCGTAGGCACGCACGACGTCCCCCCACAACGCGGGCGCCGCGACGAGCATCAGGATCACACCGCCCATCGTGCTGAGGCGGTACTCGTCCACGAGCACGTCCAGGGGGGTCAGCCGGCCCGTGACCGCGGTCAAGGCCGCCTCCAGGCCCGCGCTCGCCGCTTCGAGGATCGCATGGGCCTCGGCGAGCTGGTCCTTCGCCAGGCCGGTGCGCCGTTCGGCCAGCCCGAACACCTCGTCCGCGAACGGCGGACCGCCAAGATTCGAGAAGCCAATCCGTCCCGAGTCCCAGTGCTCGGCGATCGCCACCACCGTTCGGGCCATCACGAAGCGGCGATACGCCTCGAACAGCGCCGCGGGGTACCCGGCGGACCGGTGTTTCGGCGCGCGTGGCGCGAGGGCCGCGAGCGGATGGACGGACCGAGGTTCGCTGGATGGCGGGGGGCTCGCGCCGAGACTCCCGTCGTCGGGCTGCCCCGCCGCGACGCTGGCGATCGGCCGTGACGGCGCGCTCCCGTTCCCGACTTCGTCCGGAGATGACCCTCGCACCGTATCCTCCGAGGACGACGCCGGTGCGCCGGTTCGAGGGAGCCCATCGCCATCATCGTTGAACACGGTGGTTTTATACCCCGCGGCGGTCGCCTGCCGGTAGGCTCGATCGCCACGCGGTTGGCGCGGGGCCGCCGCAGCGATACAGTCCCGCCGTCGGTGATCCCACCGGCCCTGCTCTGGAGCTCGCCGTGACCCTCGATGCCGATCTCATCGTCGCCCTGACCGGCGTCTCCACCGCCACGATCACCACCGTGCTGCTGCGGAAGGGGCTGCGCAACGTCTGGCTCCGCGGCGCGCGCCCGCTGCAGCCCGACGCGCCGCGGATCGCCGGCCGCGCGTTCACGCTGCGGTTCGTCCCGGCCCGCGAGGATCTCGCGACTCCGGAGTCGTGGTCGTCGCCGATCTCGACGCGCGCGGCGATCGAGGCGATGCCGGCGGGCTGCGTCGCCGTCGTCGACGCGATGGGCGTGACCTGCGCCGGGATCTTCGGCGACATTCTGTGCGCGCGGATGCACAAGCGCGGCGTCGCGGCGATCGTCACCGACGGCGTGGTGCGCGACGAGGTCGGCGTGCTCGCCACCGGCCTGCCGGTGTGGTGCCAGGGCGCGGCCGCGCCTCCGTCGGTCGCCGGCCTGACGTTCGTCGGGTGGCAACAGCCGATCGCGTGCGGCGGGGTCGCCGTGATGTCCGACGACGTGATCGTCGCCGACCGCGATGGCGCGGTGGTCATCCCCGCCGCGCTGGTCGAGCATGTCGTCGCCACGGCGCTCGAGCAGGAGCAGTTCGAGGCCTGGGTCATGGCGGAGATCGCGGCCGGCGCCGCGCTGCCCGGCCTGTACCCGGCCAACGACGAGACCAAGGCACGCTACGCGGCGGCGCGCAAGGCCAAGGGATCGTAGGGTGACGAGCGGCGATCCGCTGTCGATCGCGGACGCTGGGCGGGCCGCGCCGGCGGCGGTCGCGATCGACACGGCGACCCGGTCGCTGAGCTTCGCGGACTGCGCCGCGCGCGCCGCGTCCGCTGGCGCGCCGCCGCTGGCGATCGTCGCCACGCCGTCGATCGAGACCGTGCTCGCGGTGCACGCGGCGCTCGCGGCGCACCGGCCGATCGCGCTCCTCCACCACCGGCTCGCGCCCGGGGAAGCCGAGGCCCAGCGCGCGGCCGTCTGGCGCGCGGCGCTGCCGCCCGGCACCGCGGTGATCCTGTTCACCTCGGGCTCGACCGGCGCGGCGCGCGGCGTCGTGCTGTCGCGCGCCGCGCTGGTCGCCGCGGCCGAGGCCAGCGCGCGGCACCTCGGCTGGCGCGACGGCGATCGCTGGCTGGTCGCGCTGTCGCTCGCGCACGCCGGCGGCCTCTCGATCGTCGTGCGCTGCCTCGCCGCGCGCCGGCCGATCGCGCTGTGCGATCACGAGTTCGATCGCGCGCGGGTCGCCCGCCAGCTCGAGCGCTGCACGCTGGCGTCGCTGGTGCCGACGCAGCTCACCGCGCTGCTCGACGACGAGGCCTGGCGCCCGCCCGCCGGCCTGCGCGCCGTCCTGCTCGGCGGCGCCGCCGCGCCCCGCGCGCTGCTCGACCGCGCCGCGGCCCGGGGCGTCCGGTTCCTCACCACCTACGGCATGACCGAGACGTTCGGCCAGCTCGCCACCGCGCCCGCCGATCGCGCCGGCGATCCGGAGGCGCCGCTCGTGCCGCTCGCGGGCGTGGCGCTGGTCGCCGGCACCCGGCAGGCGCCCGCGCCGATCACCGTGCGCGCGGCGATGCTCGCGACCGGCTACCTCGATGGCGCGCCGATCGCGCCCGCGTTCACCACCGCCGATCTCGGCTACCTCGACGGCGGCGCGCTGCACATCGCCGGCCGCCGCGACGACGTGATCATCACCGGCGGCGAGAACGTCCACCCCTCGGCGGTCGAGGCGGTGCTCGCGGCCACCCCCGGGGTGCGCGCCGCGTGCGCGTTCGGCGTCGCCGACGCGCGCTGGGGGCAGGTCGTCGGCGCCGCGATCGTGGTCGATGAAGCGTTCGACGCGCGCGCCGCCGCCGCGCGCTGGCGCGCCGCGCTCGCGGCCCCGGCCCGGCCGCGCCGGCTCGCGATCTGCCAGGCGCTGCCGCAGCTGCCGTCCGGCAAGGTGTCCCGCCACGCGGCGGCCCAGCTGCCGACCGCCGCCGTCGAGTACGCCACGACTGCGCCGTGACCCGCGCCACGGGGCCGGGCGCCATGCTACATCCGCGGCGTGAAGTTCCTCGACGCTTCCGCGCGCGCCGGGTTCGCACAGGCGGTGGCGGCCATCGAGGCCGCGTCCGGCGTCGAGGTCGTCGTCGCCGTGCGCCGTCGATCGGCGGCCTACCGGCACGCCAACGTGGGGATCGGCGCCGCCGTGGTGCTGGCGAGCCTGGCGGCGATGCTGTTCGGCGAGCCGGTGTTCTCGCTGCCGGCGATCCTCGTCGATCCGTTCGTGCTCGGCGCGGCGGCGGGCGCGCTCGTCGAGCTGCTGCCGGATCTCAAGCGCGCGCTCGCGCCCGCCGCGATGCGCGACCGCGCCGTTCGCGCCGCCGCGCGCGCCGCGTTCGTCGAGCGCGGCGTCCACGCGACCCGCGATCGCAGCGGCCTTTTGGTCTACGTGTCGTGGCTGGAGCGCCGGGTCGCGGTGGTCCCCGATACCGGCCTGGCGCGCCAGTTCACCGCCGACGCGCAGCTCCGCGCCGAGCAGGCGATGAACCGGGCGATCGGCGGAGGCGGCGCGGCCGTGGCCCGCGAGCTCGCCCAGCTGGCGCCGGCGTTCGCGGCGGCCGTGCCGCGCCGCGCCGATGATCGCAACGAGCTCCCCGACGCGATCGACAGCGACCTCGATCGCCTAGACCGGCGCGCCGCCGCGCGCCGCGCGCGGGGGCCGCGCCAGTGACCGCGATCGCCCACGTCCGGCGGCTTGTGGGCCGCAGGGTACCGCGGCTCGCCGCGATCGTCGTCGTCGCCGCGATCGTCGCCGGGATCGCCGGGATCGCCGCGGCGCGCCCGGGCGGCGGCGAGAGCTACTCCGGCGGCGGCGGCCAGCGCGGGGGCGGCGGGGGCGGAGGCAATGGCGGCGGCGCGGTCGTGTTCGAGCTCGTGTTCTGGATCTTCCGCCTGGTGTTCGCCTACCCCGTGGTCGGCGTGCCGCTCGTCCTCGCCGCCATCGGATACGTCGCGTACCACGCCTATGCCCAACACCAGAACCAGGACTGGGAGAGCGGCCCGCGCGCCGAGCTGCACCAGGCAATTGGCGCGTCCGGCGCGAGCGCGGCCGACGACCTCGGCGCGCTGCAGCGGCTCGACCCGGCGTTCTCGCTGGTCGTGTTCGAGGACTTCGCGTTCCGGCTATTCTCGACCGCCCATCGCGCGCGCCACACCGCCGACGCGCTCGCGACGATCGCGCCCTACGTCGGGCCCGCGGCGCGCGCCGAGCTCGCCGCCCGCGCCCCGGCCGGCGCGACGGTCCTGCAGGTCGTCGTCGGCGCGCTCCGGACGATCCGGATCGCGCTCCCCGCGGCGCCGGCCGATCCCGCCAGCGCGCCGGGCCGCGTGCAGATCACCGTCGAGTTCGAGGCCAACATCGCGACCGCCGATCGCACGACGTTCTCGGTCGAGACCTGGCAGTTCGGCCGCGCGGCCACCGCCGCCAGCAAGCCGCCGGGCGCGGTGCGCGCGTTCCCGTGCCCGAACTGCGGTGCGCCGTGGCAAGCCGCGCAGAGCGGCACGCAGGTCTGCGCGTCGTGCCGCCAGGCCGTCGACAACGGCCGCTTCGACTGGGTCGTCGAGCAGATCGTGCTCGACGCGGCCGAGGACCGGCCCCCGACGTTGACCGCCGAGGTCCCCGAGCGCGGCACCGACCTGCCGACCTACCGCCAGGCGGGCCTCGACGCCGCGTGGCAGGCGCTGACCGCCGGCGATCCGCAGCTCACCGAGCCGGCGCTGATCTCGCGGCTCGAGATGATCTACGGGCGGCTCAACGCGGCGTGGTCGAACAACGAGCTCGGGCCGGTGCGAGGCCTGGTGTCGGATGGGCTGTACGATTACCTCGCCTACTGGGTCGATGCCTACCGGCGCCAGGGTCTGCGCAACGTGCTGGCCGACATGCGGATCACGCAAACCGAGCTGGCGCGGGTGGCGCGCGATCGCTACTTCGATGCCGTCACGATCCGGATCTGGGGCGCCGGCAAGGACTACGTCGTCCGGGAACCCGGCGGTGCGCACGTCCGTGGCTCGGCGCACCGCGATCGCGCTTACAGCGAATACTGGACGTTGATCCGCAGCGCGAACCGCAGCGCCGCGCCGGTCGCGACCCCGGCGTGCAGCAACTGCGGCGCGCCGCTCCGGATCACGCGCTCGGGCGAATGCGAACACTGCGGCGCGCATGTCACGAGTGGCGAGTTCGACTGGGTGGTCTCGAAGATCGAGCAAGATGATAGCTTTCGCGGCTAGGGGCCGGGGGTGCTGACAGCGCGTCACCGTGACGCGCATCGCACCCGAGCGGCCGATCCCGCACCCCGCGTGTGCGACGCTACGCGACAGCGTGGCGATGGTGAGATCGGCCTCGGCCCGCCAGGGCAACCGGGGTACATTCGCAGTCGATGTTGAAGTGGGATGACGTCACGCGAATCGCCTCGCGCCTCAACGGCGTGCCCGTGCTCGGTTGCCGCCCCGGCAGCCCCGCGGCGCGCGCCGGCGTGCAGTACGGCGACATCCTGGTCTCGGTCAACGGCGTACCCACGCCGGACTGGGCGTCGTATATCGAGGCGCGCGCGCTCGGTCGCGGCCAGATGCGCGTCGAGCTGTTCCGCGCCGGTGAGACGCTGACGTTCCAGTTCGCGCTGCCGGCGCAGGCCGAGCACATCGATCCCGCGGCGCTGCTCGAGGAGCTGATCGAGCACGGCCTGATGCCGCTGCCGAGCCTCGAGCCGCGCCGCGATCCCGAGCCGAGCTAGGACGTCCCGTCGCGGTAGCGCTTGAGCTTCTGATACAGCGTGCTGCGCGACACGCCGAGCCGGGCCGCCGCGCGGTCGATGTTGCCGGTCTCGAGCCGCACGACGTGCTCGACGTGCCGGCGCTCGAGCTCGTCGAGCGTGAGCACCTCGGCGTCGCCATCCTCGGCCCCGGCCTCGAACCGCAAGTCGGCCACGGTGAGCCGCGTGGCGCCGCCCGAGAGCAGCACCGCGCGCTCGAACACGTTGCGCATCTCCCGCAGGTTGCCCGGCCACATGTAGGCCTGCATCGCGCGCATCGCTTCGGGAGCGACCTCGATCGAGCGGCCGGTGCCGAGGTGGTCGAGCACCTGGCGCGACAGCGCCGGGATATCCTCCGGCCGGCGCCGCAGCGGCGGGATCACCAGGTGGATCGTGTTGATCCGGTAGTACAGGTCGGAGCGGAAGCTACCCTCGCGCGCCATCTTGCCGAGATCGCGGTTGGTCGCGGTGATGAGCCGCACGTCCACGCTGTGGCTGCGGACGTCGCCGACCCGGCGGAACCGCTTCTCCTCGACCACCTTGAGGATGCGCGGCTGGATCGCGAGATCGATCTCGCCGATCTCGTCGAGGAACGCCGTGCCGCGGTGGGCGACCTCGAGCAGGCCCAGCTTGCTGGTCGCCGCGCCGGTGAACGACCCGCGCTCGTGACCGAACAGCTCGCTCTCGAGCAGCTCGCGCGACAGCCCGGCGCAGTTGATATCGACGAACGGCTCCTCGGCGCGCGGGCCGTGCTCGTGGAACCAGCGCGCCAGCACGCCCTTGCCGGTGCCGGTCTCGCCCTCGATCAGGATCGGGGTGTGGCTGTCGAGCACCTGGTGGGCCTGTGCGAGCAACTCGCGCACCAGCACGCTGTCGCCGGCGAACGGATCGAGGCGGCTACGCACGTCGTGGGCGTTGCGCGCGAGCTGGCGGCGGCGGTCGCGGAAGCCATCGAGCACGCGCTGCACGACCACGAACAGCGCCGCCGGGTAGATCGGCTTGCTAAGGAAGTTCTCGGCGCCGACCTTCATCGCCTGGACCGCCAGGTCGAACGACGCGTGGCCGGTCAGCATGAGGATCGGGACGCGCTCGTCGATCCGGTGCAAGGTCCTGATCAGATCAAGGCCTTCGCCGTCGGGCAGGCGGTGATCGACGATCGCGAGATCGGGTAACTGCTCACGGAACTCGCCCTCCGCGGCCTGCACCGTCTCGGCCTCGAACACGACGAGGCCCCGCGCGCGCAAAAAGCTCGCGATACCGGCTCTGACCCGGGCATCGTCGTCGACGATGAGAATCGAATTCCCCCCCGCCGACAATACCGATCAAGCTACGCACTCACAGCCAGTCAGTCAACCACCGCGCGCAGCGCTGATTCGTTCATATACACCCCATAATACGCAATGCGTGATACACCGCATTTCGCGGGCGTGGCGTGCGAAAATCTCGCACCCCCTCGTCGACCGGTGGGCCCGGTGGGGCATCCTCGCCCCTGGGCGCAGATCCGAATTCGGACACGGCACGCCACACACATCAGCTGTGTTCGTTCGGAGAACCTCGCGGAGCGCGCGACCGCGGCGATGAAATACGATCGGCGAAATCCGCGATCGCGCCGACAGTTCAGTCCGAAGTCCGGACACGATATCCGAGCTCCCGGACAGCGCGCGCGTCGGCCGCGCCGCAAGCCGCCGGAACATCTCACGCGGTGAGCTGGCGTGAGGTTTGCCTTGTAGGTTCGCAGGGAATCGTGACGGCGCCGAGAATGCTCGAACATGGTCTGCTGCTGGACGACATCGGCGCACCGTTCGCGGTGCTCGATGGCGCCGCGCGCGTACTCGATGCCACACCGTCGGCCGCCGCGCTGTTCGCGCGGTTCCTGCCGCCGACCGACCTCCCCGTGCAGCTGCCGCCCGATCTCGCGCGCGACCTGGCCAACGCGCCGTTCGGCGTCTCGGTTATGTGGCGACCGCGCGCGGAGGCCGAGGCGCTGCTGGGCTGCACGCGCTACCCGCTGGGCGACGATCGGCGGCTCCTCCTGATGCGCGAGATCACCGAGCAGCAGCGCGCGCTGTCCAAGCGCATGCACCGGCAGCGGCTCGAGGAGACCGGCCGGCTCGCCGCGATGATGGCCCACGACCTGCGCTCGCCGCTGTCGTCGATCGTCTACAACGTCGACCTGCTGCAGAAGCGCGGCGGCGAGCTGACCTCGGTGGTCGCGCGCGAGCTGCTGCACGAGACCGAGCTCGCCGCCGATCAGATGCGCCGCACGATCGCGGGGCTGCTCGACTTCGTCCGGCTCGGACCGCCGGTCACGATGACCCAGTCGCTGCGCGACATCGTCGACCGCGTGTCGAGCCTGCTACGCCCGATGTTCCGCGCCGGGTCGCACGAGCTTCGCGTCGAGCTCCACGACGATTCCGTCCGGGTGCGCGGCAACCCGCTCACCGTCGAGCAGATCTTCGTCAACCTGCTGGTCAACGCGACCGACGCCTGCGACCGGCCGGTCCATGTCCAGATCACCTCGGCGCGCGCACCCGCCGGCACGCCGGATATCCGGCCGTGGCGCGAGGACGACCTCGTGCTGATCCGGGTGATCGACGATGGCCCGGGGATCGCCGCGGAGCTGGGCGAGCGCGTGTTCGAGCCGTTCGTGACCTCGAAGTCGACCGGGACGGGCCTGGGCCTCACGATCGCGCGCGAGGCGGCGGAGTCGCTCGGCGGCCAGCTCCTGCTCGAGCCGGCGGCGTCGGGGTGCTCGATGGCCGTCGTGCTGCCGGTCGCGCGACCGGACCCGGTGACCGGATGACCTCGGTGTTGATCGTCGACGACGACGTCGCGCTGCGCACCACGATCGGCCGCGATCTCGTCGACCAGGGGTTCGCGGTCACGCTGGCCAACAACGCCGCCGAGGCCCGCCAGCTGCTGATCGCCGGCGCGATCGACGTCATGCTCACCGATCTGCGGATGCCGGGCCCCGACGGCATCGATCTGCTCGAGAGCGTCCGGACCGTGTCGCCGCGCACCCGCACGATCCTCATGAGCGGCTACGCCAGCGCGCGCGACTACCAGCGCGCGATCGAGTGCGGCGCGGTCCGCGTGCTGTGCAAGCCGTTCACCTCGAGCGAGCTGCTCCAGGCGATCCGCCAGGCGGTCGATTGCGAGACCGGGTTCCGTGGCTCGATCCACGGCCTGTCGCTGATCGACCTCTTGCAGATGTTTCACTACGCGCGGCGCTCGCTGGCGATCGTCGTCGACGGGCTGACCCCCGGTCAGGTGTTCCTCGAGGACGGCGAGCTGATCCACGCGGTGTACCGCGAGCTCCACGGCGAGCCGGCGCTGCGGATGATCCTCGCGATGCCGGCGGGCTCGCTGCGCACGATGGTGCTGCCGCACGCCACGCCGCGCAGCATCACCCGCGACTTCCAGACCTTGTTGCTCGACACGCTGCGCACGGTCGACGAGGACAACCTGCGCGAGCTCGAGGGCGAGCTCGACGATCTCGACGATCTCGACGATCGGCCGCCGGCCGTGCCCGCGCTCGACATGCGCCACGTCGTCGAGCGACTCCGCCGGCTCGACGGCTACACCGCCGCGATGACGATCGACGTCGAGAGCGGCGTCGTGCTCGGCGGCGACGGCCTGGTCGAGGGCCTCGATCTGCAGACCGCCGCCGCGGGCTATGGCGAGATCTACCGGCTCGAGCGCGCGCTGGTCGCGAACTTTGGCGACCACATCGAGGACGTGGTGATCACGCTGTCGCACCAGTATCACGTGCTCCACGCGGTGGCCGGTCACCCCGACGTGCTCCTGTGCGTGGTGCTCGATCGCGGCGCGAGCCTGGGGCTCGCGCGCTACGCGATCGCCAGCGCCGATCCGTTCGCGATCGGAGGGCGCCATGGCTGATCGCCGAACCGGCGACGCCCAGCCGCGGCGTCGCGCGGCTGCCGCCCCGCGGCCCTCCCCGCCGTCCTTGGTTCTCGCACTCCAGCCGTTCGCAGCCGACCGACTGCGTCCGATCCTGACCCACCCCACGCGACCGCTTGAAGGAGACCCACATGGCGAACACCAAAGAAACGCTTCCGAAACTCATGGAGATCGACGGCTGCCTCGGATGCTGCATCGTCGACAGCAACAGCGGCATGATGCTCGGCGCCTCGGGCGGCGGACCGATCAGCCTCGAGGTCGCGGCTGCGGGTAACACGGAGGTGGTGCGTTCCAAGCGCAAGACGATGAAGGCGCTCAACATGAACGATCAGATCGAAGATATGCTGATCACGCTGGGCCGCCAGTACCACCTCATTCGGCCGCTGTCGACCAACGACGCGCTCTTCATCTATCTCGTGCTAGACAAGCAGAAGTCCAATCTCGCCATGGCGCGCCATCAGCTGCAGGCGATCGAACGCGATCTCACCATCTGACGAGCTCGTCACCGTCCAGCACACAGGAGAGCGACATGCCATCAGAGAAACAGATCGTGGATGCCTTCGACAAGGTCGCGTCAGAGATGCCAGGCTACATGGCCGCATCGCTGGTCGACCTCGAGTCCGGCATGACGCTCGGCCTCAAGAGCGTCCGGCCTGACTTCGACCTCGCGGCCGCGAGCGCGTACAACAGCGAGATGGTCAAGCAGAAGCTCAAGATCATGAAAGCGCTGAACCTCAAGACCACGCTGGAGGATATGCTGATCACGCTGGGTGAGCAGATCCACGTGATCAAGATGGTGGGGCCGACCACGTTCGTCTATCTGGTCGCGGACCGCGCGACGTCGAACCTCGCGATCGTTCGCAACGTGCTCGCGAAGCACGTCGCGAGCTTCGCCTGACCGAGAGCGCGCGGAGGTCGCGAGCGCGACGCAGGAGAACCGCATGGCCGTGATCGATAGCGAGGCGGGCGAGATCGTGATCCGCTTGGTGTACGACGGCCCTCCCGAGGCCGGCAAGACCACGAGCTTGCGCGCGCTCGCTGGCAGCCTGTCCCAGGCGTCGTACACTCCCGCCGAGGACGCCAACGGTCGAACGCTGTGGTTCGACTGGATGGAGTACGTCGGCGGGCGATTCGAGGGCAGCCGGATCCGCTGCCAGGTGGTCAGCGTGCCGGGCCAGTGCGAGCTCGGCGCGCGGCGGCGCCGCGTGCTCGAGGACGCCGACGTCATCGTGTTCGTGGGCGACAGCTCGGCGCGCGAG